>Ga0209717_1002461_pt1 | contig 17813 bp, 10 predicted proteins | sample AD_UKC048_MetaG_FD_184418 | JGI IMG/M metagenome (GOLD analysis project Ga0209717, IMG submission 184418) | Active sludge microbial communities of municipal wastewater-treating anaerobic digesters from USA - AD_UKC048_MetaG (SPAdes) (version 2) | ecosystem: Engineered > Bioreactor > Anaerobic >... | reverse complement strand
CAGCATATGCGACATGAATTCGGTGATCTGCAACATAGGCCGCGTGTTTGTCCAGGCTTTGGTGAGCCGGGGGGCATCCTGATTATCCAGATTTCGGATATCCTCGCGCAATTGCGCCAGCACGTCTTCCAGGCCGGCGACCTTGCTTTTTATTTTGTCGGCAGGACGGATGTTTTCATTGCGCAGCAGGTATTTTTTGAGCGGACTGCCGATGGCAAGGAACGAGCGGCCGTCCGAAATACGCTGCTCCCACTGAATAAGGCGTTTTTCGATTTGAAACAGTTTGTCGCGGCGGAGTGACAGCACCTGGTCGGGCTCATATCCACCGAAATCGATTTCCGTAAAATCGCCTGCAATGGATTCCAGGACGATCAGCGGCTGGAGATCGCTCTTTTGCGTTTTATCCGACCAGTACGTGCGCAAGTCGATCACCACCTGCTGCAAGGCCTGTCTTTCCATATCGGTTTGCGCGATCTGCTGTTCCAGGCTCAGGGTGTCGAAAGTAGTGCGCCAGGACTCTACCGCCATATCGTAGGCAGACAGATCGGCCTGCCAGCGGCGCAGGATTTCGGTGATGCCGAGATCGTTGTACCAGGTACCGTCGAGGTTGCGGGTGAGTTCCAGGCCCGCTACTCGCCAGCTTTGGGCGGAGCGGGGTTTATCGAAGAATTTATCGTAAAATCCGAAGGTATTGTTTTCCGCCAGCGTTGCAGAATCCAGCGAACCACGCAGGAACTGGGGCAAAAAGTTGATGTTAAATCCGGCGCTGGTATCCACATTTCCAATCAGAACGTCGTACGAATACAGCGGATTGGCCAGAAATTGCCGGCGGTCGGGCGGCGGCGGCGCATCAGCGTTGTTTTGCTGCAGGATGGTAATCCCGGCTTCGATTTGCGTTTCCGCCTCGTCCAGATCGGTATAAACCTCTTTCAACTGCGTGGTAAACTGCGTAACCGTTTGGACCATTTTCTGGTACGCCGTCGACGAATCGGCCGACACCGCCAATGCTTCGTTCAGGTTCTGGCCGGCCGTATTATAACTATCGTACAAATCGCGGTGCACCACGGGAAACACTTCCGACAAGGGAGCGTCGTGGGCCAGCCCGAAAATAGAATATACCGTCAGCAGGTTATAAAAAATCGGGTCCTGCTGTAGTGCGCCGAAATACTCGTCCTTGAGCAGCAGTTCCGGCAACGTTAAGTTCAGGTTTTTCAGGTCCAGGTAAAACGCCTCCCGCAAACCTTCCAGAAAAGACTGGGAATAGGTAATACCCGGATTCGTGTATTGCGTGCGGACATTGGGGAACAGGTAACCGACCTGCGGAATTTTTTTGTCGAGCAGGTTTTCAAAAAACGAAACGGCTACTTCCTGTTGCGCCCTTTCCAGAATGAATTCGAACAGACCTTTGATGATCGCGTCCGTGTGCAGGGCATTGATCGACGGCGGCGATTGCACTTTGTCGGCCGCTACCCGCAGTGCCGTCGAATTTTGAAGCGGCGGCGCCTGGGAATTTTGCATCGACTGGCGGATCGACAGGTATTTGGCAGGAGAAACAGCCTCGTCGCTGTACATCAGCGAACTGATCTTGAAGCGCTCCGGCGACTGGATTTTTTTCCAGAACGGCGTTTCCCGGGCATCCAGCGGGGCAAGCGAACGAAACAGGCTGTCCTCTTCCGCATTGATAAAACCCTGCAACAACGGATTCCTTTTAATGCGCCGAGTCAGCCACACCGCATCCACATGTTCGGGCGGGGCCATTTGTGTGGGCTGGTCGTACAAATAAAGAATCAGAAGTGCTTTTTGAGCCGCCGCTTCGCGTTGTGTTACGGAAGCGGAAGAATCCTTCATCGCATGAAAAGCATCGAGCAGATTCCGGCTGTCTTCCAGCAGGTTTTGCGCCGGCAGCAGAAATGACAGGCAGCAAAATATCAGGACAAAATATGATTTTAGCATGCTTTTGAATTGGAAATCAAGGAGATAAACATGGGAGTGTTTGGTATTTGGTTTTTAGTGCTTAGAAAGAAACCGTCATTACCAGACACTAAAAACAAAACACCAAACAAACTCATACGGCGCCGACTTTAAGTTGGATAAAATTACTGAGCGTGTCATACGCACTGAAAAATGCCGTTTTCGTAGCGGAAGCCGCTATCAGGTTGCCGTTTCGTTTAATGACATTTACGTCCGTCAATTTACTGGCTATCCCGTTGTTGAGCAGTTTTTCGCGGTAAGTGGCCACCAGTTGGTCTTGGCGCGCCTGCCGGGTTCTATAGTCCGGATCCTGCGTCAGATCCTGGTTGGCCTGCGCGAAACCCTGTAGCCGGATACCTATTTGCTGGCGTGTAATCCGCAAGGCATTGAGCACCTGTACATTCATATCCGAGGGGACCTTACCGTTCGTATTGAGCGGGGTTGTCATTACAGGCGTAAGAATATTCGTCTCGATGGATTGCAGGACATTCCGGATTTTCAGTACGACAACGTCCGCTTTGGTAGTGTCCGCGCCGCCCAGGGAAATGACCTGAACGACAATGATCGTCCCGTCCGTATCGATGGTATTGGTCCAGAATCCCGGTTTTGCCATGGTACTGAAAATACGGTCCAGGTCCTTTTTCAGGCTTTTCACATCGCCGTTGTTGGGGCCGAGCGATGTTTTTGCGAGGTTAAATTTCTCCAGACACAGCGTTTGTGCGTCTTTGACGATGGATTGTAGAAAAGCGTTCGAATCAGCCATGTGATGTATTGATTTCCGGTAAGGTTCGGTCTGTTTTTCCCTAAAGCGTATTTAAAACCGCTTGAGTTCGCAGCAAATGTAGAATGTGTTTTTCAACTGCACTATATCTTGTCCGAATAATTGACTATCAACCAATTAGCGTAAAATCTAGCCAAGAGGTTCCTGTATCAAAGTTCAGGCCAACAATCCTTTTACCAGGTCTTTGCCAATCGTTTATTCCAGCAGGCGGGATTACACCCGGGAGGGACAGAAATGATAAATATCCTGCGAAAAGTACCCGTTTTATTGTTAAAACCCTTTCAAAAACCCCATTTTTTTTAACAAAAGTAAAACGGATACCGGTGTAACCCTGCCTGTACGGCTACCGTCTGCCGGATACATTACTTCATAACGAACCGATTTATCCGTGAACCATTCATCCTTCTTACCAACGCTGTATGCGGAAAGCCCGGCATGGAACACGGCCGGCCGCCGCCTTTTTGAAGAGTATATGCTCCTGATGGCCGAACGTACGTACTTGCATCAGTTAAACACTGCAAAAGAAAAATACAAGTACTTCACCGAGCGTTTTCCAGAAACCACGCAACTGTTTTCGCTCCCGCACATCGCCGGCATCTTTGCGGTGCAATTTACCCGGCACAGTTCTTTGGAAGATTCCATGAGCAGCCCCCTCAACATCTCAACCCCTCAACCCCTCAACATCTCAACCCCTCAACCCCTCAACAAACCCACACCCAACTATCATCACATTTTTTTTAACACCAACATCAATTCCGATTATGAAAAAGCACATGAGCGTACGCCTTTTATTACTGGCCGTTATCACCCTCACCGCCATCAATGCCTGTAAAAAAGACGAACCTGCCACTTCAGACCCTGCCGCTGTGGAAACTTCCGCAAAAGCGCTCCGCAGCCAGCAACTGATCAGTTCATCCTTCGGTATCGCCCTGCACGGGGCTGAAAAAGCCAACGGCCTGGTGAACCAGAGCACGGAAGAACGTTGCAGCGCCGTCACCATTTTCCCGGCAGATGCGACCACTTTCCCGAAAACGATCACAGTCGACTACGGAACCGGCTGCACCGACAGCGACGGCAAATTCAAATCCGGCAAAGTGATCGTCACGGTCGACAAAATCTGGGAAGCCAATACGCAGGTATCCATCCTGTATGACAATTACAAAGAAGACGGCGCTTCCCTGTCGGGCAGGTTTACCCTGAAAAACGTGAGCACCCAGAACGCCGGTATTTACACGATCCTGGCTGAAGACATCAAAGCCGCTGACGCTCAAGGGTTTACGCTGGATTACGATGCCACGGAAACATTTACCCAGATCGGCGGCCATGCCTCCTGGTGGGACTGGAACGACGACGTGTATGAAATTACAGGAAGCATTCAAACCGTGCTGACCAACGGTGAAACGGTCGACTGGACCATCCAAAACCCGCTGACCAAAGCCAACAACTGCTTCTGGGTGAGCGAAGGCACCGGCCTGCTGAATATCAACGGCCTGGAAGTCGGCGTGAATTACGGCGACGGCGCCTGCGACAACAAAGGCACGCTGACGATCAATGGTCAGACGTATGAGGTAACACTCTGATTAGAAGTGAGAGGTGAGAAGTGAAAGGTGAGATGCGTAGCCCACACATTTCTGCTCTTCATTTTGCCTGTTGCAAATTAGAAAAGGCGGTGGTTTATCAAGTTTTTGAATGACTGGATAAATTACCGCCTTTCTTTTTTCCCAAATATTATTTTAGACTGCAAAAGTGAAAGAACAAACGCTTGGGCCGCTGTTGTGTGTCCCCGCCAACAGCACTTCATTTCAGAATCAGGAAAACAGAAGATCAATTTGCCAGGCATAGGTGGTAAAACCGCTTGTTTCAATTTCGCAACTTGAATTACAAATAGAAAAAAATGCACATTTATTTGTTGGTTTGAGTCCCCCATATTTACATTAGAGCCATTGTAAATACGATCTAAACCAACATGAAAACACCTGCACTTTATGTATGCATGGCCATTCTGACAACTGTGTTGTTGGGCGCCAATGCCAATGAAATCCCCCGCTTTTTTGCCCTGGTAATGCCTGCAAAATCAAAAAGCAAGGCCGCCTCTACCTTCGAAAGCGCACACGCGCAACTGCCCATTCCCGTACCCGACGAGGAAAATATGGACTGCAAAAACGGCAAAGAGCACACCATTCCCGTACCGAAGGACCTTTATTTACAGGACTATGAAAAGGTGCTGTACGACTTTATCCTCCGCCGCAAATACGTCGATCTCAACTGGTGCGTGGACAAAAAAGTGCGGGATACCGGTCCGTGGATCGAAGAAACCTATTACGGCGTGCACCCGGCTGTCCGCATTTATTACTCCCCGAGCATGATGTACTGGCTCACCGGCGACCCCGACTACTGGCAGGAAGGGAAACAATCGGGCAAAGCCACACCCAAGGCGCCGCGCACGGGCGCTGTGCCCGAAGGCGCTATGATCGTGAAGGAAATGTATATGCCGCCGGCCAACATTTACACGGAACTGCAACAACTGATCGAGCAGAATGAAGCCGCCGAATGCAAAAACGAAGCGGTGTACGAAAAACTGCTCAGCCGCCTGATTACCGCCTGGACAGTGATGGTAAAAACAGGTGACGAATCACACGACGGCTGGTTCTGGGCAGGCCCCGGCGCGCCGGCGATGGTAAACGGGAAACTGCAAACCATCGAAGAAGCCATTGCCGGACAACTCGACGATTACAAAAGTATGCCCGGCGCCGGTTTTGGGCAAACCTGCATCCGCTGCCATGCTTCTGCCGATAAAGAACTGACATTCAGTGCCTTGAGAAATATAAAAGGTTTCTTACCGGGCGAAAACCTCTTGACTTTCCGGTCGGATAACTCCTGGCGCAACCAGGCGTATTTTGAAAATTACCCGCTCAGTATCCTCACTCAAAATCAGGAATGCCTGCGCGATTCCGCCGTGCAGCATTTCTTCGAACTGCCCGCTCCGCTCCGGCCTTTCGCCATCCAGAATGAACCGGAATGGGCAGAATTTATGCGTTTTCACCTGCCGCCGGCCGATCCGGTCGCCAATGCCATGGATACGAAATCCAAGCCGGAAGTCAATCCCGTATTTACCAAAATGTTTCCGCCTATGCCGGGTGCTATGGTGCCGGGAAATATAAAAGCCTTCCCTTCCCAGTTTGCCGACCACGTGGTACCGGGGCAAAAAGTAGAGCAGTTCATCACTTCCGACAATTGCACAGGCTGTCACGGCGGCCTGGGCGGCAGTCCGTACGACGTTACCATGTTCCTGCAAACCGGCCCGAATTACGGCGACGGATACAACGTGTCGGAATACGGCGAATGGCGCTGGTCGCCGATGGGCCTCGCCGGACGGGATCCGATTTTTTATTCCCAACTGGAAAGTGAAATGGTTTTCCTGGAAAGAGACGCGCAAAAGGGCGGCCTGTTGAAAGGGACTTTAAAAGAAAACCAGGAACAGGTGACCAATACCTGCCTGAGTTGCCACGGCTCCATGGGCCAGCGGCAGTTGACCATCGACGCCAAAACGGATAAAACCCTCGACCCGCTTTTCAAGGTCGATTACGTGTACCTGACGGAATTGCTTTCCGCTAAAACACCCAAACCGGATAACTACCAATACCACAAATACGGCGAACTGGCCCGCGAAGGCATCAGTTGTATGACCTGCCACCATATGATCGCCCCCGATGAGCAAGCGGTGAATGCCTGGCGGCCTGCGCAGCCCAACTGGATCACCAGTACTACACCGAAGGAACTGGCCTATTTCCTGTTTCACAACACGACCGGCCGCCCCAACACCAGTCCGCCCACAGAAATCGGCGGCCCTTTCGCCGACGTGAAGGTTTTGCCGATGGAAAACGCGCTCGGTATCACGCCCAAGTACAATGCCTTTATGGCGCAGGCGCAGATGTGCGGCGTTTGCCACACCATCAACCTGCCGAATATCGGCATGAAAAAGGACGAATTTCCGGTGCTGACGGCTTCCGAATCCAATCCGGCGCTGCAGCCCTACGCGCATACCATCGAGCAGGAAACCTTTCTGGAATGGCAGAACAGCCTGTTCGCGAGCACCGACAAAAACGGTAACCCGAACGACGGTTTTAAAAGTTGCCAGGATTGCCACATGCCCGGCGGATTTGAAAGCCTGGACGGAAAGATCAATATCAACCAGTTGACCACCAAAATCGCCACTATTCAGGATCCCGGCTATCCGGAAGTAGAAAACCGGGCAGAAGATTTCGACATCGATATCCCTACGCGCGGCAATTACAAGCGCCACGAACACGTCGGCCTGAATGTGTTCATGCTGGAAATGTTCAACCAGTTTCCCGACATTCTCGGCGTCGCCAAACAGGACTACATGACGTCGGCCAAAAACGGCAACGCGCTGGCCATACAGAACATGGTGCGGCAGGCGGAAAAGGCTACCGTCGATATGGACGTTCAGGTAAAACCACTGCAAGGCAGCCAACTTACTGTGGACGTGACGCTGCAAAACAAAACCGGGCACCGCTTCCCCAGCGGCGTGGCATTCAGAAGGGCGTTTCTCGAACTGCTGGTACTCGACGGACAGGGCAGAATAGTTTGGTCATCGGGCCGCACCAACGAAGCCGGGGTGATCGTAAACGGCGCCGGCGAACCGCTTAAAACGGAATTTCTACCGGACAGAAACACCTACCAGCCTCATTATCAGGTCATTACCAGACAGGATCAGGTACAGATTTATGAAGAACTGGTGCAGAATGCCGACTACGATTTTACCACCAGTTTTATCCACCGCGTGCACGACATCAAGGACAACCGCCTGCTGCCCAAAGGCTGGCGGGATTCGGAGGTCTTCAAGAGCCAGGGACAGGTGATGCTCCAGTTTATGGAAGCCACCGATCCGCTGGTCACCAACGACCCCGATTACAAGGACCAGGGACCCGACTTCCCCGGCAAGGACCATTTGCAATACCAGATCAGTCTGCCCGCACCGTTCAACCCGGCCGGCTTGTCGGTGCAGGTCACCATGTATTACCAGTCTATTCCGCCTTATTACCTGCAACAGCGGTTCATTACCGCCCCGTTCGGGCCGGCTACGCAACGGCTATATTACCTGACCAGCCATCTGAACACGACCGGTACTGCCATCGAAGACTGGAAATTGCCGCTGGTAACCATGGCTACACGTTTTGATAAGAACACAGGCTCCTGGTCGAAGGCGGTTCAAGTCAAAAAGGACCGGAAAAATATGTAAAAGCGGGTGCTTTGTTAAGTTCGGCTACGCCGCCCGCAGGAATAATGGCAACGCGGACGACGCGGATTTGGCGGATTAACGCGGATTTTCAATGGCCTTGCGGCCACTATTTAGACTGTGATTTTAGTATGATATTTATGATAGCCATGATTAACATCAGATGTAATCATGGCTATCATAAATACACAGTCTAAAATTCAATCAAAGTGGCCGTCAGGCCATTAAAAATCCGCGTCAATCCGCAAAAATCCGCGTAATCCGCGTTGCCATTATTCCTACGGGAAGCGTATCCGAACTCCACAAAAGGGCCCCATACAAACCACATTCCACAATCCTTTTACAGCGCTTTCAATCCTCTTGCTATATTTGCCGACCGGCATTATTCAATCTATAAAGCATATTACCATGAAAATCTTTTCCCTGCCTGTGCTGATCGCGGCCGCGATTGCAGGTATCGGCGCGTATTCTGTTCCCGATTTTCCGGTTCCTCCAAAGGGTGGAACGTTCCGGGACCTGAATAAAAACGGTCGGCTTGACGTGTATGAAGACCCGAAACAACCTGTGGAAGCCCGGGTTTCCGACTTGTTGGCTCAAATGAATATCGAGGAAAAAGCCGGCATGATGTTCATCAACGGCGTCACCATCAATGACGACGGCACCCTGGACCGAAGACCCGACGCCAAGGGACCCGCTGCCCGCCTGCCCACGGCGCCGGAAAACATCAGCGAAAGGCACATGAATCATTTTAACTACTGGCAAGTGCCTTCCATCAAGGCGCTGGCAGAAGGTTATAATGCCATACAAAAACTGGCGGAAAACTCGCGCCTCGGCATTCCGGTCACGATTGCTTCCGACCCGCGCCACTATTTCAGCAACAACATTTTTGCCATGCAGGCCAACGGCTTTTCGCAATGGCCCGAGCAACTCGGCTTTGCCGCCATCGGCGACGAAAAACTGACACGTACTTTCGGCGATATCGCCCGGCAGGAATACGTAGCAGTAGGCATCCGCGAAGCCCTGCACCCTATGGCCGACCTGGCTACCGAGCCGCGCTGGGCGCGTGTGAGCGGCACTTTCGGCGAAGATGCCCAGTTGTCGGCACGCATGATCAAGGCCTACATCCTGGGTTTTCAGGGCAAAAAACTGGGTAAAACCAGCGTTGCCTGCATGACCAAGCACTTTTCAGGCGGCGGCCCGCAGAAAGAAGGCCTCGATCCGCACTTCGAATTTCAGAAAGGGCAGGTATATCCGGGCAAAAATTTCAAATACCACCTGATCCCGTTCGAAGCCGCTTTTGCAGTGAATACCGCGTCCATTATGCCTTATTACGGCGTGCCGACCGACCAGACCGGCGAAAATGTGGGCTTTTCCTACAACAAGGATATCATTACCAAAATGCTCCGCGAACAATATAAATACGACGGCGTGGTGTGCACCGACTGGGGTCTGATCACGGATGCCAATATGGGCGGCGTGGTGTGGCCTGCCCGCGCCTGGGGTGTGGAAAAACTAAGTGCTGAAGAGCGGGTGCAAAAGATCATTGAAGCGGGTTGCGACCAGTTTGGCGGAGAAAGCCGGCCCGAACTGGTGGTAAGCCTCGTAAAATCGGGCAAAGTGAGCGAAAAACGCATCGACCAGTCGATCCGGCGTTTGCTGCGGCAGAAATTCGTTTTGGGTCTGTTCGACAATCCTTACGTCGACGTTGCGGCTGCCGTGAAACTCGTCGGCAATCCTGCCTTCAAGGCTAAAGGCGATGCCGCCCAGCGCCGCTCTATGACCCTGCTGAAAAACGAGGGCAATTTTCTTCCGCGCCGTGGCAGCAAGCCGAAAATCTACGTCAAAAACGTGGATGCAAAAGTAGCCGCTCTGTACGGAACCGTGGTTGAGAACCCGAAAGACGCCGATTTCGCCGTGATCCGCATCAACACACCCTGGATTCCTGTGGAAACACAGAACCCGTTCGCCAAAGGTTTTCACCACGGCGATCTCGATTTCAAGTCACCCGAAAAGGAAGAAATCCTTCAACTGTTGAACACCGTCCCGACGGTAGTGGATATTTACCTGGACCGCCCGGCCGTCATTCCGGAAATCAGCGCCAAAGCGAAAGCCCTGTTTGGCAACTACGGCGCCAGCGATGCAGCGTTGCTGGACGTTATTTTCGGCAAAGCCAAACCGGAAGGCAAACTGCCGTTCGAACTGCCGTCGTCCATGGATGCCGTCAGAAAACAAAAAGAAGACGTACCGTACGATTCCGAAAACCCGCTGTATAAATTCGGCTTCGGCTTGCGATACAAATAGTGAGTTGTGAGTTGTGAATTGTGAGTGGTGAATTGCCATGACTTTCTGCTACTCACCATTCACAACTCACTGCTCACCACTCACATTTCACAACTCACAATTCACCACTCACTATTACCATTCTCATGAAAAAATATATCAAACCCATCCTTTGGGGTCTTCTTGTTATTCTTGTGCTCATTCAATTCATCAGGCCGGCACGCAACCAGTCCAACGACGAAACCTACGGTATTCACACCAAATATGCTGTGCCGCAAGAAGTCGACGCCATCCTGAAAACGGCCTGCAACGATTGCCACAGCAACAACACCATTTATCCCTGGTATGCCAACGTACAACCGGTAGCCTGGTGGCTGGCAAACCACGTGGAAGAAGGCAAGCACCACCTGAATTTGTCCGAATTCACCAAAAGCAGGGTAGCCGTGCAAAACCACAAGTTCGACGAGATCATCGATATGATCAAGGAAGGCGAAATGCCGATGACTTCTTATACGCTTATCCACCGCGATGCTGTGATGAGTGATGCACAGAAACAACTGGTGATCGATTGGGCGCAGTCCATGATGGACACGCTGAAATCCCAATATCCGGCAGACAGCCTGGTGCTGAAACGCAAGGGATAAACCACGTTCAAACAATTCCCTGGAAGGGATATGCGCCGGTATTCGGTGCATATCCCTTTTTTATTTTCCTGAAACAAAGTTCCGGGAACGTTCCCGATAACGATTGCGTAGATAAATCCCGGGTTTTGTTAGAAAGTTGAAAACCCTGAAAACTACCTTTCGTTTGCGAATTGTAAAATATTCGAAATATTATTCTTTCACAGATTCCAGATTACCAGTAAAATTTCAACATCTACACCCATCCCTCGAAGCATCCACCATTTGGTATTGATATCAATAACGTAAGCATGAAACATTCTGAAGCCATCGAAGAAGTCAAACTAAATGTCATGAACAGTATTCCCTACGAATTACGCAACACGCTGACCCGGATTTCCGGTGTGCTGGATCGCCTGCAGAAATCGGACGACCATTTGTCGGAATCCGAACGCAGGCAGTTTTACAGCATGATCGGCTTGCACACCTCCGAAGTTCTCGAACTGGTAGATCAGTTGATCGTACCCGGCGGCAGCGGAACCAGTACTACGCTGGAGCGGTCCGAACAGCCGGCCACTTTCGGCGCTCAAATGCATGATTCACAAGGAGATGATTGCCAGACGAGTTTTGTAAAACTGAAGGAAAAACGGTACTCGTCCTATGACCAGGAACTGTTGAAAAAACTGTTCGGCCTGATGGAAGACAACCTGGAGGAAACCGACTTCAATATCCAGAAAATGTGCTGTATGGTGCACATGAGTCACATGCATTTTATCCGGAAAGTGAAACAACTCACCGGCAAAAAACCCATCGACCTGCTCAAGTCCTACCGGCTGAAAAGAGCCAAGGATCTGCTGGGGCAAAACAACCTGACCGTTGCGGAAATTGCTTATAAAATAGGTTACGACATGCCCAATTCTTTCAGCAGGGCTTTCAAAAAAGAATTCGGTATCAGTCCAAGCGCATACGTGGGGTGAGGATTTGAGTATTCGAGGATTTGAGTATTCGAGTATTCGATTTCAAAACCTCAAATACTCAAATCCTCGCATCCTCAAATCCTCAAATCCTCCCATTCCATGTCCCTTTCATCATTCAATCTTCACGGAAAAATTGCGCTGGTAACAGGTTGCAGCAAAGGTATCGGCAGCAGCATGGCCATCGGGCTGGCGGAAGCGGGCGCAGACGTCATTGGTGTTTCCGGCAGTTTGCAGGCGGGTAGTCCGGTAGAACAGGCAATTATGGCGCTGGGCAGGAAATTTTACCCGTTTCAGGCGGACTTTTCAGACCGGGCGGCACTGTATACGTTTATCGCAACCGTAAAAAAAGATTTTCCGGTCATCGATATTTTAATCAACAATGCAGGCATTATCCGGCGCGCCGCGGCCATCGAACACGCAGATGAAATATGGGACGAAGTGCTGTCCGTCAACCTCGACGCCCCGTTTATTCTGGCGCGGGAAATCGGCCGGGAAATGGTAGCCCGAAAACAGGGAAAAATCATTTTTACCGCTTCGCTGCTGAGTTTCCAGGGCGGCATTCTGGTGCCCGGTTACGCAGCCAGTAAAGGCGCCATCGGAAGCCTCGTAAAAGCGCTGGCCAACGAGTGGGCCGGGCAGGGTGTACACGTCAACGCCATCGCGCCGGGTTATGTGGCAACCGAAAACACCCGGGCACTCCGCGAAGACCCGCAGCGCAGCCGTGCCATTCTCGACCGCATTCCCTGCGGCCGCTGGGCAGAGCCCGATGACTTTAAAGGCCCCGCAGTATTCCTGGCTTCCGCCGCATCCGATTATATACATGGAACCATCCTGACCGTAGACGGGGGCTGGATGGGCAGATAAACCAACGATTTAGCAAGCGATCAAACTTTCATTATGCAAATTCTTCACGCCGGCAGTCCTTCTGAAGTTGCCGCAATGGATACCCAGGCACTCCGCAGGCAATTTCTGCTGGATAAAATATTCGAACCGGACCAGGTCCGTTTAACCTACAGTCACTACGACCGCATGATCGTGGGTGGCGCGATGCCGGTGGAACAAATACTTCGCCTGGATGCGCCTGCCGGTTTGCGTGCCGAATTTTTCCTGGAACGCCGCGAACTCGGCATCCTCAATATTGGCGGCTCAGGTAAAGTTTCAACGGAATCGGGCACCTTCACACTGGAAAAACTGGACTGCCTGTACCTGGGCAAAGGCACGACAGAAGTACATTTTCAAAGCGATGAAGCCGATAAACCTGCCCTGTTTTACTTCCTGAGTGCTCCCGCGCACCGTTCCTGCCCGGCCCGACGGATGACCGCGGCGGAAGCGAATCCAAATCAACTCGGAAATCAGTCGACCGCCAATGCCCGAACCATTTTCAAATACATCCATCCCGACGGCATCGAAAGTTGCCAACTCGTGATGGGACTCACCGTGCTGGAACCGGGCAGCGTGTGGAATACCATGCCGCCGCATACCCACGACCGGCGTATGGAAGTGTATTGCTACTTCGATATTCCCGACGGGCAGCGTGTGTTGCACCTCATGGGCGAACCGCAGCAAACGCGTCATTTGTGGATGGGCAACCTGCAGGGCGCTATTTCACCGCCATGGAGCATCCACGCCGGCTGCGGCACCATGTCTTATTCGTTTATCTGGGGCATGGCCGGTGAAAATCAGTCCTTTGCGGATATGGATCAAATTGCCGTCGGCGCCTTGCTTTAAACACGAGGGTGTTTCGTGTTTTGAGTTTAGAATCTGGTTGGTTGTCAACCTTTTACGAAACACCAAACACAAAAAACGAAACACCTCTACAAACTGCCGTACTTTGAAAAAAATTCTCCTTTTGTTGCTGCCACTTTTTGCGCTTTCTTTCGGGAAAAGGGAACGTCCGGTCGTGTTTCTCGCCGGCGATTCCACCATTGCGCAAAAAAAAGTACTGGATGCCCCTGAAACCGGCTGGGGCATGTCGATTCCGCTATTTTTCGACACGACAGCCGTACGTTTTGAAAACCATGCGGTCAACGGACGTTCTACCAAAAGTTTCCGCACGCTCGGGCATTGGGACGTGTTGATTGCTCGCGTCCGGCCCGGCGATTACGTGTTCCTGCAATTCGGCCACAACGACGCGAAAGTAGAAGATACGACCCGCTACGCCCCCGCTCAAACCGCTTACCGCGACAACCTCACCCGTTTTATCACAGAAATACGCGCCAAAGGCGGCCAGCCGGTGTTGCTGACGCCCGTGGTGCGCCGCAGTTTTGATGAGGCAGGCCATTTCGTCGACAAGCACGGCGATTACCCTTCCGTCGTACGCGAAGTGGCCGCCGCACAAAAAGTACCGCTCATCGACCTGTGGGCAAAAAGCAAGGCCTTGCTGGAAAAAATGGGCGAGGCCGATTCCAAACCCATGTTCATGAATTTGCGCGGCGGCATTTACCCGAAGTTTCCGGAAGATAAAGTGGACAATACGCACTTCACCCCGTATGGTGCGGCGCTCGTTGCCGGCTTGGTTGCCGAAGGCATCCGCGAATTGGAATTGCCCATCCGCTCCTTTTTGAAACAAACGGAATTTCTGGAAAAATACGCCTACGAATTGCCACAGATCAGCGTGCCGGATTTCAAAAAAGACACCTTCGATATCCGCGAATTCGGTGCGCAGGCAGGCGGAATTGCACTGAATACCATTGCCATCAACCAAGCCATCGACACCTGCCATGCCCGTGGCGGCGGCGTGGTGCTGATTCCTGCCGGACTCTGGCTGACGGGGCCCGTTACCCTGCGCAGTTATGTCAACCTGCACCTCGAAAAGGGCGCTTTGCTACAATTCAGCAACGACCCGGAGCAATATCCGCTGGTGCGCAGCAACTGGGAAGGCCAGGAAGCCATCCGCAACCAGGCGCCGCTCACAGGCGAAAATCTGGAAGACGTAGCCATAACTGGCGCCGGTATCATCGACGGCGCGGGGCTGGCCTGGAGGCCGCTTCAACGCTCGAAGGTGACCGAAAAAGAGTGGCAAACACTCCTGGCTTCCGGTGGTGTGCTCAACGAAACGCAGGACGTCTGGTATCCCTCGGCGCGTGCGCTCAAGGGCTCGAAAATGCAGCGACCCGGCATGATTGCTGCGGGTTTCGATGAAGCCAAAGCGCTGGAAATCAAGGAGTTTCTTCGCCCGAATCTGCTGCGCCTGACCGGCTGCACCAGGGTTTTGATCGACGGCCCTACCTTTCAGAATTCGCCGGCATGGACGCTCCATGTCCTCCTTTGCAAACACGTTACCGTCAAAAATGTGCTGGTCAAAAATCCTGCATTCGCCCAGAACGGCGACGGCATTGACCTGGAAAGCACCCATTTTTTCCGGGTTGAAAACTGTGTATTCGACACCGGCGACGACGGAATCTGTATCAAATCCGGCCGCAACGAAGAAGGCCGCAAACGCGGCATCCCCAGTTCCGACGGCATTGTGCAGGGCTGTTCGGTGTACAAGGCCCACGGCGGTTTTGTGATCGGTTCAGAAATGTCGGGCGGCGTGCGCAACCTCTACATTTCGGGCTGCACGTTCATGGGTTCCGACATCGGCCTGCGATTTAAAACAACCCGCGGCCGCGGTGGAGCCGTGGAAGATATTTACATTTCCGACATCAATATGACCGACATCCCCGCCGAAGCCATCCTGTTCGACATGTATTACAACGGAAAAGAAGCCGCCGAGGCGCTGAAAAACCCGGAGCCGAAAAAAATGCCTGTTACGGAGGAAACACCCGTTTTCAGGCGGTTTTTTATTCGAAATGTGGCCTGCCGTGGCGCCGAACACGCTGTTTTTATACAAGGTATTCCTGAAATGAACGTACAGGACATTCGTATTGAAAACAGCATTTTTCGCACCAAACACGGCTTTTTCTGTATGGAAGGCAACGGTATTACCCTGAAAAACTGTGTACTGGAAACCTCGTCAACCGAGCCGGCCATTTCTATCCTGAACAGCCGCAACCTGACGCTGGACCACGTTCAAATTTCCGGCAACGCCGCCAAAGCCCTGAAAATAGAAGGCAGCCAAACCGGCGCTATTCACCTGCACGACACCGATGTGGAAACGCGCGGCATCGAAACCGGCGCCACCGTGCAAAAAGGAATTCTGATCAAAAAATGAAGATGCTGCGAATTACCGGACTTTTATGGTTGCTCTGCGCTTTCGGGTTGCAGGCACAGTCGCCCGCCGAATGGTCGAAGCGGATGGCCACGACCCTCATGACCGCTCACCCGGATTCGTTCTGTTACGATCCGGCCAAACCTGCGCGCTGGGATTACGAACTCGGCCTCTACCTGAAAGGCCTCGACCATTTATGGCGGCAAACGGGTGATGCTTCCTATTTCCAGTACATCCGCAAACAAATGGATTTTTATATCCGTGAAGATGGCAGCATCCGGACCTACGATGTCGAATCCTACAACATCGACCACCTCACGCCGGGCAACATCGCCCTGCTGTTGTACCGGCAAACCGGTCAGGAAAAATACCGCACCGCAGCCCAAACGCTGCGCGGGCAACTCAACGGTCAGCCACGCACCCATGAAGGCGGATTCTGGCATAAAAAGCGTTACCCCTGGCAAATGTGGCTCGACGGCCTGTACATGGGCGAGCCGTTTTATGCACTGTACAGCCAGGCCTTCGGAGAAACCAAAAATTTCGACGACATCGCCAACCAGTTTATCTGGATGGAAAAACACTCCCGCGACTCCAAAACGGGACTGCTTTACCACGGCTGGGATGAAAGCCGCGAACAGCAATGGGCCGACAAAACCACCGGCCAATCTCCCCATTTCTGGGGCCGTGCCATGGGCTGGTATGCCATGGCGCTGGTGGATGTGCTCGATTATTTTCCTGAAAACCATCCGAAACGCGGCGAGTTGATCGCCATTTTACAGCGCCTGTCTGATGCCGTGGTGAAATTTCAGGATCCGGCCACCGGCGTTTGGTTTCAGGTGGTGGACAAAGGCAGCGAGCCCGGTAATTACCGCGAAGCCTCGGCATCCAGCATGTTTGCCTACGCTTTATTGAAGGGCGTTCGGTTGGGCTACCTGAACGCGCGTTTTTCCGACGCCGGGCAGAAAGCGTATTCCGGCATTTTACGGGAATTTATGGTGCAGGATGCCGACGGCTCGTGGCACCTCGATAAAACATGTTCGGTGGCGGGGCTGGGCGGCAATCCTTACCGCGACGGCAGTTTTGCATACTACATTTCCGAGCCTGTCCGCCGCGACGACCTGAAAGGCGCCGCTCCGTTCATACTCGCCGGTGTGGAACTGGAACGCCTGCTGCATAGTCAAACCGGAAAAGGTAAAACCGTGCTGCTGGACCGTTATTTCAACAACGAACGTAAAAACGGCGCGCGTTTTCACTACACCTGGGAGGACACGGAAAATTCCGGATTCTCGTGGTGGGGACAAATTTTTCAAGACCTGGGCGCGAAAACCAAATCCCTGGACGTGGCGCCCACGGCAGCGAATCTGGCAAAAGCGCAGGTATACATCCTCGTAGATCCGGACACCAAAAAAGAAACGGACAATCCGAATTTGATTGAAAAGCAACACATTCTGGCACTCAAAAACTGGGTAAAAAGCGGCGGCACCCTCGTGCTGCTGGCCAACGATACCAGCAACTGCGAAATCCCGCACTTCAATCAACTTGCTTCCGAATTCGGCATCCGTTTTTCCGACAAAAATCGCAACATGGTGAAAAACAACCAGTTCGAACAAGGGGCCATTCCAATACCGACCGACAACTCCGTATTTAAAACGGCGCGAAAACTATACATCAAGGAACTCAGCGTGCTCGAATTAAAGGCGCCGGCGCAGGCGCTGGTGAGTGAAGGCGGCGACGTAATCATGGCCACCGCCAGTATCGGCGCAGGCCGTGTGTT
>Ga0209717_1002460_pt1 | contig 17814 bp, 12 predicted proteins | sample AD_UKC048_MetaG_FD_184418 | JGI IMG/M metagenome (GOLD analysis project Ga0209717, IMG submission 184418) | Active sludge microbial communities of municipal wastewater-treating anaerobic digesters from USA - AD_UKC048_MetaG (SPAdes) (version 2) | ecosystem: Engineered > Bioreactor > Anaerobic >... | reverse complement strand
ACCCTCGCTTGGCACCCACTTGCGAGTGGGATACGGCGGCAGCTCAAGCCGTACTAACGGCAGCCGGTGGCAAGGTGGTGCGAGCAGATAATCTTCAACCGCTGCGCTGCAATACCCAGGAAAGCCTCTTGAATCCTTTCTTTTTGGCAATGGGCGATGCTGGTTTTGATTGGCAATCGCTATTAGTCTGAACTTATCGACGAACTGTCGCTTAAGGCTCCCTTTCTAAAAACAGATATCTTGCGCATTTTTCATCATTCCTCTGGTAAACGCACCAAATTGAACTAGTCTGTAAACTTGGCAGTGTATTTTTTGATCAGGCATCTTTCGAAAGCCCGCTCGCCTTAAAGCACCGCCTTAGGTAGGGAATGGCAGCTAAAACGCTGAGGGATTTCCTGGAAACCAGTTTATTGTCAGCAACGCTGTCAAAATTATAGCCATAGCGAAATATGACTAACGAGCGCGATCTGAATTCTCAGAACAAGGAAGCGCTGGAGCAACGAATCCAGCAGCTCGAAAAAGAGGTGAGTCTCTTAGAGGAACGCCTGCGCCATTCAAAAGCTAACACCATTGGCACCCGCACGCCGGAAGGTGGGCTGATCAAAAACTCCTGGCTGATTCCTTTCGGCCAATATCTTCTGATCGAATCTGACCAAGCCAATATCAGCGATGCGCTACAAAGACTCGGCAAATTATTTGACGTGATTGATTGCAGCCTTTGGCGTATCAGTGTGGGTTCCACCAGTGCTGCGAACGTATCTGTTTCCTCTTGGCAATGTTTAGGGCGCTGGCAAAAAAAATCCGCCCCTGAATTGCATGAAGCTGATTGGTTAACCGGCATTTGGCGTAAAGATTCTCATGTGGCTGCCAGCCTCTACGCAGGTAAACCTGTTGCACTCCTTGCGGCTGACCCTGATGTTGCCGAAGCAACTGCGCCACTGCGTAAAGCCAATATCTTTAGCTCTTTATTAGTTCCGGTTTTGCGCTACAACCTGCTCGAAGGTTTTGTGGTCTTACACCGCGATGATCCACGGGGTTGGTATACCCGCGATCTTGATCGCTTAATGTTTATCGCCACCGCCCTATTTAATTTGCACGATCGCCAACAATTGATCACTAAATTGAGCGACCGAGACACGCGGTTTAATTATGCCATTGAAGCCAGCAGCGATGGCCTGTGGGATTGGAATATCACCAGCGGAAAAATTTATTTCAGTCGCAGCTATTTGCGTATGTTGGGTTATTACTACGAAGATTTACCCGGCAATCTAACTACCTTGCATGATTATTTCTTGCATAGTGAAGATACCGATGCGGTCATGCAGCGCCTCTATACGGCGATTGAAAATGGTGAAACCTACGTAAATTTGCAGTGCCGTATGCAACACCAAAGCGGCAGAATCATTTGGGTACAATCCAAAATGAAATTTTGCGAGCCGGATGATTTAGGTAAGCCCACTCGCTGTGTAGGTTTAAACAACAATATCACTGATTTTATTTTGGCGCGTGAAGATTTGCTGGAAGCAAAAACTCAAGCGGACATGGCCAACAAAACTAAAAGTGAATTTTTGGCGCGTATGAGTCATGAAATTCGCACACCCATGAATGCGATTATTGGATTGGGCTATTTGCTCAAAGATACTCATCTGGATGAGCAGCAAAAAAGTTATCTAGGCAGTTTAAACTCAGCATCTGATTCACTCCTGCATATCATAAATGAAGTATTGGACTTTTCTAAAATTGATAGCGGAAAAATTATTCTTGAACACTCACATTTCGATTTAGATCAACTATTTGAAAAAATTTCCAGATTGTTTGAAATTAGCGCCATTCATAAAGCGGTTCGTATCATTTATGACATCAAAGCCGATGTTCCGCGTTTCTTACGGGGTGATGCCGCACGTTTAAGCCAAGTGATTGATCAGCTTATTAGTAATGCATTGCAGTTCTCAGAAACCAATGAAGTTATTGTTGGCGTAAAGTTGCGTGAGGCCAATGTTAAATATATTGATTTAGAGTTTTCAGTCAGTGATTTTGGCGTGGGTATTAGTGGTGATCGGCTGGCGCGCATCAATCAATGTTTAAAAAATCATATCACTATCAACGATGCAGGGCATTTGCGTTTTGGCTTGGGTATTTGTGATCACTTAGTTCAATTGATGAATGGTGAAATGCATATCGACAGCGCCCCACAGAAAGGTTGCAGCGTTGCTTTTAGCGCGCGTTTTGATCACAGTCATTTGGGTTCGCGTCTGCTTGATAAGCATGTGCGCGAGCTAAACAATATCAAAACATTGATTGTAGATGATAATGCCATAGCCCGTACGGTCATGAAGACTACGGCAAAAACTATTGGCTTGATGGTAGAAGATGTAGAAACCGCTGAGCAAGCATTAGAAAAAATTATACAAGCCAATGCGACTGGCCAGCCATTTCATTTTGTGTTGATGGATTATCGTATGCCTGCAATGGATGGTATAGAAGCAGCTGCGGCTATCAAAAATAATAAGAATTTAGGCTATACACCCCATGTGATTTTGGTGTCTGCCTATCATCGCGATGAAATTTCCAATGCGGATAATTACGCGTTAAATGTCGATGAATTTTTGAGCAAGCCTGTTAGTGAAGCACGCTTGTTGGAAACTATTAGCAGCGTGATCAGTAAAGACGAATACTTACAAAGCATTAGCGCTGTTAATCTTGAATCCTCTGAGCAGGATGCCATTTTAAAAAATGCGCGTGTACTAGTCGCTGAAGATAATTTAGTAAATCAGCAAGTGGTGCGCGGTGTGTTAAAAAAGAAAGCTATGAAGGTCACTGTCGTTAATAATGGCCGTGAGGCTATTGATGCCATTCTTAAAAGCAAAGAGCTTTTTGATTTGATTTTAATGGATTTGGAAATGCCAGAAATGGATGGCATATGTGCAACCCAAGCAATTCGCGCAGGTGAACGGGCACCCAATATCCCCATTGTTGCGCTCACAGCACAGGCTATGCGCGGCGACCGCGAACGCTGTATTGCGGCGGGCATGAATGCCTATTTGTCCAAGCCAATTAATCCTGAGCTCTTATATAAAACCTTGGTGGAGCAATTGCGAGAGCAATCATTGGAAAACGGCCACGAGAACTCGCATTAAACTTTTAATTATCGTATTCAGCTTTCAATAATTGCATTAAGCTGCCAATTTCGAATTAATTTTTCCTTTCGCAAGACACATCTATGACCCTAGAAAATGAACAGGAAATAAATTTTGAGGGAATAGATCGCAAGCAATTAAGCAAAATAAAGCAACACTATACTCAGCTTAATCAAGTGCGCTATCAACGAACTCTGGATGTTCTCTCTGAGCGCCAACAACAATTTTTGGCGCTATTGCCGCTATTTTTTCACGTTAATCACCCCATGTTGCCGGGCTATATTAGCCACCTTACTCCCGCAGGCGTTCAAGGCTATGCGCCCAGCAAAGACGATATTCGTATTGCCAAAAGCCTTGCGCGCAGCTTTACGTATCAGCACGATCTCGTCGATAAAACCGATGTCATTGAAGCCCTGTTTATGATGGGCAGCTTGGGCACTATTGCTCATGCCGATAACAGTGATATTGATGTGTGGGTTTGCCACAGTGAAAGCCTAAGCCGTGCAGCGCTCTCCGAGTTGCAAGAAAAATGCAATACATTAACGCGCTGGGCCGCAGACAATATTCATATTGAAGCGCACTTTTTTTTGATGGAAGCCAGTAAATTTCGCCAAGGTCAGCAAGCCTTATTGACGAGTGAAGCGAGCGGCACGGCCCAGCATTTTCTATTACTAGATGAATTCTATCGCACCGCCGTTTGGTTGGCTGGGCGCTTGCCGCTCTGGTGGTTTGTGCCCGTTGAGCAAGAAAAAAATTATGCGGGCTACACCAAAAATTTGCTGGATAAGCGTTTCTTGCGTGCAGTGGAATATATTGATTTTGGTGGCATACCAGAAATCCCCGTCAATGAATTTATCGGTGCAGGCATTTGGCAATTGTACAAAGGGATAGATTCGCCCTACAAATCCGTACTTAAATTATTACTCTTAGAAGCCTACGCCAATGAAAAATTTAAAGAGCCCTTAGCGCTGAGTTTAAAGCGAAAAATTTATATCGCGCTTAATAATGCGCAAGTGCTGAATGCCGATGAAGTAGATGCCTATGTATTAGTTTACGAGCGCTTGCAAGACTATTTGTTGGCACAGAATCAATCAACACGTTTAGAGTTGGTGCGCCGCTGCTTTTATTTTAAATCGGGGAAGTATTTATCACGCACCAGCCGCAATGCCGCTAAAGCATGGCAGCGAGTCTTGTTAGAAAAAATGGTTGGCAATTGGGACTGGGATCATCGCCAATTAACCATACTGGATAATCGCGCCTATTGGAAATCGCCGCACGTATTGGCAGAGCGAAACTTGCTGGCCAATGAGTTGAGCCAAGGTTATCGTCTGTTAGTGGATATGAATAAAAATAATCCCGGTGAAACCGCCATTAGCGGTAATGAATTATTAATTTTAGGTAGAAAGCTGCACGCCGCATTTGAACGCAAAGCGGGAAAAATTGATTGGATTAATCCGAATATATCACAAGACTTAAGCGAGCCTGCCTTGTGCTTTGTGCAAACCCAAGATGCAGGTACTAGCCTGTGGCAGGTCTATCGCGGCAGCCAACAAGATTTAAGCCTGCGCAATCAAGCGTCTGAACCTATTAAACGATCACGCAATTTTATTGAGCTGTTACTTTGGTGTTATGGCAATGGCATTTTTGTATCTGGTACTAAATTAGACATAATTACTTTAAATGCAGTCGCACAAGAATTTTCTCCACAATCATTTTCTTTAAAGCCTTCGCAGCGCCAACAGCTATTGCAAGCCATTCAGCAGTGGTTGCCTCTGCCGGTTGAAAAAATTGAGCATGAAAGTTTTGTGCAAAATGCACAACCTACAAAAGTACTTATGCTCTTTAATGTAGGCGTAGAACCGCAAGCGGATTTACACAAAAAAGGTATGCAAATGCTGAGTAGCCAGCGCGATGCTTTTGGCTACAGCGGCATGAAAGAAAATTTGGTAATCAGTGCGGATATCGTACAGATCAATAGCTGGGGCGAATTGGTTTGTCGTCACTTTGATGCGGACGCCCTAGTGAATTGCCTGCTGCATTATTTGCGCGCAATACCTCCAGGAGCAAATACCGGTTTACCAGAACTGAGTATTCGCTGTTTTAGTTTGGGGCAGGGTGCGACTATTGAACAGCGTGTATTGGAATTGTGGCGCGCTATCATCACTTGCTTCTATTCCGGCACGCGTGCGCGCAATACTCGCTTTATTTTTGAAATGGCAGATGAATACTTCCTGCTGCAATTTATGCAGCAACACGCGCAAATTCTGCGCTTCCAAAGCTACGAAAAACTTTTAGAGAAATTAGCCCTGCCGCAAATGGAATTTAGCCCACTGGTGGTAGATGCCTATGCTCTGCGCGATAAACCGCTACGTTTATTTACTGACGTGATAAAAACACCTGCGATCTATTTATTCTTTAAATTGGAAAAAAATCAAGCGCATATCACGCTGGTAGATCAAAAGGGTGCATTCTTCAGCAAGACAACTCCGCTGTTTAATGTGCAATCACTTTTGCGTCCACTTTGCCGTTTTATTCGCTCCGCACTCGAGCGCCAAGCCCTGGATGCACAGTATCACTACGACAATACAATCAAGGTAGATGATCTACAAGCCATTAAAATATTTGAACTTATGGGCGACCCCAAACAAAAAACCGCCTATTTAGAAACCCGCAATATCGCGCAAGATTTAACGCAATTACAATTTATTAATGTGTGCGCAGTCGCTGAACCCAATCAATACGAAGAACTGAGCTTTACGCTCTATTGCGATGGCAAAGAATTTTCTGCCTTAGAGTTTGGCGATGACTTATTTACCGTAGTTGCGCGCTACATAGTTGCCTGCCGAAAAAATGGCGAAACCTATCCCTGCTACATTACCGATTTGGATTTATCCCTCTGTCGCGAAATCATCGCCCCGCAAACCGGCGTGCAGTTGATTCACTATTTGCACATCAAGAATGAGATTGAACAGAAGTTGAATGATGCTTTGCTGCGGGAATAAGGCTATTCAGAAATTCTTATGTAATAGAAAAATAATTTAATTTCACCTATTTTTCACCGGCAATCGGTGACACTATCAGGCTGAACTTCGTTTTATGGGCGCATCATTGAAAATACTGATAATTGAAGATAATCAAACTATTTGTCGTCAGCTAGGTGAATTTCTAGCTGGTCATCAATGGCAGATTGATTTTGCACATAACGCCAGCTTAGGTATTCAGCTTGCGATTGAACAAATCTACGATGTGATTTTACTGGATCTTAGTTTGCCGGACCAAGATGGCCTTGTTGTCTGTGAAGAGATAAAACGCAATGCAGAGATTACTCCACCGATTTTGATGGTTACAGCGCGCGATAGTTTTGAGGATAAAGCCGTCGGCTTTCAAAGTGGTGCAGATGATTATCTGACTAAACCTTTTGATCTGCGCGAGTTGGCGTTACGTTGTGAAGCCTTGGCTCGGCGCCAATCCTTACATAAATCTAAAACACTCACTTTGGGTGAATTGACGTTGGACGCCAGAGCCAAAACAGCCATGCACCAAGGTGTTCTGCTGGATTTAACGAGTATTGGATTTCGCATTTTAGAGTTGCTGGTAAATTGCTATCCAGAACCTGCATCGCGCGCTTATATCGCACATCAGTTGTGGGGAGACGCACAGCCAGAAAGTGACGCACTCAAATCGCATATTTATGTATTGCGAAAGTCACTTGATCAGTCTTTCGGTAAGCCAATGATAAAAACGGTGATGAATGTAGGTTATAAACTAGAACAGCCGTGCCATGTGGATTAAAAATATAAAGGATCAAACGCTGTTGCTGCTGGTTAGCTTAACGCTTGGCGTAGCCTTGGTCTTTTCGCTGTTAGCTGCCATAGCCGCATTCGTAATTGAAGATGCTGTGATATCCAATTTTTTAGATGAACAAGCAAGTCACATCGAAAAACATTATGCTCAGCAGGGTAATGTTCCACCCTTAGCATTTAGTTTTCTGGAGGTTTTCACTAGCGTCGATGTAATGCCGAAGTGGGCACAAGACAGTATTGATCCAAATCGAATAGAGGGTGAGATATTCACCTCAGGCGCTTCACATTATCATTATAGAAAGCTGAAGTTAAGCGAAGGTCGCGATGGATATTTATTAGCTGAGGTCTCTCGGTTTTTGGTAGTGAATCATCAGCCCCGCATATTCGTTATATTTTTATTGGTATTTGTTGTTGCGATTGCTGTTGCGATTTTCTTGGCAATTAAATTTTCGCAGAAAATTGTCAATCCTATTCTGGCCTTAACCGATGCAGTCAAGCATATTGAACAACCTGCAACGAGTGCGCGATTGCCAGAATTGGACTTTGAGTTGGGTTATCTTTCTAATGCTATGCAAACAAGTTTTGATAAGCTAAACAAAACGCTGGAACAAGAAAAAGCGTTTACAACGAATGTAAGCCATGAACTCCGTACACCACTTACCGTGTTAAAAAATAGTTGCGTACTGATTGAGCGGCGTGGCTTTGTGTTAGAAGATTTGGCACAAATTAAAAGCTCCACTGAGCAAATGGAACATATAGTTAATGTCTTGTTTGCGCTAGCGCGCACAGAAACTCTCATACAGCAGCCCTGCAACATCATGATCATGTTGGAGCAATCCGTTTTGCAATGCCACGCTCCAAAGCTCGAAAATTTTCAGATTCATATTGATGTTCCTCAAGATCTCACCCTTTTGGCTAACTCCAATCTCCTACAATTGCTCTTTATTAATTTATTTCGCAATGCGGCAGAACATGCCAGTGAACCCAGAATTTCCATAAGCTATGCAAACGGTCAACTTGTTTTTGATAATAAAGCTGAGCATCTTCCTGATGTTGATATCACTCAAGCTGGAATAAAAGGCGATAAGAGTGACGGTATAGGGCAAGGTTTGTATTTGGTTTCGCGCATAGCAGAGCATTTTAACTGGCAAGTCACCGTAGAAACTTCAATGCAACAGTTTCGCGCTATTATAAAGCTCGCGTAATTCACCTAAATTTCTCCTTCACTACGTTACTCTTCTACTTTTCAACAAAGGAGAGAGTAATGATTAAAAAGCTGTTTATTGGCGTTGGCGGAATTTTCTTAGTACTAGCAGTCATAGTATCGGCTGTTATTTATTGGGCCTCTAATTTTTCACCTAGCACGCAAGAATTTGAGAAGCTGCGAGCTACACAGGTGAGTGATATTCCTTATTTGCAAAATACTCTGCCTTCAACGCGGGGAAAAATTTTAGCAGTAGTCACTAGCACCCGAATGTTAGGCGACACAGGTAGACTCACAGGTTATGAATTAACAGAGCTTGCACGAGCCTATTGGGTTTTTAAAGCCAATGGTTTTGAGGTGGATATTGCCAGTACTGCAGGTGGTGAGCCCTATGCCTTGCTTGATGATGAGGATATGGCCGCATACGATTATGTCTTTTTAAATGACGCCACTGCTCAGAGTAAAGCAAAAAATACCCTTAAGCTTAGCGAGGTAAATGCAGACAATTATCAAGCAATCTATTTTGTTGGCGGTAAGGGGGCGATGTTTGATTTTCCTAACAATCAAATAATTGCCAATTTAGCTGCAAGCTTCGCAGCGCAAAAAAAAGTTATCGCTGCTGTCTGTCACGGCCCCGCTGCTCTCATCAATGTAAAAATCGAAAATGGAGAATGGTTGGTTGCCAATAAAAAAGTAAGTGCATTTACAAATAGTGAAGAGTTGCTTCTGATTCCCAATGCGGAAATTATTTTTCCATTTTTATTGCAAACAAAATTGCAGGAACGCGGCGCAGATTTTATTGCGGGCTCAGATTATTTGGAGCAAGTGAGTATAAGCGAGAAGTTAATTACTGGACAAAACCCTTGGTCAGTTTGGCGTGTAGCAGAAGAGACCATCAGGCTGTTGGGTTATGAGCCCCTAGTTCGCACTATCACACCTGAGGAAAATAGCGTGGCCTTACTGAAAATTTTCATTAAGGATGGGTTGGGTGTGGCAGAAAAAACCGTTAAAAATAGTGAGCATAAATACTATGGTCGTTTGATACTCATGCATGCCTTTGTGGCTTTTATGAAATGGGAACCGCTAAACGGGTTCAAATTAATGATTCTTGCGGATAGTCTTAAACCTTTGAACGCGTAGCTCCAATTTGTATTATTGACCTCTCTGCCGTGGGTCGAAAGGCCCCGGCAAGATCTAAACCCCTTGTTCTCCTTCCCGCCTTGGTCAATCATAGCTACCTCATGTCAGCCTTGTTTATCAACTGACAAAAATAAAACTTGCATTCGCTAGACGACTGGTCTAATTTAATCTTATGTCAGAAAACACACGCGACAAGCTTATTGCCACCAGCATCCAAATCATGGCGGTTAAAGGCTTCAATAACACCGGTATTGCGGAGATTCTGACGCAAGTGAATGTGCCTAAAGGCTCCTTTTATCACTACTTTAAAAGTAAGGATGATTTGGGCTTTGCGATTATTGACCAGTACGGCCAGCAATTGCGAGAGAGCTTGGCTGCGCATCTTGAAAATGCTGACGGCAGCGCCATGGAGCGTTTGCAGAGCTACTTCACGATGATTCTTGGGTATTTTGAAGGCAACTTTGGTTTGTGTAATTGCCTGCTGGGTAACTTGGGACAAGAGTTAGCCATGCAAAATATCGCCATGCGCGAGGCGATTTTTGTGCATTATCGTGCGGTGGAAAATCTTATCGCCAATTGTTTGAAGCAGGCGAAAAGTGAAGGTGAGCTAGCCGCTAATCTCGATGAACAGGTGCTCGCCAAAATGTTCTTCGCCAGTTGGGAAGGTTGCTTGGTGCGTGCCAAGTTAGAGCAATCAGCGCAGCCCCTGCGCGATTTGATTTACTTATATTTTTCAGTAGTTTTTAAAGGCGCTGCCTAGGTATTGGCAATGCTCCGGTGCGCTTAATCGACAGTTTTATTCACGACCCAGCAGGGTCTTTTTTTGACAAACAAATTAGACGACCGGTCTAATATTTAAATCTAAAGGTGATGATTATGAGTTACACAATTCAAGGAAAAACTGCTTTGGTAACAGGTGCTAACCGCGGTATCGGCAAGGCGATAGCGGAAGCTTTAATTGCAGAAGGCGCTAAGCGTATCTACGCCACAGCCCGCAATATCGAGAGCTTGCAAGGATTAGTACGCCAAGCGCCGGAAGTCATAGTGCCGGTACAACTGGATGTAACTAATGCCAGCAATATCGCCAATGTTGCCAAGCTTGTCGGTCAGTTGGATATTTTGATCAACAACGCCGGTATCGCCACGGGTAGCGATTTCTCGGGTGAAGCAAGTCTTGGCATAGCGGCAAGCGAGATGGCCACTAATTACTTTGGTGTTATCAGCCTCACTCATGCGTTACTGCCAGCCTTACACAAGAGCGGCGCGGCGGCGGTTATCAATGTGAGTTCCATTGCGGGCATCGCCAACTTCCCCACTCTCGGCCCTTATTCGGCGTCGAAAGCGGCGGTACACTCTTTCACACAAGGCCTGCGTGCAGAAGTGCGTAAAGCCAATATCGCGGTGGTGGGTGTTTACCCCGGTCCAGTTGATACCGACATGACCAAAGATTTTGAAATGGATAAAGCTTCACCAGCGGATGTAGCAAGCGCAGTTCTGGCAGGCTTGAAAAATGGCGATGAGGATGTGTTCCCTGATGCCTTTTCACAGGCGATGTATCAGGTGTTTGTACAAAACCCCAAGCAACTTGAGCAGCAGTTTGGGGCTATGGTGGGGTAAAAGGTTAATTTGATTGTTTGTGTAGGGGAAATTGGGGTCGGAGTAAAATTAAAAAGGAAAAATTTTTTATGTTTGGACGGATTCTCGATTTAATTTTACTTTGACCCCAATTTTTCATGGGTCTTTGCGTTGTATTCTTTGTACGTAAATACTGATTGTATTATCTCTTTCCCGTACGGACATTATGTTTGGTTCAAGATATTCTCTCTGCTTCATCGAAATATCCCGCATAAGCTCGTGTAATATTTTATCGAACTGACGTGCATCTTTACTGTGTATGACTGTTATAACTTTGCAAGTAGTTGATTTACATTCAACAGATTTAATCTCGGCTCCTCGCAGTGGAGCATCTACAGACATTTGATTTTCTAATATCAACTTCGTTTCAGAAGCCCACTGTTCATCCGTTGGCTCTGTATAAAACATGCCTGCTAAAGTGGAAGTAAAAGGTACTTGTGGAATGTTAGCGTTTTGCAAGTTCTCGCTAATATTATTGGGCTCTGTTTTAGGTGCAATTGTATTGGTTGATGCTGTTGCACTGAATTGCTCCGCTGCCCTTGGAGTATCCTTCTTATTTGTGTGTAAATGTTGCGAAGTTGACGCGTCATGTTTTTTTGCTGTTTCGTATTGTGTTTCTTTATCGCTTTGAGCGTGATTTGATTGAGAATGATTTGAGTTTTCTGGTTCCGAATGAATGCTGCTAAATAGAAGTGAGGTAAGAAACCACCCTGCTACCAGGCCTGCAATCCCTAAAAGTAGAGTCCTTGTAGGGCTCATATATCACCTTATTAATTAAAATAGTTTCAGTACAGGCTTGCAGAAATATCATCTGATAAATATATGCTAACCGATTTATTTTCTAACGAGTGACTCATATCAAACGAACTGACAAATAAATCACTTCTCTTTTGAAATATTGTTTCGCTCAATGCACTGCTAAGGTTATTTATATCTTCATCAGTTTGATAGAAAAATTCAATTCGGCAGTGCTTTGATCGACAGCTAATAGATTTTAGAGGCCCGCCATGGGCTATGAGTTCATTTTCAAATGTTTCTTGAATTGCCCGCTCGCGCTTAAGTGCCCAGCTTTCTAAGTACTCTTCGGCGCTATAGGTATTTTCCATGGCTTTATTTAAATCGAATTTAGGGTTGTTTTTGAATAATGCCATTAATTTTTCAGTTTTATGCTTTTGGGCAGCCAAAAAAATATTTCCCTGCTCATAATTTTGGTTCTCTTCTGCGATTACCTTAGACGTAGGTTTTGAAGAATGACTGTTTTGCAGTGGTTGATCGGCAATAGAGTTAACGTCTGAACTTGACGTTTTATGCGATGATTTGGATTCAAAAATCTCATTTGAAATGTCTACCTTTTCAACTTCATGAAATTTGTGGCCGTAAGTGAATTCAAAAAATAGATTTAAAATGCATCCAAGCACAAATGATACTGCGAAATAAATTAACGTTGGTTTCAATTTAGTTTGTCCAATATTTTCTATCTTTAATGTAATAGCTGCGTCGGAGGTTTAGTTATTCCAACCAATCCACCAGCATCTCCCGTTCCGCCACCTGCCCTTGGTCATCCACTACGCGGATATTGTGAATTCCGGCATCCGTAGGTCGATAGGCGAGGGCGACTTGGGGGTCGCTGCTGCCGATGTAGCGGTTATCGTCAAACCAAAATAGCGTTTTTACTTGTGCGGCAGCTTTGGCTTGCAGCGGAATTGTGGTTTCCGGCTGGCTAGCTCGCAACTGATAGGCTACATGGCGCAAGGGCGAAGTGATATCCGGCGCCTGAGTTTGAAACCCCTGCTGGCATTTGGGTGGGCTGCGACGTGGTAATCCCGCCTGGCGAAACAGCTTTTGCATATCGCTGCTCCAAAATTCCATCACTTCCATACGTACTTGGTCAGCTTGATAAGGCGGGCACACCGGCTGGCCGGTTTTATGGCTAATCGCCACGGGTTGATGCAATTGGCTGACTTTAATCGGCGATTTACCGGCAATGTACCAAGTTTTGCTGGTTTGTGGGCACCAAATATTCGGCAAGTCGCCACTGGCGCTGCACACTGAAACTTGGCTCACGCCCGCAGGTGGTTTGGGCGCTGGGATATGGCTGGGTTTGTTAAGGTAGAGCCCATCGGCAATGCGAAAAAACAGCGGTGCAGCGGCGTCTATTCCTACAAACGCGGGATTGCCGCGACTATCGAAATTACCAATCCAGACTGCCAGCACATAGGGGCCAACCGTGCCTACTGACCATGCATCTCTAAAACCCCAAGATGTTCCCGTCTTCCAAGCGATAGGCCAGCCTGAGTTGTAATAGGCATCTTCCCCCGGCCGTGGGTTGTGGCGGAGCATATCGAGGGCGATAAAACTCGCTTCGGGCGAGATAAGTTGAGTGCCTTCTGACGATGTGGTTTGAGTGGCCGCTTTGTCTTGTGATATCGCCTTAGGCATTTGGCGATCACAAGCGATATCAAAAGGGTGCGTACTTTTAGCCGAGGTTTTGTGGCAATTGACCTGATCCCACGCAAATGACGGTGGCGATATCCGTTGGCTTTGTGCAGCTTCGGCTGTCTTCAAATATTGCAGTGGCTGCAAGCGCCCACCACGGGCGAGCATGGCGTAAAGGCCGGTAAGTTCTTCCATGCTGATTTCACCACCACCCAACACCAAGGCCAAGCCATAGTGGTCTTCTGTTTTCAGTTGCGAGACGCCCGCCATTTTTAAAAAGCTATATAAGCTCGGCGAGCGCAGCTGGGTGGCTGCCCACACGGCGGGGATATTGCGCGAGTGAATCAGTGCGTCCTGCGCCGTAATCGGGCCGCGAAATTGGTTGTCAAAATTTTCGGGTGTGTAGGGGCCAAAGTCTGTGGGTGCATCTTTTAAAATACTGGCGGGGTGCAATATTCCCTGATCCATCGCCAAGGCGTAAATAAAGGGTTTTAGCGTAGAGCCGGGCGAGCGTTTGGCCACCACGCCGTTCACTTGGCCTTCAATCGCCACATTAAAATAATCAGCGGAGCCCAACCACGCTTTGACTTCCACGGTGTTGGGGTCGATCAACAAAGCGGCCGCGTTTTTGATGCCTTTGTTGCTCACCTCCTGCAAATACTGCCGCGTTTGGCGCTCGATCAGGGTTTGTAAATTCAGGTTGATGCTAGTGCGTATCTGTTTGTTTTCACTGCCGTGTGCTGGGCTATTTTCGCTGCCGCTAAGCAGGGTGCTCTGCTGCAGCAACATATCCACAAAGTGCGGGGCGCGAAACGGCAGGTCTTGCATGCGTTGAAAATGTACGGGCAAATTGGCTAGCCGCGCTTGGGTTTCATCCAAGGGATAATGCTCTAACCAACGTTTCAACAAGCGCTGCTTGGGCGCATCTATGGATGACAACAAAGCTTTGGAGCCTGCGCGGCGGTTCGGCTGTTGCGGAATCACCGCCAAGGTAAGCGCTTCGGCAATACTGAGTTGATTCGCAGTTTTGCCAAAGTAAATCAAACTCGCCGCGCCCGCGCCCTGCACATTGCTGCCGTAGGGCGTGAGGTTTAAATAGGCTTCTAAAATATCCCGCTTGCTGTAGCGCAATTCCAACCATACCGCCAAACCTATTTGCCGCACTTTGCCGCTGGGAGATTTGGTATTCAGCCCATAAAACAATCGCGCCAACTGCATGCTCACTGTTGAGCCACCCTGTTGTTGGCCGCCGCTATAGGTGCGAAATGCCGCGCGTATTAGCGCTTGCGGGTTAACACCGGGGTGCCAGTAGAACCAGCGGTCTTCGTAGAGCAACACGGCTTTGGTGAGTTGTGGGGAAATATCTTTGAGTGGCGTCCATACGCGATACTGGTGATCGTCTGCCAAAGTTAAACGTAGCAGCTCGCCGTTCTCGGCCAAAAATACTTGAGAGCTGGGAATTTGTTGTGCGAGCGATGGGCGCGGCCATAAACGAATAGCCATCAAGATGATGGCTATTGCGAGCGCAGAGAGCAGCAGATATCTAGAGCGATTGGTTAAGCGCATGCACAATCATCGTGAAAAAATCACTCCTTGATAAAAAATAAAATTCACTACAAATCTGCCGCAAGAACTTTAATTTTTGCGCGCACTTTTGCCGCAAATTTATCGTAAAAAGCGCCGAGCAATTTTTGCAATTCAGTATCGGTGACATAACCTAATTGAGCGCGGTAGTTGCGTTTAACCGCTTGGCCTCGTACCCAGCGCTCTTCCATGCTTTCAAGATCTACTGCGCGCATAGCTTTGGCGATGGGATACTCGGCTTTGTATTCTTCAAGGCGTTGCAAATGTAATGTGACAAGTTCTGCAGCTGATGCATTAGCAGGTAATTTTTCAATATAAATCGGCGGGCCATATTCAAACGGCGATACACTTTCATATTGTGTGCTGAGATGATCGCCATTAGTAAATTGGCTTACGCACTCCACCATCTTAGTTGTCTTTCGTGTTGCGGCCAGCACTTTCCATTTCAAGGTGAAGAACAAATACAGAAACCCAATCAGGTTAGGTTGCTTTGGTTTCATGCTAAAACAGGCTATGCCAGTTTCACCAAATTCATCGGCAAAAAAACTCAAGAGTACGCTTTGACCCAACATCAATTGCATGCCTTTCGCTTCAGCATCACACACATGGCGCAAACCGAGATTGCTCAATGCGTCTTTGCATTGAGCAATAAATTTTTGTTGATAGAGCGGGTAATGTTTAGGGTCAACGGCTACTAATTCGGGCTTGGGTTCATTGGCGACATTAATAATTTGTACGGCAATACTGGTTGCCATAATGTCGTCGGGGTCATCTGACAAACGTGTTTCAAGGGCATCGTTTACGGATTTCCCCGCGCGCACGGCATTCGCAGCGCTTAACATTGCGTGTGCAATATTATCTTCATCTAAACCGCGATCTTTGCCGTCTTTAGCAACAGCGGCTTCCAGCATTTTTGCCATTTGCTCACGTTCGCCACCGCCATTATTTTCCGAACGTGCGCGACGCTCAACAATAAAGGGGCGATAAGGATCGTCTTCGGGTACATGTGCAAGTACATTATCGTAAGTTGCTAGGGCTTCATCAAAACGGCCTAAATCATGCAGGATTGATCCTACTCTTAAACCGTAACGATGTTGATGGCTGAGCGCATAACATGTTTCAAAATCGGCCAATGCTTGTTCCAAAATATTGCGTGAATAGCGCATGCCCGAAAAGGTGGTAACTACATTCTCTGCGTTATTACTATCTTCATCTTGATCAATAGCGCGCGCCAAAAAACTGTTTGCGCGATCTTCTAGTAAATCCACACGTTTAGGTGCCAAGCTAATGGCGCGGTTTAAAAGTTGATCTGCCTTTGCCAAATGCATGTTTCCTTCATGGCCACGTAAAAGGCCAGATAACATGTGCAAGGCATCGACCGCATTGGGGTCAATACTTAAAATTTTGAATAAGCGTTCTTCAATAGCATCAAAACGTGCCTGCTGCTTTTGTATTGGTTCTGCATCAAATTCATCTTCTTCGGCATTGCGTTCATACTCATGAAAATCCAATTGCACTTGCATAATTAATGCAGGCACAAAGTTATCGCGCAACTCTATAACTTTGTTTAAAGCAACGCGCGCTTCAGCAAATCGTTCTAGTTTTTCTAAAACTCTGACATGATGCCAACGCAATGCAAATGATTGTGGGTACCTTGCAAGGAGTCTTTTTAAACTCTGCAGTGCGGAGTCGAAATTTTCTGCTTTAAAAGCACGTTTAAATTGATCGAATTCTGGATCTTGTAAAGACATGTATAGCGTCCTTAAACGATGTGCATTGAAATAACAGCTTGTCTAGTTATTAGGGATTTACTTTCGCTAAATAATCATCCAGCGCTTTAATAAAATTATTGGGCTTAATCATCTCAGCGGTAAGCAATTTTGCGGCTTCAATATCGCTAGGAGACATTCGCTTTATGAGTTTTTCTTGATCTGCTGCACTGCCTTCTAGTTCAGCAGCATTAAAAGCGGCAAGCGATACCACGTAAGACTGGGTTATCCCACTGCCATGAGCCGACATATAGCCAATACCCATCTGCGCCGCTTTATTATTCTGTTGGGCAGATTTTCTATACCACTCAAGTGCAAGTGTGTAGTCCTGCGCAACGCCTTGTCCGCTGTAATAGGAAAAGCCAAGATAAGCTTGTGCTCGTGCGTCACCTTGCAATGCGGCCTTAGTGTACCAGTAAATAGCTTGGGCATAGTCTTGGGGAATGTTTTCGCCGTTGTAATATAAATTGCCCAGATTAAATTGTGCCTTTACTTCACCTTGGTTCGCCGCTTTGGTATACCAATGAAGCGCTTGTTGAGAATTTTTAGCTGTGCCTTTGCCTAAGTGATACATAAGGCCTAAATTAAATTGCGCATTTACATCGCCCTGATTAGCGGCCTTGGTGTACCAAAGAATCGCTTGTGCATAATCTTGTGGGACAAGCTTACCTTCAGAGTAAATAATACCAAAGTTGAACTGCGCTTTTGCATCGCCACTATTTGCAGTTTTTGTGTAGTAAGTCACTACCTGCTTCGCATCTAAGGGTACATTCTTGCCGTGGTAATAAAGCGCGCCCAGTTTAAACATGGCCATTAAGTCGCCTTGCTTGGCCAGTACTTTGAGATCATCTACTTCATGCGCAACGCACAGTTGAATCAAGCTTGCAAAAATCACTATGCCAGTGAATAAGCAATTTATAAGAGATGTAAAATTCATTTTCATAAGCATCTATTAATAATCCGACCTAAATGAAAATTGCTGTATCTCTTTGTTGAGCATGCGCTGATAAATTGGAATCGCAACCCAAGAGTAAATAACAATCGCTAACCATGCATAGTCGATCACGCTAGAGCTTTTGGTATAGCCAAAATCGAACACAATGTTA
>Ga0209717_1002456_pt1 | contig 17823 bp, 15 predicted proteins | sample AD_UKC048_MetaG_FD_184418 | JGI IMG/M metagenome (GOLD analysis project Ga0209717, IMG submission 184418) | Active sludge microbial communities of municipal wastewater-treating anaerobic digesters from USA - AD_UKC048_MetaG (SPAdes) (version 2) | ecosystem: Engineered > Bioreactor > Anaerobic >... | reverse complement strand
CGTACGGTATTCGTAGCTTAACTGCGCCACTTCCTTTGAAGGGAACTGGGCCATCAGCACAGACACTTCCAGTACCACGGTCCAGAGACGGCAGTTGTATTCGTACCCTTCCACATCAAACTGATTGTTGTCTGCGTCGTAGAACTTCATCAGGTTGGCAGAAGCCAGGTTACAGGCCGTGTTATCGAGGAACATGTACTCAGAGCAGGGGTTGGAAGCCCTGATCTCTCCACCCTCGGGACAGGTATGCCACTCGTTGATGGTCGTATTATATTGAGTACCGGGATCCGCACAACGCCAGGCGGCATAAGCGATCTGGTTCCAGAGTTCACGTGAAGGCACTTTCTTCATCACGCGGCCATCCATACGGCCGGTGAGTTCCCAATCCTCTCCTTTCTCCAGTTTTTCGAAGAAGGAGTTCGGGATACGGATGGAGTTATTGGAGTTTTGTCCACTTACTGTTTTGTAGGCTTCATCTTCATAACCGGAAGGATAACCGGCATTGATCAGGGCTCCTACTTTCTTCTCTTCTTCCACTTTCCAGTTGATGAACTCCACGATCTCCGGGTGATCCAGATCCAGGCATACCATTTTAGCAGCACGGCGGGTCGTACCACCGGACTTTATGGCACCCGCAGCACGGTCACCGATTTTAAGAAAACTCATCAGTCCTGAGGAACTACCACCACCGCTCAGCTTCTCGCCTTCGCCACGGAGATTGGAATAGTTGGTTCCTACGCCGGAACCGTATTTGAAGATACGGGCCTCACGCACCCAAAGGTCCATGATGCCGCCTTCATTCACCAGGTCATCATCAACACTCAGGATAAAGCAGGCATGCGGCTGAGGACGCTCGTAAGCGTTCTGGGACTTCTTCAGCACGCCATCCACTGCGTCTACATAATAGTGACCTTGCGGTTTACCAGCAATACCATAGCTTTCATACAAACCGGTATTGAACCATTGCGGGCTGTTGGGCACACACATCTGGTTCAGGATGGAATAGACTAACTCTTCATAGAATACCTGCGCATCCTTCTCTGTAGCGAAATATCCATAGCGTTCGCCCCATACGCGCCAGCAATTGGCCATACGGTGAGCAACCTGTTTGGCGGAGGTTTCACGACCTAATGTACCATCGGGTTGGGGTACACCGGCTTTACGAAAATACTTCTGGGCTAAAATGTCTGTGGCGATCTGGCTCCACTGTTTGGGAACTTCCACATTGGTCATTTCAAAAACCACTTCACCAGAAGGGTTGCGGATAATGGATGTCCGGTAATCGTACTCGAACATATCATACACACTTACATCTTCTCTTGTGAAGCGACGACTGAACTGCAAACCGCTTTTGGCGGATGCCTGCTTCTTATTTGCCATAACTCGAAAGAATTTATTGGGTTTTGGTCCTGATTACAAACTCAACATCCCTGGCGGGAGGTTGATTACGAAAGTATTTTTATTACGAGGAAGTACAAACTTACAGATATCCCCAACCTGTGGAAAATAGGATCGTAAAATCCCGAAAGGCTTGCCAGTCCTGCATTTCCTGATTTTTTCACAAACCGTCATTTTTATATGGCTAAGTTTTTTTGGTAAATTCGGTTCCTTCTATTAATAATTTTTTAACATTGTTTCTGACCTCATTTTGGGCTCCAAAAATGTTCTCTTTTTGCCTATGAAAGCAGGTAAAAACACCCCTAATTCTGAAGATTTAAATAACGTATGTCGGCGCCAGAAAGTAAAGAAGTTAGCAAATGATGATTATTGAAAACTTCAGCGTAACAGTTGAAAAAAGCATATTAGAAGTCCAAATGTTTAGTTTTCAACTGCTTGCATTGTTTAGATCAACAGAAAGTTAATCATTTTATTCATATGCATTATCCCCAATTAAGCTCAATTTGCTGTTCCACTGGTTTAGATTTTTGACCATGGTTATGTTTGTCAATTTTGTCTGTGTTAAAGTTACAAACCAATGCCTCCACAACTGTCCGTCTGTTTTCTATACTTCCCCCATTATGGTAAAAATGATCCTTAGTGATAATGTTGAATTTGTTCCAAAACTTTTTTATCATATCATTCTCTCTCCAATCGTTATGGTGCCATGTGGATAGTATAAACTTAGCTTTTGTTTCAGAAAGGAGGTTGAACAACAATTCTTCGTCTTTTTCAGTCCATCCGTTGTAATAATCAACATGTCTGCCATAATAAGGTGGGTCACAATAAATAATATCGTCTTTAGTAGCCAACGGTATGATGTCAGCAAATGATTTGTTATAAAAAGTCCAATTGGGTTCAGGTTGAATTATTTGTGAGACAGCTGCGACTTGATTGGTAATCTTTGTTATGTATGCTTGTGCGAAACGGTCAGGTTTTTTACAAAATGGAATATTCCAATTTCCCTTACTTCCAAATCGCATCATTCCGTTAAATCCTGCTCTTGATAGAAAGATAAAATCATAAGGAGAAAATTCCCCACTATTGAAACGAGAACGAACTTTCAAATAATGCTCATATCCATTATTCTCCGCTTCGCTCAAAAGCTTGCCTTCTTCATCTAAATATTGCTTCATCAAAGGCGCTGAAATATTTTTGTCTTGAATGCCTTTGTAAAAACCAATGATGTGTGGATTAGTATCATTTAGTAAAGCTTTTTTATACCCTGAGTTAAAAGCAACAACGCCAGTTCCTAAAAATGGCTCTACCCATATTCCTTTCTGATTCGCAACAAATGCCAAATCTTTTATCCAAGGAACAAGTTTGGTTTTAATACCCTGACTTTTAATAGGAGGAACAATAATTTTCATAGGATTAATCTTTTGAATTTCTTTTCACGATTTTATTCCATAGATCCGTTCTGCCTTTAAACTCTAAGAAGTCTTTAAGATTTGTAATTTTTATAGTTTTACCACCCTTAACCATTGTAGTTGAACCAAAGTTTATCCAATACTCATCAAACCACTTTTCGCCCAGTTGACTAAATACACCATTCTCATTTCGCAAATCATCAGTACTTAAAGTAGAACCAATATTTGCGGTATTGCCAGAACCTTGTTTATCACTTGCAATTTTCCATTTTTCAGCAGCAAAGAAATCAAAATCCTTTATAACGGATGTTATTGACTTTAAATTCTTAACAGTAGTAACTTTTCTTTCACCTACTTTTTTATTTGCCGTTTCATACTCTTCTTCAAGTTCTTCTACTTGATAGATTTCAGTATCAGAAGCGTCGTCTGCATTTATGTCTGTACGGGTATAGATAACCCCCAAGCAATAATGTCCTAGATATTGATTATAAGGGAACTGAATGTTTTTTTTCTTATCTCTTTCCTTGAAATAACCTCCATGACTTCCTAACGTAAAACTAGAAATACCATTTTTCTTACGATAAGTAGTTTTAAGGTCAACTGCAAACTTTACTGCTTCATTCTCTTTATTTATAAAAGTTAAGTCAGGGTAATAATTTTGATGCTCAGTAAGTAAGATTTTGTATCCTATCTCGTCTGCAAACTGAAGTATTTGAGGGAAAATATGTATCTCAAGAATTTTTGAAACAATTTTTGTATCAGATGAAATTGTGTAGATATTTTTATATACGTCTATAAAGCCTTTAACAGACCAATCGCCATTTTCAGTAGATACGTATCTTTCTAACTTGTTCGTAAATTTGTCAAGCGCTTTCTTAAAATCTGCTTTATATTTCTCTTTCTTCCTTTTTGTCATTTGTCAAATTTACTAAATTTTTTGGGTAACTTTCAATAGAACTAAGTAAACATAACTGTTAGAAAACTATTCCCACCCTCACTTAAAAATCTGTCACAATATACTCACCTTAAAAATCCGGGTCTATTTTTCGGTTTAATTCCTATTTCCGAGTTGTCCCGACCACCTATTCGTTAAAATTTGCTTGTGCTACCTGCTTCAAACCCAACTATTTTTCGCATTTTTGCCTAAATCAACCGGTTCCGGATGAAAATGCCGATTTATCATACACTGGCCGAAAAAAAGAAGCAGGGGAAGAAGTCTTTTGCGGTGCTGATCGACCCCGATAAGGTCAATCCGGCCCTGCTGGAGGAGCTGGTACAGCGTTCCCTGGATGCTAAAGTGGACTATTTACTGGTAGGCGGCAGCCTGGTGATCTCCAATCACCTGGATGAATGTGTACAACAGATCAAAAAAAGCTGTGATATCCCGGTAATCCTGTTTCCTGGTAGTCCCTCCCAGGTGAGTAAGTATGCTGATGCCTTATTATACTTATCCCTGATCTCCGGCCGGAATCCTGAATTGCTGATTGGTCAGCATGTGGTTTCCGCTCCTTTTGTGAAAAAGAGCGGACTGGAGATTATGCCGACCGGTTATATTGTGGTGGATGGCGGAGCCCCCACTACGGTATCCTATATCAGTAATGCCGCACCTGTACCTGCTGACAAAAATGAAATTGCGATGTGTACAGCCATGGCCGGCGAAATGCTGGGCATGAAGCTTATTTATATGGATGCCGGCAGCGGTGCCAAACGTCCCATTACCGAAAGTATGATCAAGGCCGTGGCCGATCATATAGAAGTGCCGCTCATTATAGGCGGTGGTATACTCCAGCCAGAAAAAGCCTACCTCAACTGTAAGGCCGGTGCGGATGTGATTGTAGTCGGTAATGCGATTGAGAAAGACGCCAGTCTGATTAAGGAGATGAGTGATGCGGTGCACAGTGTGCCGGTGGTAACAGGTTGACTGGTTGAAAGGTTAAAAGGTTGATAAGGCCGGACATTCAGTTTCGATCTAAGTTATGTTCGTCTATTCCGTTCAAAATGGTATAATCATGTCACCCCTTCAGGGTTTTCAGATTACAGGATCCTTCGCTTCTTTAATCTATAATCATTTCAGCCCTCCCTCCTTCACTTCGTCTCTGTCGGCAGGTCGGGGCTTCGGGCTTTATTGTAACTCTTCTTTCTATAATTCTGTCAACCCTTCGGGCCTATTATCTGATAGCAGAAAGAACCCTATCGAAATGCTTTTTCCCTCATCACGAAACCTCCAACTTCGAATCTCCAACGTTAATTGTGTCACCCCTTCGGGGCTTCGGGCTTTATTGTAACTCTTCTTTCTATAATTGTGTCAGCCCTTCGGGCCTATTATCTGATAGAAGACAGAACCCTATCGAAATGTTTTTTCCCTCATCACGAAACCTCCAACCTCCAACTTCCAACTTCGAACTTTTATCTGAGTTCCTCCACCTTCACCCTCGTTGGCGTCTCCTTCCCAGAAATAATACTCTTGGAACTCAGTGCAATGGCTTTGATCACTTCGGTCATGTTTGCCATATCAAGCGTTTCAATATGATCGGTGAGTTTGTGATAATGGGGCTCCACATCCATTTTCGATGTAGAAATTGTATGAGCGGGTACTCCGAGACGGGCCAGAGTGGCATTATCGGAGCGATAGAATAATTGTTGCGTGGGATAGGGATCCGGATAAAATGTGAAGGCCGTACCCTGCAGATCTTTGGCGAGGATATCTCCCATATTGGTTTTTTCATAGCCGGTGATATAGGCGGAGTTTTTGCCCCACTTGCTTTCAGTGCCGATCATTTCAATATTGAACATGGCCATTACTTTATCCGCGTCGAGCTGACGGGAGAAATACTGGGATCCGAAGCCACCTACTTCCTCCGCGGTAAAAGCGGCGAAGACCAGGGTGCGTTCATTGTTACCCAGCTTCTTAAAATATTTGGCAAGCATGATGACAGCCGTTGTACCCGCCGCATCATCATTGGCACCATTGTAAATCGAATCGCCATCCACAGGTTTACCTACCCCCAGGTGATCATAGTGACCAGAGAAGACCACAAATTCATTGACCATGCTTTTTCCAGGGATTACGCCCACCACATTGGCCATTTTTTGTTCGATGATTTCATGCACCGCTTCAATCGTATAGGCAGCCGGAGCGGTATCTGTTAATACAAACACCACGGAAGTAGCTGTTTTAAACATGGATGATTTCAGGCGGGCCAGGTTGCCGAAACTATTGGCAAAACTTTTCTCCACCCACACGATCATGTTCTTATTCCCGCGGGCATATTTACGGGCTTCGGTCTGCAGGTTAGTCCCGGTTTTTATAAAAGCGGTTTCATAACCAGCAGTCTGATCAATCTTCAGTTGCGGCTGACAGGTAATCACGATCACCGATTTCTGTTCAACAACCTGACCATCCAGCATAGCAGTGGCGCTGATAAATTTAGGACGCACCATGGCAAATTCCTGACGATAGCTGCCGGTATTATTCATTGTACCAAGGCCGATGGCCTTGAATTCAGCCGCGATAAAATCAGCGGCTTTGTCAATATCCGGGGTGAAGGTCCGGCGGCCACGCATGTCATCGGAGGCGAGGGTCTTTTCGATCCGTTCCACTTCTTTTACATTGATAATATCAAAGCCTTTCTGTGCGGCGAGGGATAATCCTGATGCGGTGAACAGGATTATTGCAATGGATTGTCTGATCATTTGGTTTTTGTTCTGAATAAGACGTTTATAATAATGTCACCCCTACAATTGTGTCACCCCTTCGGGGCTTTGGGTGCTGCCAAAAATCTACTATCTATAATTGTGTCAGCCCTTCGGGCCTTTTCTTCAAAGCAGAAAGACCCCTATTGAAATGACTTTACACTCATCACGAAACCTCGAACCTCCAACCTCCAACTACCTTTAACTCTTTACCCTTAACACGAGACTACTAACTACCGACTACTAACTACGAACTGACTCAGAGGCTCATCATCTCCTTAAACTTCACCGTCTGCCGCCGGCTCACTTCTATTTTCTCGCCGCCTTTCAGGTCGAGTAATAATCCACCGTTAAAATAGGGCTCGATCTTATCGATCATGCGGAGGTTGACGATATGCTTCCGGTTGGCGCGGAAAAAAACTTTTTCATCCAGGCGTTCTTCCAGTGCATTGAGTGATTTTAAGATCAGGGGCTTGTTGGCACCAAAATAAACTTTGGCATAATTGCCCACACTTTCAAACAGGCGGATCTCACTGAGCTTGACAAACCAGCAACGTTCCCCGTCTTTAACAAATACCTGGTCATGCTCAGACAGGATACTGTTATTGACAAATTCGGTTTCGCCACGCTGCTCCCTGCCCTCCGACTGCTGCAGTTTCTGTATCGCATCGGCCAGCCGCTTGGGCTCCACCGGTTTCATCAGGTAATCCAGCGCATTCACCTCAAAGGCCTTCAGGGCAAATTCATGGTGGGCCGTGGTGAAGATCACCTGCGGTGCCTTGTCGAGCTCGGCCAGCATATCAAATCCGGTTTTGCCCGGCATCTGGATATCAAGGAAAATCAGATCCGGCTGCAGGGCTTCGATCTTTGCCAGCGCATCCTCCGCATTTACCGCTTCATCAATTACTTCGACTTCCGGAAATTCCAGAAGCATTTTTCTTAACTCAAGACGCGCAAGCCGTTCGTCATCGATGATTATTGCTTTCATGAAATACTGTTTTGGGGTGGCGTTAAAATCGTTTTATACTTGTACGGGGATCTGCACCCTGGCTTCCACCAGGGATCCGTTGATCTGTTTTATTTCAAAACTGGCTTTCTGACCATAAAGCAGACTGAGCCGGTTAGTGGTACTGGACAACCCAAACCCTTCTTCCGTTGGCTGCCGGCCATCCAGCTGACCGGTATTCTGCACCACCAATTCATGATAATCTCCCTTAAAGGCTGAAATCACTTTTACCAATCCGCCATTGATCTGCTTACTGATTCCATGTTTGATGGCATTCTCCACCAGGGTTTGTAACATCATGGGCGGCACCGGCTGATTCAATGTATCCTCATCAATATCATACTCCACTTTAAGCCGGTCTTCAAACCGCATATTCTCCAGCGCGAGATAATCCTTAATGATCCCCAGTTCCCGTTCCAGCGGCACCGTCTCCAGTTGCTCCGTCTGCATACTGCTGCGCAGAATATTACTGAGCTCGGTCACCGCATTTCTTGCCCGTTGCGGATTTTCATCCACGAGGGCGCGGATACTGTTGAGGGAATTAAAAATAAAATGGGGATTGATATGGGCCTTGATGGTTTTCAGTTCCAGTTCCTTTACCATCGACTCCAGCCGTAAGGTATCCAGTTGCTGTTTCCGGCTCTTGGTCACATAATGATAAATGAAGTAGATAAGGTTCCAGATAAAGAAATACACAAAGAAGTTAAAGACGCCGCTGGCTATCAGCAGTACTTTATTGTCCAGGAATTCATGCTCGCGTTTGTTGAGCAGGTTGAAATGCTGCAGGACCTGCATATAGATCAGTGAACCGATCACGGAAAACAAAAGGGTGATGAGCAGGAAATATAAAAACTGGCGTTCGAGTTTTTTCTGCAGCAGGTCCACATTCAGGATCAGGGAACGCATCAGGTGACTGAGCATGATCCCCAGGATCACAAATATCCCGAGTCGGCCAAATACCTGGGTCAGCTGCTCCCTTGTATTGAGCTGATCAAAAGAATAGGCAAAGAAGATACTGATCAGGGTAAACCCGCCCCAGCCCACTGCCTGAAATAACCAGTACCTTGAATTAGCAAACCACATTTGCTACAAATCTAAAGAAAACGGTCACTTTATGACCCGAATTAATATATCAGTGGTGCATAATGCCTGTAAGTGGACCGGAAAAACCCGTTTAACCGGGTAAACCTTTCAGGCAAAATATTGTTAAACAGCTTTTCCCTCAAACGCCCATTATGACGATCTGAAGGAAAAGAGTACTTTTACAGCACCAAATGTGAACCCATGCAAATCACTCCTGGCCCTCTGTTACAAACTATTGATTCTCCGGATGACTTAAAAAAGCTGCCCCGGGAAAAACTTCACCAGCTCTGCGATGAGTTGCGTCAATATATCATTGATGTGGTAAGTGTACATGGCGGCCATTTTGGGGCCAGTCTGGGTGTGGTGGAACTGACCACGGCCTTGCATTATGTGTACCATACGCCGTATGACCAGCTGGTCTGGGACGTAGGTCACCAGGCTTACGGCCATAAGATTCTGACCGGCCGCCGGGACAATTTCCCCAGCAACCGTAAATACAAAGGATTAAGCGGTTTTCCCAAAAGAAGCGAAAGTGAATATGATACATTCGGGGTAGGACACTCCTCCACGTCTATTTCCGCAGCACTGGGTATGGCCATGGCGGCTAAATACAAAGGCGAAAAAGACCGTAAAGTGGTCGCCGTGATCGGGGATGGTTCCATGACCGCCGGACTGGCTTTCGAAGGCATGAACCATGCGGGTGTCGCGGACTCTGATATGCTGATCATCCTGAATGATAACGGAATCGGCATTGACCCGAATGTGGGTGCGCTGAAAGAATACCTCACTGATATCTCCACCTCTCCCACGTATAATAAAGTGAAAGACGATGTGTGGAAACTGATGGGAAAATTGCCTGTGGGTAAAAACTTTTCCCGGGCCATGGCCCATAAACTGATTGAGGGGATGAAGGGGATGGTCAGCAGCAGTGCCAATCTCTTTGAAGCCCTGAACCTGCGCTATTTTGGCCCGATTGATGGTCATAATGTGGCCAAACTGGTGGATACACTCCGCGATCTGCGTGAAATACCCGGTCCCAAGATCCTGCACGTGATCACGACCAAGGGAAAAGGCTATGCGCTGGCCGAACAGGACCAGACCAAGTGGCATGCACCTGGTTTGTTTGATAAACTGACCGGTGAAATCCAGAAAAAGAAATTTGACATCCCACAGCCTCCCAAATACCAGGATGTGTTTGGTCATACCATGATCGAACTGGCGGAACAGAATGATAAAATATTCGGTATCACCCCCGCTATGCCTTCCGGGTCTTCCCTGAAATTCATGATGGAGAAAATGCCGGACCGCGCATTCGATGTGGGTATTGCCGAACAACATGCCGTGACCCTCAGTGCCGGTATGGCGACCCAGGGACTCAAAGTCTTCTGTAATATCTATTCTTCTTTCATGCAGCGGGCTTTCGATTCCGTGGTACATGATGTGGCAATCCAGAAATTACCGGTTGTCTTTTGTCTTGACCGCGCCGGACTGGTAGGCGATGATGGCCCCACCCATCACGGCTGTTATGATATTGCTTATTTCCGTTGTATTCCCAACCTGGTGATCTGTTCACCCATGAATGAAAGTGAACTGCGTAACCTGATGTATACGGCCCAACTGGAATCTACTAAACTCCCGGTGGTGATCCGTTACCCCCGTGGCGAAGGCATGATGCCAGAGTGGAAGACCCCGATGAAAGAAATTGAAATCGGCAAGGGACGTAAACTCCGGGACGGACAGGATATTGCGGTTCTTTCCTTTGGTCATCCCGGTAATTTTGCCGCGGCGGCTATCCGTGACCTGAAAAACGATGGATTGAATCCGGGTCATTACGATATGCGTTTTGCCAAACCACTGGATGAAGCACTTCTGCATGAAGCCTGCCAGCGTTATGAAAAACTGCTGACGGTGGAAGATGGTACTGTTGAAGGGGGCTTTGGCAGTGCGATCCTGGAATTTATGAACCGCCATGGTTATAAAAACGAAGTGCGGATCCTGGGCATTCCCGACCGGTTGGTTGAGCATGGCACCCCGAAAGAACTGATCCGTGAATGTGGTTATGATGCGGAAGGTATTGCCAGCAGCATCCGGGAAATGATGAAAGAAAAAATTACGGTGTCGACCTTATTAGGTTAATAAACCATACAAAAGAAACAAAGGCTGCCTTTTTACAAGGGCAGCCTTTGCTTTTGTGAATCTATGAATAAAACTAATGCTGAGTGTTATTCAGGTGTACGAATAACTCAGCCAGTTTATTTTCGTTCTTCAGTTTAATATGCTCTTTCTTAAGGATTGCCGTGATCTCGGCATTATAGTCAGGTAATTTCTCTTTGATTCCATCTGCATCCATGGGAATCATCACCAGTTTGTTACCGGGCAGTTCTGCAAAATAGAGCTGCTTGATTTCTTCCGGCAGATTTTTGTCTTTAAAAAGCAGGATGGACTTGGCCCTGCATTTCAGTAATTTAATATCGCCGTCTACCAATACTTCATAAAAAGTCTCGGAGTTGTTGGTCTGGATGGCAGGCAACTGGCATTTAAACTTCATCAGGATACTGTCTTTCTTAGAAGGCACCCGGATGAGGAACTGGCTGACGGTATCAACAAATTCCATGATCACGGCTCCCTGAAGATAATAGAGGGTATTGTTATGCAAGTCCAGGATCAGTGGAACGGCCATTGCAGGGCGGCCACTTTTGAAACTGACAATACCGGGCATCCATTGCTGGTCCAGGAACATTTTCTGGAGATCATATTCCACCTTTTCTTCCGGACGTTCAGCCCAGCTATATACTTCCATCCGCCGTTGGGTCCCGTTCATGCCGGCACTGGTTTGCTGGGCGTACAAAATAAGGTTGCAGGTAAGCAACAGGGCGAGAAATAAAATTTTCATGTCGGTTTATTTAAACGTGGTTAATTCCTGTTCATCAACCCCCTGCGGACCTGCACCTCAAGATTCATCAGGCCAGGGTGGCTTCCATGGTAATTTCTGTATTCAGCAGCTTACTAATAGGACAGTTTGCTTTGGCATCTGCTGCACACTCTGCAAATTTAGCGGCATCAATACCCGGAACAGAGGCTGTCACTTCCAGGTGGCTGTTGGTTACGGCACCTGCTTCAAGGGTGATTGTGCATTTGGTGTCGATATTGTCCGGGGTAAAGCCGGCAGCACCCAGCACAAAGCTCAGTTTCATGGAGAAACAACCGGCATGGGCGGCAGCTACCAGTTCTTCGGGATTGGTAAAGGTTCCGTCTTCAAAGCGGCTTCTGAAGTCATAAGACGTGTTTTCGAGCACTTTTGATTTAGAGGACAGGGTGCCATTTCCTTCTTTTCCGGTTCCTTTCCAGTTGGCTGTTGCAAAACTTTTCATGCGTTTAAATTAAATGAGGTTAAAAATTTATAGTTGGTTTTGTTCGTCAAGTTCGGTCAGTCGCTCATCGGGCTCAATAAACTCAATAATAAAATTATTCTTTCCTTCCCCGATCATAATCTTTAAGAACTTCTGTTGTACGAGTTCCAGCAGGGAAAGAAACAGGAAGATAGCCTGTACCCGGTTGGCACTGCGTTCAAATATCCGTTCAAATGCGATGGTCTTTTCTTCGCGGGCCAGGCTGAGCATTTCGTCCCGGCTTTGTTCCATGGTATAGTTGTATGAAACCACCGTGTGTACCGGCTTGTTCAGGCGGTCACTGTACTTCTGCATGGCCTTCTCAAAGGACTTCATCAGTTTAAAGAGGGTGATATTCTGTATTTCGGTACCCTCACTGTCTTCCTCCCCGATCTGGGAAAGTTCCTTTTGAATATTTCCTCTTTTCACCATCAGCATCCGTACGGCTTCCATTTCGGCCATTTCCGCGGATGCTTCCTTGAACCGTTTGTACTCCAGGATTTTATTGACCAGTTCTTCCCGGGGGTCAATTTCATTGCCCTGGGCATCAAGTTCTTTCCGGGGCAGGAGCATTTTGGCCTTGATCCGCATCAGGGTTGAAATGAATAGGATAAACTCACTGCTGAGTTCGATATTTAGTTCCCCGCTCTGGTGGATATAGTCCATGAAGTCGTTGATAATGCGGGTAATAGGAATATTATAGATATCCAGTTCATCCCTTTCAATAAAGAATAATAAAAGGTCGAAAGGGCCTTCAAACTGGGGCAATTTGATCTGATACGACGGGTTCTGCACGCGGTTGCTGTTTAGGTCTGAAAAAAAAGAAGTCCTGCGGTTAAACAGGACTTCAAAAGTAAGGGAAACGGGGCGGAGGAAAACCTCCCTTTTTCCCCATTTTTTATTTCTTCAGGGCATCCCTGATCTCGCGGAGGAGCTGGATATCTTCCGGTGTAGGTGCAGGGGCGGCCGGGGCGGCTTCTTCTTTCTTTTTCACAGAATTCATGGCTTTAATCACCAGGAAGAGCACAAAAGCGATGATGAGGAAATTGAAAATGGCCTGAATAAACTTGCCAACCGGTATTCCGGCAGCTGTCCAGGTCAGGAAATAATTCGGATCACCCATGATTTTACCCAGGATAGGCATGATAATATCGCCAACCATGGAGTCAACGATTTTTCCAAAGGCACCACCGATAACCACGGCTACGGCCAGATCCACGATATTGCCTTTCATGGCAAAATCACGGAATTCTTTAAGCATTCCCATAAAAAATTGATTTTGGGTTTAATAAAAATGTTCAGGATTCAATTCAAGATATAGATAATTATAATACGAAAAACTACTTTTTCATTCCAGGGAACTGCATATCCAGTCCTTTCAGCAAATCGCGTAAAGCCCTTGCAATGATACTCTCCTTATACCAGTTCTGATCAGCCGGTACGATCGTCCATTCGGGTTTATTGCAATGGGCAAAACAGTCCTCATACATTTCCATATATATGTCCCATAGTTTGGCTTCATCAAAATCCTTCTCATTGTATTTCCACATTTTGGCAGGCTCTTTCAACCGTTCACTCAGCCGCTCATGTTGTTCTTCGGGTGATACATGCAGGTAGAATTTAAGGATATGGGTATTGTTGTGTTCCTGCAGCAGCCGTTCAAAATCATTGATGGCCGCCATCCGTTTGCGGGCCGTTTCATCATCACACCATTTATGCACCCTGGTCACCAGGATATCTTCATAGTGTGACCGGTTAAATACCTGGATCATTCCTTTGGCAGGTGCATGATGATGAATGCGCCAGAGAAAATCATGGGACAGTTCCTCTGCCGTAGGGGCTTTATAGGATTTCACCATCACGCCCTGCGGATTCATATTACCCAGTACATTCCTGATCACCCCGTCCTTCCCGCTGCCATCCATCCCCTGGATCACAATCAGTACTGAATGTTTCCCTTCAGCATATAACAGGTTTTGTAATTCATCCAGTTCCACCAGTATTTTTTCAGTAGCGGCTTTAGTGTCTTGCTTGTCGAGGTCTTTGGGGGCGCGGGGATCGAGGGAGGAGAGTTTAATTTTGCTCATTTTAATTAGGTTGACAGGTTGATAAGTTTACAAGTTGACAAGGATGGGTGCTTAGGAGGCTCCCTGTAAACCTTTCAACCTGTCAACTTTTCAACTATTTCTTAAAATAACGAAAGTAAAAAATTTAACCAATTCTGCCCCCTAAACCTGAACTTTGCCCCCTTTATGAATAGTAAACTAATCAGCTGGGCACTCTTCATTGCACTTTGTGTGATCTGGGGCAGTTCATTTATCCTGATGAAATGGGGATTGTATGACAGCAACCAGCAACCGGTCTTATCCGCCTACCAGGTGGCGGCATTGCGGATGTTATCCTCCGGTCTGGTTATGCTCCCTTTTCTGAAACGTTCACTTAAAAATTTACCGGCACCCACGCTGCGATATGTATTACTGAGTGGCTGGCTGGGCAGTTTTTTCCCTGCTTTCTTATTTTGTATTGCTGAGACAAAAATAGATGGCGCCCTTACCGGGAGCCTGAATTCACTGACCCCGATTTTTGTAATCATCACCGGAGCATTGTTTTTCCGGAAACAAACCAGCTGGACAAAAATTTCCGGGGTGCTGGTTGGATTGGTCGGCAGTGCCTTGCTTTTATATATAAATGCGGGTAAGCCCAATGGGTACCTTGCGTATACCGGGTTTGTGGTGCTGGCCACTATTTTTTATGGCTTTAATGTAAACATGGTGCACGAACGATTACACGGTGTAAGTTCGGTCCAGATTGCCACGGTGGCCTTTACCGGACTGATTCCCCCTTCTTTGATTATTTTAATCGTTACGGGGTATTTCAACCTCCCGCTGACGGAGCATGTCTATACCATGAGTACAATCGCCAGTACTTTACTCGGCATCCTGGGTACCGCCCTGGCATCCGTATTATTTTATGTATTGGTCAAAAAAGCCGGAGGGTTATTTGCTTCCCTGGTCACGTATGGCATTCCCTTTATTGCCATACTATGGGGTGTGTATTACGGCGAAAAAGTAACCGGCATGCAGGTGATTGCATTAGGCATCATTCTGCTGGGTGTATACCTGGCCAACCGGCCGGAAACAAAAAAAGCAACACCGGTTGAATGATGTTGCTTTTCATTTAAAAAAGTTATTCCTCAGATCGACATAATTTCCTTCTCTTTTGAAGCCAGGTGTTTTTCCACTGTGGATATAAATTTATCGGTCATTTCCTGTACACCGGTCTCCGCATCTTTCGCTACATCCTCACTGAGGCCGTTCTTTTGCAGCCGTTTGATATGTTCGATGGCATCGCGCCGGATATTGCGGATCGCAATCTTTGACTGTTCGCCTTCGCCCTGGCATTTTTTTACCAGTTCTTTCCGCCTTTCCTCCGTAAGCGGGGGCAGAAACATGCGGATTAAAACACCATCATTCTGTGGATTGATACCGATATTGGCGGCAATGATGGCCCGCTCGATGGGCTGCAGCATATTTTTCTCCCAGGGCTGAATACTCAGGGTACGTGCATCCATTACATTAACATTGGCTACCTGGCCGATCGGCATCGGGGATCCGTAGTAATCCACCATAATGCCATCGAGCATCTGGGGATTGGCTTTACCGGCCCTGATCTTTACTAATTCAGTCTCCAGGTGACTGATTGCTTTTTTCATGTGCTCTTCCGCACCGGAATGAATGGAGGATAATTCTTCTGACATAGTTTTTCGTTTTAATCTTTCCCTGGTTGAATAAAGATTCAACGCTTCGGGACGCAAATCTAATAAAACTGGCTTATACCAAAAAAACCGGCCGGACTTTCAGGGTCCGGCCGGCTGTTATTTTATGCGCTTCATTAGTCGACTGCGGACTGCGCTTCTTTTTCTTTTGTCAGGGTAACAACTTTAGTACCCTTGGTTTGCATAGTGGCTACACCATCACTCCTTTTGGCAATAAGCACAGCACGGCGGGGTCTTTTGTAGTAAAGCAGCCCGAGTCCGGAAAAGGCCAGGGTCAGCATCAGCAACATCAGGTAATTCGGACCGAGGTGACGGCCAAACCAGGCAAGGATGATAAAGCCAATATTTACACTTACACAGGTCAGGGTTACCGCCGCATGATCCATACCACGGTCAAGTAACAGGTGATGAACGTGATTGCGGTCAGGAGTAAACGGAGACTGACCGTTCAGTATCCGGATGCTGAATACACGGAGGGTATCGAGCAGGGGAACAATCAGGATACCAAAACCAATGGCCACCGCAGAAGGAACCGGTACGGCTACCAGCGGATCGTTGGCCACATTGATAAATTTGATCACCAGTATCGCATTGATCAGTCCGATCATAAGCGAGCCGGAGTCTCCCATGAAAATACGGGCCGGGTGATGATTGAATATCATAAAAGCAGCCAGGCTGCCGGCCATCGCAAAAGCCAGTAAGGCATAAGCCTGGTAACCGATCGCAAAGAAATAACTGCCGAAGACCAGCATGGTCAGGATACCCAGGCTGGCAGCCAGTCCATCCACTCCATCAATCAGGTTAAAGGAATTGATGACCACAATAATGGTCAGGTAAGAAAGTGCCAGGCTGAAAGCTTCCGGTAATTTTTCAAATCCCAGGATACCATGCATGCTATCGAGCCGGATACCACCCAGGTGAATCAGTATGGACGCGGCAATGATCTGTCCGATAAATTTTTTACTGGCAGATAATATAATCAGGTCATCTTTCAATCCGAGAAAGAAAATAACCAGGGAAGCCGCAAAGAAATATTGAAATTCATAATTCAGGTGACCCTGAATAGATAAGAGTGCTGCGAGGATAAAACCACCAAAAATACCAACACCTCCCAGTGAAGCCACCAGACGGGTGTGGACTTTACGTTCATTGGGGATATCAAACAACTTCTTTTTTTCAGCCACTTCTAAAACAACCGGGACCGCCAGGAACGTAATTATAAAAGAGACAGAGGCCGTCAATAAAATATCAAGCATCTAAGCAGTTTTATATGGTACATAAATAGGCATCAACCAAAATGGTTTTTGCATTACATAAAACATTTAGTTTATCTGACATCAGATCTATGTAATCGAGAGGATATTTAGATGAATTTGCCAGATAAAATTTATTACAACTGTTTTTTGCATTGAAAAACAATGCACTTTTGCAACTAATCTGACCCTTTGAGGCAGCAAGATACGAAAAGTTTAATTACAACCTATTTTATTAATTATGAACGAACTAACTGCAGCCGCATCCCAGGTAAGAAGGGATATCGTCCGGATGGTACATGGAGCCAGCAGCGGTCACCCGGGGGGCTCCCTGGGCTGTGCCGACTTCCTCACTGCTTTGTATTTCAGAATAATGAAGCGAAAACCCGGTTTTGATATGGATGCCCGGGAGGAGGATGTATTTGTGCTGTCAAATGGGCATATTTCGCCTCTTTTTTACTCCGTTCTGGCCCGGACGGGCTATTTCGATGTAAAAGAACTGGCTACTTTCCGTAAACTGAACAGCCGGCTGCAGGGACACCCCGCCACCCACGAGCATCTGCCGGGAGTACGGATTGCCTCTGGTTCCCTCGGACAAGGCATGAGTGTGGCCATTGGCGCCGCCCTGACCAAGAAAATGAACGGGGAAAGCAATCTGGTCTTCTCCCTGCACGGAGATGGCGAACTGAACGAAGGACAGATCTGGGAATCCGTTTTATTTGCAGCCCATCATAAAGTGGATAACCTGATCAGTACGATCGACTGGAATGGCCAGCAGATCGACGGTCCCACCGATAAAGTAATGAGCCTGGGTAAT
>Ga0209717_1002455_pt1 | contig 17826 bp, 9 predicted proteins | sample AD_UKC048_MetaG_FD_184418 | JGI IMG/M metagenome (GOLD analysis project Ga0209717, IMG submission 184418) | Active sludge microbial communities of municipal wastewater-treating anaerobic digesters from USA - AD_UKC048_MetaG (SPAdes) (version 2) | ecosystem: Engineered > Bioreactor > Anaerobic >... | reverse complement strand
ACTTGCTAACGGAACGGGTGGCGGCGTCAGTACCGTAGCAGGTAACCTGCTTACCAATGATCCTGGAGCAACGTCGATTACCAACGTTGGTGGCGTGACTGACGGTGGTGCGGGTGATTTGGATGGCCGCGCCGGCTATGTCGGCGTTCAGCATGTGGTCGGCACTGTCAACGCGGGCGTCATGACCGTGGACATAGCAGGCACTGGTTTAGGCGATTTCACCTATGTGCTCAACGATAACGTCGACCACAGTGCGGCCGCAAACAACAATAGCCGCACGTCTGCTATCGCCTACACAACGAATACGGGAAGCGCCAACGCACAAATCACCATCGTCGACGATCGTCCACAGGCATTTAACCGCGTCATCGAAGTTACAGAAGACGCTCTTCCCTCGTATAACCTCGTATTGGTACTGGATGTGTCCGGCAGCATGACGCAGCAAAACGCAGGCGGTGAGGTACGTCAGATCAATCCGGATGGTTCAGTCACCATCAGCACACGACTCGCACTAGCCAAAGCCGCGCTCGTATCACTGGTTACTGAATATTTTGATCAAGCACAAAACGTTTCTGTCAAATTAGTTACGTTTGCAAGCACCGCGACGATACTGAATGGCAATGTCGCCTATACGGATAAAACTACCCTGATCAACGCCATAAACGCTATTACAGGTACCGGTGGCACCGACTACACCGATGCGCTAACCGCTGCCCAGACTGCGTTTGGCACGGTGGACACATCTGTCCAGAACATTGCTTACTTCCTGTCCGACGGTGTTCCAACTGAACAGAACACCGTGAATCCTGCGACGACCACCGGATATTCAACCTTTGTCAACACAAACGGTATCAGCTCATATGGCGTCGGCATTGGCAGCGGCATTTCCAATACAGGTCCACTGAATGGTATCCACAACATTGACAGTGATGGCAACGGAGCTATCGACCCCGCTATCATCGTCCCCGACCTCAATGAACTCAGTAACACCCTGATATCGACAGTGCCAGTCGCCACAGGCGGCAACGTGATCAGTGGTGGTGGAGTTGGCAGTGCGCTGGGGGCGGACGATGGTTATGTCCAGTCCATCACTGTGCAACTGGACACCAACGCCAATGGCACTCCGGACACTAACGTCACTTTCACGTATAACCCGGCTACGGGCCAAATCAGTTGGACAGGCGGATTCCCGGCCGGCTCACCACTTACAGCTGACACGCTCACATTGAGTGCGAGTAGGGGCTTTACTCTAGGTACATTGACATTTAACTTTGAAAATGGCACTTACACCTACTTCACAGGTGGCGTTGCCAGCCAGGGAGACACCTTCAATGTGAATTTCGTCGCCCGCGATACGGATGGAGACGTGACACCTTCGACCACGCTGACCTTTAATGTCGTGGATGGTCACCCGATTGCGCGCCCCGATACTGACACCTTGTTGGCAAACGAAACCCGGTTCACTGGTAACGTCATCAGCGGACTTAGCACTGATGGTGGTTTGGCCATTGGAAGCCTTAGTACCGACTTCAGCGCCCAAGGTTCAGGAACTGACAACAATGTGGATGGAGCAACAGTTAGCTCCATCGTCTTCCAGGGTCAGTCCTTCAACCTTACGGCGAATGTGGGGGCTACCGCCGCTTTGGGCGGAACCTATTCTGTTAACAACGGGCAGCTGATCTGGACACATGCGACCAATGGCAGCAGTCTGCGCTTCAACAGCGATGGTTTCTACGAGTATCAACCTACGGCTGCCAATACGCCTTCCACGCCATCGGGTGCTATAAACACAGTAACGCTTACGGGTGCAAATGCTACTGGCACGAGCCTGGCGATTGGGGCATTGACTTTCACTGGTATCGCACGAAACTCAACCGTGGAAACTGCAGGTGTCCGGCGAACGAATGCAGATGGTATCGGCGTGAATCTCGCAAGTGGCGGTGCTGACACTAACACGCGAATTGGAAACCTGGAAACCTTGGTCATCACGTTTGATAGGGTCGCAAACCCGTATGGCGTCGAAAATGTCAGTATTAATCCGGACAACAGCAACAGCAATTTGGGTGGGTCCATTGCACTGACTTACTCGATTTACCATATTGACGGACACCTACTGGGCCAGTTCTATAGCAACTCCGAATTGAATGTTGCGATGCCTACCCAGTACAGCAACATTGGTCGCATAGAAATCACCGCAAACAGTGATGCCTATGCCAGCATTGAGGCAGTCAGCTACGCCACCATCACCAACAGCGCAGCGGTTGCTATTGCTCCCGAACAGATTGGCTACACATTGACGGATACCGATGGTGACACCAGTAGCTCTACTTTGACGCTGCGGGCCATCACCAACTCGATCAGCGGGGATGCCTCCAACAATACTCTGACGGGTAACGCCGCCAACGATCTGATCAACGGCGGTGCAGGAAACGACACCATCGATGGCGGCGCGGGCAATGATCTGCTCGTTGGCGACCTCGGCAACGATTCCTTGACGGGTGGAACTGGTGATGATGTATTGCGCGGCGGCTTGGGCAATGACACGCTTCTAGGTGGCGACGGCAATGACGCGCTTGCAGGTGGCAGTGGCAATGACATCCTGAATGGCGGCAACGGTTCAGATGTTTTCGTTTGGTCGCTTTCCGACAAAGGTGCTGCAGGAACTCCAGCTTTAGATACCATCCAGATTTTCAACAACGCTTCTGCTGGCGCTGGCGGCGATGTCCTTGATTTGCGTGACCTGCTTCAGGGTGAAAGCCATACGGGAGTTGCTGCAGGCAATTTGCTCAATTACCTTCACTTTGAAACCAGCGGCGGCAACACGACCGTGCAGATCAGCAGTGGGGGTGGTTTTGTCAGCGGGTATAACGCCGCATATGTCGATCAGGCAATTGTTTTACAAGGCGTTGATCTCACGAGTGGCGGCACGTTAAACGACCAGTCAATCATTCAGAGCCTGCTCACCAACGGCAAGCTCCAGGTCGATTAATTGAACTGATCTCGCCCTATGGGCCTGCTTGCTTCAACCGCAAGCAGGCCTTCCAATTCTCTAGACGACTTCTTTTATCGCAGGTCCAGTTGCACCATCAAATCCGACTGAAGCCAGGGCCAGAAGGTCAGCCTCGTTATCGACCCCTTCGGCAATCACGACTAAGCCGATAGCTTTTGCAATAACTGACAGGCCTCTCAGGAAAGCTTGATTACCAGGGTTGGAATCCAGACCGCGGATGAAGCTGGCGTCTACCTTGATGTAATCGAGGCCGAGATCGTGCATTCGCCCAAATTCGCTGAACTGTCGACCAAAGTGCTCAATACCCAGTCTGCAACTGACTTCCCGGAGCTCTGCACATAGCGCACGAAACGCGTCAAAGTGTGCCAGCACGCCTGCCTCGGAAACCTCCAGCCAAATACGAGATGCACTTTCCCGCTCTCTCAATAATTTCACCAGTTCATTGCGAAACTCGGGTAACTGGATAGAGCTTGCAGAGAGGTTAATGGCCAGTCCTGTTAGTTGTGGATTGGTATCCAACTCGTCCAGGCCCAAGACTACGGCAGCAAGGTCCAGCCTGGGCGTCAGTTTAAGTCGCTCTGCAACGGGCAGAAATCGACCAGCAGGCTGCCATTCACCAGAATCATCAAACATCAGTCGTAAAGGACACTCCCTGTGTATCAACCGACCGTCAATTGTCGAGACCGGGAACGACACCAGGCGCACCCAGTGTTTGTCAAGGGCGCGGTGAATCACTTTGGCCCATTCAATGGCGCTTCTGGGCGACACATCCCCTTCGTGCATATCGATAATGCGCAAGCCATCCCGTCCCTCGGCTTCAACAGCTGCGAGCGCGGTGTCAACTTGCGCCAATATTGACTCCATGCCAATTCCGCGAGGGAAATGACCACAGGCTAGCCAGGTGCTCGTTTGTCCCGACAGAAAGGCTGCCGCTTCCAGCGTCAAAGTGCTCAAAAGGGTATGAGCCGCGACCTGCGGATCGGCAAGTCCAGGCAATAACATTGCAAAATCTGCACCGTTCAAACGCGCAGTTAACGATTCCGGGTAACTTTTTGCCACTTTGGAAACACCCTTTCCAAAGGCTTGCAACAATTCATCCGTCACGGTCCGCCCCAATGACTCGTTAATGGAGGCGAGGTTGGCGAGGCGCGCGATGAATAAGGTCCCACCTACCGAGTCCTCAGCGATCACGCTGTCATGCAACCGGGCGAGAAAATGACTTCGGTTGGCCAAGCCGGTCAGTGCATCGCAATTGGCCTCCCGTCGTACCGCCTCCAGGCGGCCCGCTTCTTCATCAAACATGGATTTGAGCCGCCCAACCGTTGCATTCATAGCTGCGGCCAGTTGTTGCAACTCAGGCACCCTGGGTTCATCCACAGTCACAAATCGGCGCTGAGTAATAGCTTTTGCCTGCTCAATCACGGTATTTAGAGGAATGCGAAGGCGGCGTAGCACCAGCGAGCCCAGGTAGCCACCAACCAGGCCGGCCGCTGTCAGAGCCAGCACCATCTCATATGCACTCTTCCACAATGCTCCATAAGCAAACTTGCTGTGGCTAACCAGAGTGACAGCGCCCAACTGTTTCCAGCCGTTGGTGATTTGGGCACTACCGGGCTGGGCATGAATAGGCAACGCGCGCACAAACCAGTCCGGAACAGCCAGATTTCCCACGGGCGCGACACGCTCAACCATGACTTTACCGTTGGGCTCTGTCACCCTTATCAGTTCGTAGTGACCACCATCAAAAAGCGAAGCCACGACCAGCTCCACCGTGACGGCATCTGGGTTGTTTTGGCTTAGAGACAGGGCCAGCGCCGTCGCATTGTCCGAGTTCTTGATCGAAAGCTGAGACTCCAGATAACCACGTGCGCTCAAGAGAGAAGCCAGTAACCCGCCGCAAAGTGCCAGCAGGGTACTGATAATGACCGCGAGCCAAAGTTGTCGATACATGGACATGGAAAACCTCTCAATCAGACATTTTTATTCAAACCCTTCGGCACTGGTGCGCCTGAGAAGGTCTTCCCAACGAGAAAGGCGACCGGAACCGATTGCGGGCGCCAATTGGGTACTGGAAGCCCCGGCAAAGATCCCCTGCCCGTTAAAGCTGAAGACTGGAGCTAAGTCCGGACGACGCGATGCTGGCCGGATATCACTAATCAGGTTGTCCAAAACCAGCGGCTCACTATCAGGCTGCGCGTAGTAGGCTAACACCATGTGCGCAAGGGTAGCCACCGAGTCACTGGAGCCAGTGCGTGCACGAACATACACCAGCCGGAGCTTGTCCGTTCCAACGCCAACCAGGCGAAGCGTAAAGTATTTGGCGATAACAAAGTCTTCACAATCTCCGCTACCCCGACCCAGGGTCTCCAGCGGAGTCGCCCAATAGTCCACCTGACCCCAGATCGCAGACTCTTCCCCAAAGATGATCTGCCGGTTGAAAAATTCGTTGACTCTGGCCAACCGCTCCAGTTCCGGAGCAGACCCAGCGGTTTGAACCAAGTTGCGCCAATTCTGAAACTTTGGCGTCGCTGCAGCGCCCCAACGTTGTAGGACCGTCTCAAGCATTCGGTCAAAATCAGGCGCCGAGTATGACCACGACCCAACCAGCCACGCCAGTACGACGATCAGCGTCCGTCGCCAAATCCGGGCATTTGCGAACCTGACGATCAAACAGCAGTTCAAAAATGAGGGGCTCAAACGCTTTTTTACCGGATAAATCGTAAAGAAACTGCAACAAATGGCAGGGCTGTGAGAAAAGTCATTGATTCATAAGGGCATTTTTAGGGTGCCCTCTATAATTTCCCCGCATCCCATACAACGGACAGGCCCACCAAGCCCAATACAGCATATCGCTCCACCACAATCGAGAAGCGTTGAAATACGATGAACTTGAAGCCCTGTTTTCTGGCTGTAACCGCCGTAGCGCTCGTTTGTAGCCATGCATTTGCGCAAAGCCCCGGCACACTTAGAGATGCAGTTGAGAAAGCTGTTCTGCAAAACCCTGAAGTGAAGTTCCGGTATCAGAACCTGGAAGCCGCCAGAAGCGAGCAGGATGTAGCCAAAGGAGGATGGCGCCCAAGGGTTGACCTGGAAGCCGCCATTGGCCGGGAAAGCATCACAACTCCCACGATTGCTTCTCGGTCCTACACAGGCTCAACCACATCCATCCAGTTGCGCCAAACATTGTTTGACGGTTATGCGACTTCCAGCGAAGTGCGGCGCCTTGGCCACAACCGGCAGGTGGCCTACTACGAATTGCTCAACGCCAGCGACCAAATCGCGCTGGAGACTGTGCGGGCCTATCTCGATGTTCAACGATACCGCGATGCGCTGGCACTGGCACGCGACAATTTCGCTACTCACGTGGATGTCCACAAACGGCTCTCCAGCCGTGTGTCAGCTGGTGTTGGGCGAAGGGTTGACCTGGAGCAGGCGTCTGGCCGCATGGCCTTGGCCGAATCCAACTGGTTAACCGAATCCAGCAATCTGCACGATGTATCTGCCCGGTTCCAACGCCTCACTGGAGACGCTCCAAGTCAGAATCTGGCTGCCACTCCGGCACTGGATAAATTCCTTCCTGCACGCGACCGTCTGTTGGCCGACTCAATAACGAACAACCCTGAGTTCCTGGGTGCCGTATCGACCATTCGCGCCTATAGAGCAGATGCAGATGTCAGGCGCGCGGCAAACTACCCCACACTTGAAATACGGGCGCGTCAGAGCCTTGAGCGCAACCAGAGCGGCGTTTCCGGCAATTACCGTGACAGCGCGATACAACTTGTCTTGAACTACAACCTGTACCGTGGCGGTGCTGACACGGCTCGCATCAATCAATATGTCTCCAAACTTAACGCCGCCTATGAGCTGCGCGACAAGGCCTGCCGAGATATTCGTCAGACCACGCAGATTGCCTATAACGATGTGGGGCGCCTTGAGCAGCAGATTGTTTTCCTGGCGCAACACGAGTTGTCCACATCCAAAGCGCGGGAAGCCTATCGCCAGCAATTCGATATTGGCCAGCGCTCTTTGCTGGATTTGCTGGACACGGAGAACGAGCTTTATCAGGCCCGCAGGGCTTTGAGCAACGCCGAATTCGACCTCCGACTGGCTAAGACCCGTGTGCTGGCTACATCTGGTACTTTGCTGGGTGCCTTGCAGCTGCGCCCTATCGAAATCGAGGCACCTCCAGCACCTGGCGGGAATAACGACGACGATGACCTAAAGCGTTGCAGCACGGAGATGCCGTCCGTCATCACTCTGGACAAAGAAACCCTGCCGCGAATTGAAACCACCACTCAAGCGATTACGCCTTTGCCCGCCGCACCTGTAGCAAAACCTCTGCCTACGCCTGCCCCCGCCGTTGTGGCGGTTGCTGGAGACTGCAAGAAGGTCATGCCTGCAGTGGACGCATGGGCGAGTGCATGGAATAGAAAAGATACCAACGCCTATCTTGGCGCATACAGCGACACGTTTGTGCCTGCCAAAGGCCTGACGCACGCCGCATGGGAAGAATTGCGTAAAAAACGTATCGCGAAACAAGGGGAGCTAAAAGCGGTGCTCAAGAACGTCCGCCCGCTTACCTGTGAAGCCAATGTGGCCAACGTGGCGTTCACCCAGGAATACGGCTCTTTCGACTACAAGGATGTGGTCGAAAAGACGTTGACTCTCGAATTCCTCAAAGGTGAATGGCGCATTACACGTGAGCTGGTCACCAAAGGCAAGACCTTCTAACTCTAACGAGAGCGGTGCCGGGCACACTGGCGCAAATATCAAAAAAGCCCGCAGTGATTTGCACTGCGGGCTTTTTTATAGTTCGAGCAGCAGCGCACGTATAAATTAAAACGGAATGTCGTCATCCATATCATCGAAGCCGCTTGAAGGCTTGGACTGCACAGGCGCCTGCTGCCGTGGTTGCGAGGATGTTGGGCGCGAGGCAGGAGCTGGACGGGAATAACCCCCACTCCCGCCACCGCTGCCTTCATCGCTACCGGGGCCACCCATGCCTTCACGTTTGCCAAGCAGCTGCATTTCGGTGGCGATGATGTCAACCGTGTTTTTCTCCACGCCGGCCTGATCGGTGTATTTGCCGTATTTCAACCGACCCTCCACATAAATGGGCTGGCCCTTCTTGACATATTCGCCCGCGATCTCAGCCAGCCGGTCATAAAACGTCACGCGGTGCCATTGGGTATCTTCAATGCTCTCACCCGTGTTCTTATCTTTGCGGCGACTGGATGTTGCGATGCTGATATTGGCTACCGCCTGGCCAGAAGGCAGATAGCGGATTTCGGGGTCGCGCCCGCAATTTCCGACCAGAATGACTTTGTTGACTGATGCCATGGTTTTCTCCTGAATTAGATGATTATCCCGCCTTTGGCGACGGGGTTTGCATGGGCCATGCAACCGCCAACCAAAGCAGCACTCCAGCGCCGCATGCGATAAATAGGCCCTGCATCCCAACGTGTTTGATCAGCCAGCCGCCTAACGCACCTCCCACAAAAAAGCCGAGCGACTGCAGGGAGTTATAAACGCCCAAGGCCATGCCACGGGCGTGTGCCGGGGCTACTTTGGAGGCCAGACTAGGCTGGCTGGCCTCCAGCACATTGAAGCCGCAGAAGAACAAAAATAACAGGACAGATAGCAATCCCATGCCTGCACTGGAAGAAACACTCCACCAAAGGCCCAGTTGTACGAGCGCAATGAGAGCAATAGCAGACAGGAAAACCGCACGCAAGTAGCCCCGCTTTTCCAGTGGAAACAGGGTGAAGCCCATGACGAGAAACGAAGCCAGAACAGCAGGCAGATAAACCCACCAATGGTGCTCTTTGGACAGCCCCGCCTGCACCAGCAGCGCGGGAATCGCCACCCACATCGCAAGCTGTACAGCATGCAGCACAAACACACCAAAGTTCAGCCGCAGCAAAGCCGCCTGCCCCAGCACTTCCGACAGACGACCGCGTGGCAGATTTTTGTGCTCCAAGGGCTCCGCAGGAGCCCCCCAGATCACTACGGCAATGCCACCCAACGCAAGTGCACCGGTCATGGCAAAAAGCCCACCCAAGCCAATCGCCACAACAAGCAAAGGAGCCAATAACAGGGAGACAGCGAACATCAAGGCAATACTGCCTCCAACCAGCGCCATAGCTTTAGTCCGCACCTCGTCCCGGGTCTGGTCTGCCAGCAAGGCCGTTACGGCGGCAGATACAGCGCCAGCACCCTGGATCGAGCGGCCAATCATCAACCAGCCCAGACTCGTGGAAAAAGCTGCCACGAAACTGCCGATGGCAAACACCAGCAAACCAAAAACAATGACCCGTTTGCGCCCCAGACGGTCCGATGCCATGCCGTAAGGGATCTGCAGCAAGCCCTGCGTCAACCCGTATAGACCCATGGCCAAACCGATCAGGGCAGGATCATCGCCACCGGCGTATTTGCGTGCTTCCAGCGCAAATACTGGCAAAACCAGAAACAGCCCCAGCATGCGCAATGCAAAAATAGTAGCCAGTGACAGGCTGGCACGCCGTTCAAGCGCTGTCATGGCATTGGAGGATTCGGTGGGAATCTGCACGACAGGTGCATCCCCCGGGGAAAGAACTGAAGACTGTGTCACCCTGAATTCGCTGAAGACCCACAAAAAGTGGTGGCAGATAAGGAAAACCACCATTGTCCCCGATCTGCCAGCATGACTGGAATGGCCCGCTGGGCCAAAAGTCCTTGTAGAGTCCTGTCTCATGAAACGCTTGCCCCCACTCAACGCCCTGCGTGCTTTTGACGCTGCTGTCCGCTGCGGCAGCTTTACCGGGGCTGGCGACCAGCTCCATGTCACGCAGGGCGCAGTTAGCCGCCAGATCAAGCAATTGGAGGAATGGCTGGGCAAACCCGTGTTTGTGCGCCACTACCAGGGTTTGATCCTGACCCCCGCCGGGAGCGTGCTGGCCAAAAGCCTGGATATGGCATTTGGCACTATCAACAGTGCGGTGGAGCAGATTCACCATCTGGGCGCACGCCAGCGTATTGCGGTTAACGTGCCCGAAACCTTTGCTTCGCGCTGGCTGGCCCCGCGCCTGCGCAACTTTCACGGGCGACATCCTGATATTGATCTTTCCATCACCACCAACACTGTCACCACACTGCGCGAAGCGCGGCAATACGACTGCCTGGTGATGTTTCTGGCCGAACCATGGGCCAAATGCGATTGCCGCCTGCTTCGCCAGGAGCAGCACATCGCCGTGGCCAGCCCCGAGCTTTGGCAGGACGGCGCAGGCCCCAGCCTGTCCAATGTGACGCTGTTGCACATTCTCAGTGGTAATAAACGCCTGCCCATTTGGGAGAACTGGTTCGCCTCGTTGGGTGTCCGGTCCGTGGACCCGAGGCCAGGCATCGCTTTTTCCACTATGGACCAGGCCATCAACGCAGCTGTGTCCGGCGCCGGTGTGGCAGTGGTTGACGCCCCGATGGTAGAACGCGACCTGGCTGAGCACCGCCTGCGCCGGCTGGACGACCATGAACTCACCGACGCCCACGGTTACTGGTTTGTTGAACCGCGCGAACGGGGCGTGCAGGACGTCTCGCACAGCGCTGTGGTGGCGCTGTTCCAGTCCTGGCTGCTGGAGGTCAGCCGTTGATGGCTATGATCTAGGGTTGCCCACGCGCTGCCCGCCCCATGCCCCTATCTGATTCCAAAGCCGACCGCCTGCCTATACCGCTCAACGCCCGCCAGATCAGCATCCGCGGCGCGCGAACGCACAACCTCAAAAACATCGACGTTGACATCCCGCGCAACCAGCTGGTAGTCATCACCGGCCTGAGCGGATCGGGCAAGTCCAGCCTGGCCTTTGACACGCTGTACGCCGAAGGCCAGCGCCGTTACGTGGAGAGTCTTTCCACTTATGCCCGGCAGTTTCTGCAGCTGATGGACAAGCCCGATGTGGACGTGATCGAGGGCCTAAGTCCTGCCATCTCGATTGAGCAAAAAGCTACCTCGCACAACCCCCGCTCCACGGTGGGCACCGTCACAGAGATTCACGACTACCTGCGCTTGCTGTTTGCCCGGGCTGGCACACCGTATTGCCCTGACCATGGTTTGCCGCTGCAGTCTCAGACCGTCAGCCAGATGGTAGACACCGTGCTGGCGCTGCCACAAGACACCCGCCTGATGATTCTGGCGCCACTGGCACGTGAAAAAAAGGGCGAATTTCTGGAAGTGTTCGCCGAGATGCAGGCACAGGGCTACGTGCGGTTCCGGGTCAACGGCAAGGCTTACGAATATGAAGAATTGCCACCCCTCAAGAAAACCGAAAAGCACGATATCGACGTGGTGATTGACCGCATCAAGGTGCGCCCGGACCTGACTCAACGCCTGGCCGAGAGTTTCGAAGCGGCTCTGCGCGTGGCCGATGGGCGAGCCATTGTTCTCGAAATTGATAGCACCTCAGGCAATATCGACGAGTACCACAGCCCAATAGAGCATCTGTTTAACGCCAAATTTGCCTGCCCCGTCTGCAGCTACTCCATCAGCGAGCTGGAGCCCCGGTTGTTTTCTTTCAACTCACCCATGGGTGCGTGCCCGGCGTGTGACGGACTGGGTTCGATGGAGTTTTTTGACCCCGCACGCGTCGTTGCCTTCCCCACGCTCAGCCTGGCCAGCGGTGCCATCAAGGGCTGGGACCGGCGCAATGGGTACTACTTTGCCATGCTAGAGAGTTTGGCCAAACACTACAAGTTCGATATTGAGGCCTCTTTTGACAGCCTGCCGCAGTCGGTGCAGCATGCGGTGCTGCACGGCTCGGGCGAAGAAGAAATCAAGTTCAACTACGTGATGGATTCCGGCGGCGCCAAAGGCAAGAAGCTCACGCGCAAGCACCCGTTTGAAGGCATTCTGCCCAATATGGCACGCCGCTATCGCGAGACCGATTCGGTGATGGTGCGCGAGGATCTGGCGCGTTATCGCAGCACCCAGCCCTGCACGGCGTGTGCTGGCACGCGGCTGCGCACCGAAGCACGCCACGTGAAAATTGGTGAAGGGACACAAGCCCGCGCCATCTTCGAGGTGAGTCATGTCACGTTGCGTGAGAGTCTGGACTACTTTCAGAATCTGAAAATGTCGGGCTCAAAAGGCGAGATTGCCGACAAGGTGGTGCGCGAAATCGGGCTGCGCCTGAAGTTCCTGAACGACGTGGGCCTGAATTACCTGAGCCTGGACCGCAGCGCCGAAACGTTGAGTGGTGGGGAATCCCAGCGCATCCGCCTCGCATCCCAAATCGGCTCCGGCCTGACGGGTGTGATGTATGTGCTGGACGAACCCAGCATCGGCCTGCACCAGCGCGACAACGACCGGCTGATCGATACCCTGAAACACCTGCGTGACATCGGCAACAGTGTGCTGGTGGTGGAACACGATGAAGACATGATGCGCGCGGCCGACCATGTGATTGACATGGGCCTGGGCGCCGGCATCCACGGCGGGCGGGTGATTGCGCAAGGCAGCTTTGACGACGTAAAAGCTAATACCGAATCGCTGACGGGCCAATACCTGGCCCACACCCTGCAGATTGCCGTGCCCCGGCGACGCACGGCCTGGCTGCCCACCGTGACGCACGCCGCACCCGACAAAAAACCAGCCACCAAAACGCCGCCGAGCAAGGCCGCGCTGGCCTGGGCAGACCGCCACGCCGCGCATCTCGCCACACAGGGTGACCTGCAGGCCATTCGCGTGATCAACGCCACCGGCAACAACCTGCGCGGTGTGAGCGTGGCGTTTCCGGTGGGGTTGCTGACCTGTGTGACGGGCGTGTCCGGTTCGGGCAAATCCACACTGGTAAACGACACCTTGTACGCGGCTGTGGCTCGACAGTTGTACCGGGCGCATGAGGAGCCCGCGCCACATGAAGAGATTCAGGGCATCGAGCATTTCGACAAGGTCATCAACGTTGACCAGTCGCCCATTGGCCGCACGCCCCGCAGCAACCCGGCCACTTACACCGGAATGTTCACGCCCATCCGGGAGCTGATGGCCGAAATGCCGCAGGCACGCGAGCGCGGCTACGGCCCCGGGCGCTTCAGTTTCAACGTGGCCGGTGGCCGCTGTGAAGCGTGCCAGGGCGATGGCGTGAAAAAGGTGGAGATGCACTTTCTACCTGATGTGTATGTGCCCTGCGACATCTGCCACGGCCAGCGCTACAACCGGGAAACACTGGAAGTGCTCTACAAGGGCAAGAACATTGCTCAGGTTCTAGACCTGACGGTCGAGTCCGCGGCCGAGTTCTTCAGCGCCGTACCCACCATCTCCCGCAAGCTGCAAACGCTGCTGGACGTGGGCCTCTCATACATCAAGCTGGGCCAATCAGCCACCACGCTGTCAGGCGGTGAGGCACAACGCGTGAAACTGGCGCTGGAACTTAGCAAGCGCGACACGGGCCGCACGCTGTACATCCTGGACGAACCCACTACCGGGCTGCACTTTGCCGACATTGCCCTGCTGCTGAAGGTGCTTCAACACCTGCGTGACGCGGGCAACACCATTGTGGTGATTGAACACAATCTAGACGTCATCAAGACCGCCGACTGGCTAATCGACATGGGCCCCGAGGGCGGCGCCGGTGGCGGGCAGGTGGTGGGGGTGGGCACGCCGGAAGCCATTGCCGCCAACCCGGCCAGTCATACCGGGAAGTATTTACAGCGCCTTTTACCCGTCAAATAGACCCCGAGCCTCTGTGAAATATGCGCGAATTGCTATTAAATTGATAGTGTCAGCGCTTTTACCCGACCGACAAGACACCCGCTTTGCAGGCAATGATCGGCAAACACCCGGCTCCTTGGCGGGGTCCCGCCGGTTCGGCCTGCTACGCAGCCAAGGAACAGGGCCGCAACTGCGTGGCAGTGTATGGCGCCCAAGCCAGAAACGCGGCTTCCATCGGCTAAAGCATGAATCCCAGGTCGGTTGGGTAGCTCACGCCACTCGCAGCCGTTCCACCGAAGTTGCCAATCTTGGGCAGCACGCCCGCCATCTCGGCATCCGCAACGCCAAACCATTTGGCCATCGTCGCAGCGTACTGGTCAACCGACGTGGTGGGCAACAAACGCCCTTGTCCCAATTGCCACTGGTCCACCGGTGCGGTGGTAGAACCCACGCTGACGGGTGGCGGTGTGCCGTAAAACGCCGCACCCTTGACCGCGCCACCCACCACAATGTGGTGACTGCCCCAGCCATGGTCGGTACCGTCACCGTTGGAAGCCAGGGTCCGCCCGAAATCAGACGCTGTGAACGCTGTCACCTTGTCAGCCATGCCCTGAGCGACCATTTCGTTGTGGAAAGCCGTCATGCCCGCGCTGACGCGGTCCATGTTGACGGCACCCTGTGCAAGCAGGCCATCGTGCAGGTCGAATCCGCCCAATGATACAAAGAATACCTGCCGCTTGACACTGCCCAAACCGGCGCGGCCCTTGATCAAACGGGCAACCATTTTGAGCTGATCGCCAAAATTCCCTGTCGGAAATGTTGTGGGCAAGGTCACGTTATTGGCCAGCGTGGTGGTCACCATGGACTCATAAGTCAAGGCCCGGTCAGTCACCTTGTTGTACTCGTTCTCTATCTTGTTGGTACTCGTCATCTGCCGGACCAGGCTATTGAGGGTGCTTCTGACCGCCGTTGAACCATAAACGGTGGAATCGGTCGCCGGCCGGATTTTGATGGCGCCGTTCGTCGTCAGCTGGTATTGCAACGCCGTATCGCCTGAGAGGAATACCGCATTGCCAGAAACCGACATGCACGTGAACAGGGAGTTGCCATTGCCCGAGAGAGCCAGGTCGCCCATATTGCCGCCCCAACCCACAGTAGAACCCTCCGGCGAAGACGATTGCCACAGGGACTGCTGGTCGTTGTGCGAGAACAGCTGTGGTGGCACCGGATAGGTCGTGCGGTTGCCGGTGCTGAACTGGGCCTTCGTCAACGGAACCACCAGCGGCCCCACATTGAGTTGCACCGCTGCCTTGCCGGTGTTGAACAAGCCAGCCAGCCCCGTCATGGCGGGATGGAAGGCATATTGGCGCGTGCCTGTGCCAGCCACGTTGTCCACTGGCGCAACAGTCGGATTGAGCAGGGTAGCGGTCAGGCTGGCTTTGGACAGCGCGATGCCGCCCGCAGCCTGGTTTGCACCACCGCCACCGCGAATAGTGTTGTACAGGTTGTAGTTGGGGTCGTCGTAGGGAATGACCATGTGGCTATAGTCGTTGCCACCAAACATGAAGACACATACGAGTGCCTTGTAGTCGGTGGCATCAAACGCAGCCGCCTCACTCATGGCGGCCAGGTTGAGCGCTACGGGCAGGCCAGCGCCTGTCATGGCCAATTGTCCGGAGCGGCGCAGAAAGGCGCGGCGGCTATGAAATTGGGGTGATTGGATCAGATGCATGGTGGGCTTTCTTATTTCTGGACCAGATATTGGGCGCAGGCCATGACCATCAGTACGGCGGCATACACGCGGTTGAGCTTGGTAGCGGCTGAACTGGCAGCCGTGACAGGTGTGTTTTCCAGCGCATTGACAATGGCGAGCTGATTGGCTGCGGACACCTGCCCGGCACTGAGCAACAGGCTAACCCGTCGCACCAACGCAGTTGCATCGGTCACCAGAGCCAATTCGGCGGTGTAACTGGCTTTCATGTCTCTGGGGTTGTTGGGACCAATGCCGGCAGAGATCGTGCTCATGATGAAATTGAGGTAGCCGCCGGTACTGCTCTCGTTCAGGATTTGGAACTCGGGTACGACAGTGCCCGGGTTCAAGTTGGTCGACGAGGGTACGAAGCCCGGGCGGTAGAAATTGAAGACGGAGGGTGAACGCAGCGGGCTTTGCCCCAGGTTGGTTCCGGGGTTGCTCTGGTCCGGAATCTGCCATCTACCGTTGGTTGACGTCACCCCAAATGTGCGGGCCCATTGCGTCAGGCGCACCATAGGCTCTCGCAACTTACCAAATTCCGGCGCGGTCAACCCCGTGGGGCCGCGGGCTTCATCATCCATCAGGATGGCAGCGAATACATACGCCAGGTCACCTCGTACACCAGACCCGTTGTTGTTGAATACTGTAGCTACGCGCGCGACATAAGCCGGGCTGGGGTTGCTCGTTACCAGGCGCTGGATCATCTGCTTGCAGAAGAACGGGCCCACATTGGGGTGGTTGAAAATCGTGTCCAGCGCCGTTTTGAGCGCAGCCTTGATGACGTCTTCCGTCGCATTGCCGGTCGCGGACGACGCGCGCTGCGCAATCGTGGTGCCCAGGAATGTTGCAGCAAGGACTGAGTGTCGGCCCACAATGACCCGCATAGGCAGGCGAACCGAGCTGGTATCTGGTACGTTGCGTCCGCTCACGGAGGTGTTGGCGGATTGACGGGTGTCCACGTCATACCCGGTAAAAATGCGGGCCAGGTTGGAAATGTCACTTTGGGTGTAGGCCCCTCCGGCCGTCTGCACTGTGCCATCAATGTTCAGCGTATCCAGACCGATTGAGAACAGCTGGAGAATTTCGCGGGCATAGTTTTCATCCGGCTGGCGCCCCGAGCTGTTTTCCCGCTGATTTCCCTTGGTGTTCAGGTAATAGCCCATCGCTGGGTTAAGCGTGATGGCTTCCAGCAAATTGCGGTAGTTGCCAAACGCGTGGGTGTTGAGCAAGTCCCAGTAGTAGGCAATGGCATGGCTGGGCCACGTTACGCTGATGCCGGCAAGCGACACCACGAAAAACTCGGACAGCGCCAGAGCCACACGCTTGCGCAGGGTATCCGGGGCGGTCATGAGCTGGTTCCAGATCATGTAGTCAGCGGGGTAGTTGTTGTCGTAGTAGTTGGCCGGGTTCATGACATCGCCATAACCCTTGTTGTTCAACCAGTCCACACCGGTGGGGCCTGACATGGCCATCTGGCGTTCGAGCCAGGTCTTGAAACCCGATGAGCGCACAGAAGCAATTTCAGCATCATTCGCAGAAAACTGGGCCTGCAGCAGGAATCGTGCGGCCTCTTCGTCGGTCGAAGCCGTGGGAAATGACGTAGTGCCGGAACTAAGCACGACCGACCTCCCGGAAATGGGGTTGTTGTAGACGGTGGCCGCTTCACCACCTCCCCCACCTCCGCCACAAGCTGCCAGAGCAGCTGCAGCAATGAGCGAGGCTCCCAGAGCCGCCGAGGACTCCAGCGCAGCAGGCCCGGATTCCCGGGGTGTGGCAGATGTGGTTACCGGATCTTCGATGAGGTCTTGGGTCATGTTTCGCGCCTTGTTGAACGATCCCAGATTGGGATTTGACGCGATCCTATGGATTGGCTCGCAAGCCTCCTAGTGACTTTGCAGTTTGTTACTCCGGAAACAGGGGAACTGCTACCAGTTGTAAGCGGCAGCTCTCAAACGTAAGCGCAGCGAGCCCGTTTTACGGAAAAAAACTCAACGCCCGCCAGCAAGTGCCGCCTGCTGGCGGGCCGATTGCAAAACGTCCCGCGTCTTCTGCGCTTCCGTACGAGCACAGGCAACGTAGTCTTCGCCAGACGAAGCGTACAGAATGGCCCGCGAAGAATTGACAATGATCGGCGCCGCGGTTTGCCCGGCCACGCCTCGCCAGCCCGCCATCACCGTGGCCACGGCATCACCGCCTTGCGCACCAACACCAGGAATGAGCAGTGGCATAACGGGCGCTACCGCGCGAACGCGTTCAATCTCGGCCGGATAAGTGGCCCCAACCACAAGGCCGAGCTGCCCATTCAGGTTCCACGGGCCTTGCGCCAGCGCGGCGATGTGCTCATACAGCAAGGGCTCACCCGGCACACTGGCCAGGCGCTGGTTT
>Ga0209717_1002447_pt1 | contig 17877 bp, 17 predicted proteins | sample AD_UKC048_MetaG_FD_184418 | JGI IMG/M metagenome (GOLD analysis project Ga0209717, IMG submission 184418) | Active sludge microbial communities of municipal wastewater-treating anaerobic digesters from USA - AD_UKC048_MetaG (SPAdes) (version 2) | ecosystem: Engineered > Bioreactor > Anaerobic >... | reverse complement strand
GTTGAAATATTACTGGAAAACAAGCAGTACGGCAAACGAGATATTTTCCTGTTATGAAGATCTTGAAAAGGCGTTTTATCTTCAGACGGTTCAACGCAAAATGAAAGATGCAGGAAGGTTCATATACCTTAATCAGGTTAAGGGCAAAGAGTGGTTCCTTCCGTATGTGGTTCCGACTCTGGGATATGTCAGAAGCACACTGATAAAACTTGAAATGGGAAAGATCATCGATGTCCTTGCGCCGTTCATTCCCGAATTTAACATGGGGGATAAAAATTGAAAGCACTAATACTTTCTGCGGGTTTTGGAACAAGAATGTCTCCGGTGACAGATTTCATTCCAAAGCCGGTGATACCTGTACTTAACAGGCCTGTCATTGAATATAATATTAATTTTCTTAAACATTTCGGCATAAAAGACCTTTTTATAAATCTTCATTACGGTGCTGACAAGATATCTGATCTCCTCGGGAGCGGCAAGAAGTTCGGGGTAAAGATAAAATATCTCCAGGAAAGCGAAATACTTGGTACAGGAGGGGCCATTGCAAGCATGGGTCCTTTTGTGAGTGAGCCGTTTGTTGTGATAAATTCAGACACTATCTTTGATTTTGATCTTGACGAAATACTTAACAGCCATTTCAGATCAGGAAGCAAGGTTACTCTGGGTGTTGTCCCGTCCTCCCCTAAAGACCCCAGAGCTGTTATCAGGGTTGACGAGAATTTCAGGATTGTAAGGATGCTGGACGCATCTTTTGAAAAGGAAAATCCTGAAGGAAATGCGATATTTACAGGGCTGCATGTCATAAGTCCCGCCCTTCTTGAATATATTCCTGATAATATTTTCACATCGATAACGAACTATGTTTACAAAAGGATGGTTGAGCAGAAAGAACACATAAATGCCTTTTTTATAAATGGAAAATGGTGGGATATGGGAACTCCCGACGATTATCTTGAGTGCACATTCGACTTAATCAAGAATCTTCCTCTTTCATACTTTGATCCTTTTGAGAAATATTCTTTAAAACCGGAAAAAATAAATCCGGAAACACTTGTTGTGATGGGAAAGAACATCAAAGTTCCGGCAGTTCCCCTCAAGCCCCCTTTGATAATAGGCAACGGGGCGGATCTTGAAAAAGTGGAATCGGCGGGGCCGAATCTTATAATAGGAGACAAGGTGAAGCTTTCGAAAGACTCAGATGTTTCTAATGCTGTGTATCTTAACGGAGCGGATGGAAGCCGGGCGCTGTTTGGCAAAAAAGGGAAAATATTTTACTGATCTTTTCGGGGAGGCGGTCTCATGAGATGTGAAAAGCAGCATACAGAAACCGACTTTGAAAAATTGAGTGACTCAAGGATCATCCTTATGGTTGTGGATGAAACCCTGTCAAGGAATAAAAGCTATGAGTTTTTCAAAACAAAAAGGGGGCAGGAGCTTTTTAAAAAGGCGAGAATTGTAAAAGGTTTTCTCCAGGATCTGAAAAACGGTGCAAAAATAATTTCGGAGAACAGTGAAAAAGAGAGCGTTCTTGTCACTCTGGAAAATATGGATGAAAAATATAAAAGAACTGTATTTATGGATAAAAATATGTATTCTGTATTCAGCTTGAGAAAATAGCTGTTTAACAATCTGAATCAAACCGTAGGAGAGTAAAATGGTCGAAAACAAAAAGGAAATGCTTGAAAATGTGATCAAAGCTGTAGAAAAACAGTATGGAAAAGGATCAATAATGATACTGGGGGACGAAAACACAGTCGACATCCCTGTCATCCCGTCGGGAGCGCTGAGTCTTGACATTGCAATGGGTGTTGGCGGTTACCCGAGGGGAAGAATAGTCGAGATCTACGGTCCCGAATCTTCAGGAAAGACAACACTTGCCCTCCATGCGATCGCCGAGGCACAGAAGAAAGGTGGCGCCGCCGCTTTCATTGACGCCGAGCACGCTTTTGACATCAACTATGCGAAAAAACTCGGCATTCAGGTTGATTCACTGGTTGTTTCACAGCCCGATTATGCCGAACAGGCACTTGAAATAGCGGAAACCCTTGTCAGAAGCAATGCAGTTGACATCGTTGTTGTGGACTCTGTTGCCGCCCTTGTCCCGAGAAGCGAAATAGAAGGGGAGATGGGGGACAGTCACATGGGTGTTCAGGCACGGCTTATGTCGCAGGCACTCCGTAAACTTACCGCCGCTGTGAGCAAATCAAAGACTTGTCTTATTTTTATCAACCAGCTCAGAAGCAAGATCGGTGTGATGTTTGGAAATCCTGAAACAACAACAGGCGGGAATGCTTTGAAATTTTATGCTTCCATGAGAATTGACATAAGGAAGATCGCAAGCATAAAGGAAAAAGAGGAAGTTGTCGGCAATCAGGTGAGAGTTAAAATACAGAAAAATAAAATGTTCCCTCCGTTCAGAGAATCTGTTTTTGATATAATTTACGGAAGAGGGATCGATCGTCTTGCAGACATGGTAACTGTTGCGGAAGTTGACGGATTCATTAACAAAAGCGGGAGCTGGTACAGCTATAATGATGAAAAACTCGGACAGGGACTTAGCAATACGGTTAAAACTTTAAAGGAAAACCCTGAAATGATTAAGGAAATTGTTGCAAGGATAAAAGAAAAGCACAATCTTATAAAAGACGAGGAACCGGCAGAAAAAAAGAGTGCGGAAGGTGAAGAAAAATCAAAAAAGAAAAGTTCCGGGAGTAAATGATGAGTGAGCATGTCGAAAAACTGAATGAACTTCTACAATTGGCATCAAAAGTCGGTGCCAGCGATGTTCATCTGAAAACCTATACCGCTCCGGTTTTGCGGATCAACGGCGTTCTTAACAAACTTGACGAGTTCGGAGTGCTCAAGCCCGAACGGCTTAATCCGATGATAGCCGGCATTCTGAATGATGAACAGAGAAAAAACCTCAAGGATAACAACGAACTGGACCTTTCATACAGTGTTTCCGGAGTTGGCAGGTTCAGGGTGAATGTTTTCCGTCAGAGAAGTTCGCTCGGTGTTGTTTTCAGGACGATTCCTTTTGCGGTTAAATCAATTGATGAACTTGTGCTTCCCCCGATCATAAAAAAGATAGCAAATTACAGAAGAGGACTTGTCCTTGTTACCGGAACGACCGGAAGCGGAAAATCTACGACCATGGCTTCGATGATAGATTACATAAACAATTCAAGGGCCTGCAACATTATTACGATCGAGGACCCGATAGAGTTCCTTATCCGTGACAAGAAAAGCATCATCAGCCAGAGGGAAGTCGGGATAGACACAAGATCGTTCTCCACAGCACTCAGAGGTTCGTTAAGGCAGGACCCGGATGTCATCATGGTGGGAGAGATGAGAGATCTCGAAACGATCGAGATAGCTCTTACTGCGGCGGAAACAGGTCATCTTGTGATAAGCACTCTCCACACACTTAACGCTGCCGAGACAATTAACCGTATTATTTCAGTTTTTCCGTCACATAACCAGTCCCAGATCCGTCAGCAGCTCGGCAGTGTTTTTGCCGCCGCAATAAGTCAGAGATTGATAAAAAGAAAAGACGAAAGATCGCGGGTTCCCGCAATTGAAGTTCTTGTGGCATCAGAACTTGTAAAAGAGATAATTCTTGATGAAAGCAGGTTCAAGGAGCTCCACGATGTAATTGAGAAAGGGCACGAAACATACGGAATGCAGACTTTTGATCAGTCGATCTTCCAGCTTTTTCATGACGGGTTCATCACAGAAAAAGAGGCACTTGAAAATGCAACAAGTCCCGATGATCTCATACTCAGGATGCAGGGAGTAAGCATTTCAGGAGACGGTGACTGGAAATCTTTTGACAAAGAGGGAAGCGGCAGCCAGTATCAGCCCACAGATTTTGATTACGACCCTGATGGAAACAACTGATACTTTACAACTCATAAAATATGCTCTGAAACTGCTTTCTCAGAGAGACCATTTCAGATCTGAGATCATATCAAAATTAAAAGCAAAAAAAGCGACTATCGCACAGATCGAGGAAGTGATTGAATATCTTAATAAATTCAAATATATAAACGATATAAAAACTTTGAGTAAATTTGCTGAGGAAATCTCATCATCGGGAAGGGGGGTGAACTATTTCAAAAAAAAGCTTTATGATAAAGGGGCGCTTGAGCTTTTTTCAAGAGATGTTTTCTCTGTGGAGACTGAAATTGCCGCTGCAGAAATTTTCATTAAAAAACTGAAAACTTCAGACGGGAATGAAATTTTAAGAAAACTTCTCTCAAGAGGTTTTTCAAATGAAGCGGTGTTTTTAATTTTAAAAAAACTTAAAAAAGGAGAAGTGCTTGAAAATAGAAGTGATTTTTGAAGATAACCATCTTCTTGCAGTTGTAAAACCAGTTGGAATTCCGGTCCAGAAAGATAACTCTGAAAAAGAAGATCTTCAGACGATCTTAAAAGAATATCTCAAAAAGAAGTATGGAAAACCGGGTGAAGCATATCTTGGAATAGTTCACCGTCTTGATCAGCCGGTCGGAGGGGTAATGGTTTTTGCAAAAACATCAAAAGCTGCCGCCCGCCTGAGTGAACAGATAAGAAAGAACGAGTGGAGAAAGGAGTATCTGGCAATTGTTGAAGGGTCTCCAAGATCAAAAAAGGAATATATTGAAGACTATCTTTTAAAAGACCCCGAAAGCAACACAGTAACTGTTGTAAAAAAGGATGTCAAAGGGGCAAAACTCGCCAAATTAAGTTATGAAATCATTGAGAAAAGCGGGAAAAGGGCACTTCTTAAGATCTTTCTTGAAACAGGAAGGTCTCACCAGATAAGAGTTCAGCTTGCCTCACGCGGATTTCCGATAGTTAACGACCAAAAATACAGCAACAGCAGATATGCAAAAACCAGAGGAAACATAGCACTCTGGGCGGCATCTTTAACGATAATCCACCCTGTCAAAGGGGAAGAGATGACATTTTTTAAGGAGCTTCCGGAAGAGTTCAGGAATCTTTAGGTTTTTTTGCGATAACAATATTACCGCGTTTCTTTTTCCGGTCTGCATCTTTCTGTTTGCTTTCACATTCCTTGCACCAGATCAGCCCTTTTTCCTGTTTGGGTTTGTATGAAGCCCTTCTGAGATTTCCGCAGATATCACAGATGAACTGGTACTGGTCTTTTTTCAGTTTTTCGTTGAAAACTATTTTGACTTTCCCTTTCTTTCTGTCAAGATGCATCTGTTTGAGACATTCATCGCAGTAATATTTTCTGTGACCGTCTGCTACAAAATCGACATAATGTTCTTTTCCGCATTTGGCACATAAGACTTTTGTTGATGTGATCCTTATTTTCGATTTTTCCAAATTTACCTCAATCAGCGTTGGGACAGTATTTGAGAACCGGTTTTCTTGCCGCAATCGTTTCATCCGGACGGCTTATGGCAGTGTTAAGCGGTGCTTTGAGAATATTGTCAGGGTTGGTTTTAGCAGTTTCAAATATGTCGATCATTGCCTCGATGAAAGAATCAAGCGTCTCCTTGCTTTCAGTTTCAGTCGGCTCGATCATTATCGCACCATGAACGATAAGGGGGAAATAGACTGTCGGTGGATGATATCCGCGATCAATGAGCGCTTTTGCGATATCCATGGTTGTAACATGATTGGGCATTTCAGAATCATCAAAAACAACTTCATGAAGAGTGTCTGATTTATATTTGAGATGGTAGTAGTCTTTAAGGCACGCTTTGATATAATTCGCGTTAAGAACCGCATTTTTTGCAATGTCGGCGATATAGTCTTTGCCATATTCAAGAATATAGACATAAGCCCTTAAAGTTATTGCCATATTTCCATAAAATGACCTGATCATTCCCATTGAACTGGCTGAATTTGCAAACGAAAATCTGCCATCTTTAAGAACAACATGCGGGTCGGGAAGGAATTCAGCAAGCTTTTCACACACACCTACCGGGCCTGATCCGGGACCGCCGCCGCCGTGAGGTGTTGAGAAGGTTTTGTGAAGATTGTAATGAAGAACATCTATTCCCATGTCGCCCGGCCTTGCAATGCCGAGTATCGCATTCATGTTCGCTCCGTCACCGTAAACCAGTCCGCCGGCATCATGCACGGCTTTGGTTATCTCCATGATATCGCTCTCAAAAACACCAAGAGTGTTCGGATTTGTGAGCATTATGCCAGCAACTTCGTCATTAAGCATTCCCTTGAGACAGTCAACACAGACTTTTCCCGATTCATTGCTTTCAAGGACTACTACATCAAAACCGTTAAGGGTGCAGCTTGCCGGATTTGTTCCGTGTGCACTGTCGGGAATTATTATTTTTTTTCTTTTTGTGTCGCCTTTTTTCTTGAAATAACTTCTTATGATCCCAAGGCCGACATACTCTCCGTGAGCTCCGGCAGACGGGTTAAGCGTTGTTGCGGCAAACCCTCCGATCTCACTGAGCATTTTCTGCATTTCATACATCAGTTTCAGCGTTCCCTGAGAATATTCGACAGGTGTTTCAGGATGAAGATTTGCAAAAGCGGGAATGCGGGCCATTTTTTCATTTATCTTGGGATTATATTTCATTGTACAGCTTCCAAGCGGATAAAAACCAAGATCGATGCTGAAATTATAAGTTGAAAGACGGGTGTAATGCCTTGCTATGTCAACTTCGCTAAGTTCAGGCAGATCGAGCTCTTTTCTCAATAATTCCTGAGGTATGAAAGAAGAGGCATCGGCAAGTTTCTCTTTGGGGAGAGAATATCCGCATCTTCCCTGACGGCTTCTTTCAAAAAGGGTCTCCTCTTTAAGTTTGAGATCTCTCATTCCTGGGTAACTCATGATCTACCTCCTGTAACTTTTTTCAGAGCCGACACAAATCTGTCAAGTTCCTCATAAGAGTGAATTTCTGTTGTGTTTACAATTATCGCATTTTCAAGCTCGGGATGGTATTTCGCAACAGGAATTCCTCCAAGTATGCCGAAAGATTCAAGTTTTTTGAGTGTTTCCGCCCCTGTTCCGGGAACAAGTATGGTAAATTCGTTGTAGGTGTGTCCTGAAAAAGCTATTTTGCAATTTGTTTCTTCAGCGACCTTTTTCTTTAAATATTCGCAGCGGTTGAGGTTCATCAAAGCAACTTCTCTAAGTCCGCTTTTTCCCATCGTTGCAAGGTACATTGCGGCCGCAGTAGCCATCAGACCCTGATTGGAGCAGATGTTTGAAGTCGCTTTTTCTCTTTTTATATGCTGCTCTCTTGCCGCAAGGGTGAGGACATAACATTTATTCCCGTTTCTGTCGACAGTCTGGCCGACAAGCCGTCCGGGCATTTTTCTTACATGTTTTTCTTTAACTGTGAAAAGTCCCACACCGGGTCCGCCGAAATTCAAAGGAATTCCGAGAGCCTGTCCTTCTCCGACTGCAATGTCCGCATCAAGGTCGCCGGGAGTTGCAAGGATCCCAAGAGATGTAGCTTCAGCAACGACAGGAATAAGAAGTGTTCCCGCTTCCTTCGTTTTTGCCGCGATCTTGTGAAGATCTTCTATCACACCGAAATAATTAGGATACTGGAACAGAACACAAATTGTTTCGGCATCTATTTTTTCAAGCTCATTATCGTCAATACGACCGGTTGAGGCGTTCATCTGGAGCATATCGACTTTGTCAACGAGAAACTCAATATATGTTTTTACAGTCTGGATGTAGTGGGGGTGCATTGTCGAAGCGATCAGCACTTTTGTCCCTTTTTTAGAGATCTTTGAAGCCATCATTACAGCTTCTGCGGCGGCTGTTGCACCGTCATACATCGAAGCGTTTGCGGCATCCATTTTAAAAAGGTTGGAAACCATTGTCTGAAATTCAAATATGACCTGGAGCGTTCCCTGGCTCACTTCGGGCTGATACGGGGTATAAGCTGTGTAAAATTCACTTCTTAAAAGCAGCTGGTCGATTATGGCAGGGCTGTAGTGGCGATAACATCCGCCGCCCAGAAAAGAGAGCATTTCCGAGCCCTTGTTCATTGTTCCAAGCTCAGCCATGTGTTTTTCTATCTCCATTTCGCTTTTTGCGGCAGGGAGATCGAGCTCTTTTTTAAGAAGAACATTTTTCGGAAGAGGTGAAAAAAGGTCGGCAACGCTTTTTGCACCGATCCTGTCAAGCATCTCTTTCCTTTCTTTATCGGTAATGGGAAGGTATCTCATTTTTACCTCCAAAAGTTCATAAAAAAAGGGGAACGACTTATCGCTCCCCGGTATTCATTCAAAGTTTTGGACAAGATCAGTTTTCCTGCTCTGAAAGAAATTTCTCATATTCTTCAGCTGTCATGAGCGAAGTAAAGTCGTCATCGCTGTCAGCTTTGATGTCATAAAGCCAGCCGTCACCGTAACAGTCGGAATTAATTATTTCCGGGGTTTCCTGAAGAGCATCATTGACAACGGCAATATGACCGGCTATCTGATTGAAGATGTCTTCAGAACTTTTCACTGTTTCAATTGTGCAGTCAACAGATTCCTTATCAACTTCTGAACCCACTTCGGGAAGTTCGACATATGTGACATCGCCTATATGCTGAGCCGCATAATCTGTAATCCCTGTGCGGTATCTGTTTCCGCCCATGTCTCTTACCCATTCGTGATTTTCAGAATACCTGAGTTCGCTCGGTACATTGTAATTAGCCATTTTTCTCCTCCATACTTAAGTAAAAGTGTTATAACATTGATGACATTTTCTTTCTGCTGGTTCCTTTAACCATTGGATTTTCTTTAACAAATGCTTTAAATGACTGGCCTTTGGGATTGACGACCGATATTTCCGTATCCATTCCGAGCTCTTTATTTACACGGATGAATCCTGCCGGTTTCATTCCCAGAGTCACAGCAAGGATCTCGCTTGTGACATCTCCGATCTCTGTTCCGTTGAGAACAACTTTGGAGTGATGTCCCGGTTTTCTTCTTCCTTCAATTTCTATCGCATAAACGAACAATTTTCCTTTGTTTGCTTCAAGAGCCGCTTTTCCGATGAACTCGTGATCGTATGAAATTGCAAATTCCCACGGTGTTCCCACTGCCGGAACATCAGGTCCGACTTCACTGCCGGAAAGGGGAAGGCCTGCTTCCAGACGAAGAGTGTCTCTTGCTCCCAGCCCAGCAGGGGTAATTCCGTATTTTGCCCCTTTTTCAATGAGAATGTCCCAGAGTTTCGCTGTTTCATTTATATCGCAGTAAAGCTCAAAACCAATCTCTCCGGTGTATCCTGTTCTGCTCACAAGTACTTTTATTCCGCCGATCATGACATTGTCGGCAAAACGGAAGAATTTAAGCTCTTCGATCGCTTCCCTTCCTGCAAGTTCCGCAATAAGTTTCGGAGCTGTCGGACCCTGAAGATCAAGCTTTCCTGTGTTGTCGCTGATGTTTTTGATCCTGACATCACCGCTTGCGTTCTTTTTAAGCCACTCATAGTCACCAAGCTGAGTGCCTGCGTTTACTACAAGCATCCATTTTTCGTCGTTGAAGCGGTAAACGATGCAGTCATCGATCACACCCCCTTTTTCATTGAGCATGAAATTGTACTGTGCCTGTCCGTCAACAATGTTTGCGACATTGTTTGTCAGAACTTTCTGCCAGAAAGCAAAAGAATCTTTACCTGTCACAATGAATTCACCCATGTGGCAGATATCAAAAATTCCGCAGTTCTCTCTGGTCGCTTTGTGTTCAGCGATCTGTCCTGTCTTGTACCACAGCGGCATGTTCCATCCGCCGAAATCACCCATTGTAGCACCGAGTGCCACATGCTTTTCAAATAACGGTGTCTTATTCATTTTTTCATCTCCCGGAACTAAAACATATAAAATTAACAACCTGCGCCGCGAAAGTTTATAGTAAAAAAAATACTCAATGCAAGGAAAAACATGTCTGAAAAAAAGAATATTTATTTTCCGCAGAAAAGGGAATAAGCCGGAATGATTTTAACAGAATCCATCTCCAGAAATTCTTCTCCCAGATAAAACAGATATCCTTTAGCGTTCCCATGATATTTTACAAACTCGGAAAGATTTGAAATGTCTTTTAATGACGGTGACTTAACTGATTTTATTTCAACTGCGTAAAGAGTGTTTTCAGATTCAAACACAAGGTCTATTTCTTTTCCTGCCGCACTTTTATAGTAATAGAACTGTTCACAATTTATAAATCCAAGCTTTCTTCGTTTCTCAAGTTCTGAAATAACAAAGTTTTCAAATAGTTGTCCCATGCTCACTTTGCTGTTGAATGACTCAATTAAGCCGTTGTCTGCAAAGTATGTTTTTGCCGCTTTGATATATCTTTTTGCCGGTCCGTACTGATATCCGTAAAGTTTGAAAGCAAGTTCTGACTGGTAAAGCGTATTAAGATATTTTTTTGTGGTGGGAACGCTCAGCGCCGATTCTCTTGCAAAATTGCTCACTTCAAGATGAGAGCCGATAGAGCGGCACACATTGAGAAATATTGCGTTAAGTCCGTCAAGATTTTCTATGTTCGACAGTTGCAGAATATCTTTTGTGAAATAAGTATTTTTGTAGTTGGTGAGCAGTTCTTTTTTCTTGTCCGCCCCGCTTGCAGTGACAATTTCGGGAAAAAGTCCGAAAGTGTGCGCTTCGTCAAATGAACGGATCCCGTTTTTAAAGGTTATTTCGTCGGGTTTTTCTGAAAAAACAGAATGAGTCGGACTTGAAGAACTTTCTCCCCAGCAGGCGGTTGTCATGTTGTAAATGTTGATTCTTCCGGCAAGCGTGTCGGAAGACGAATCCATCAGTCCGATCGAGCTTGATCCAGTCATTATTATGTGAGCATTTTCATTGTCTATTGAATATTTTACAGCAATTGTAAGTTTCGGAACTCTTTGAATTTCATCAATAATACAGTTTTTCCCAAGATGCTGGACAAACCCTTTCGGGTCTTTGTTCGCCCAGTCATAATAATCAAAATCATCAAGAGTCGCATATTTATAATCAGGAAACCTGTTTTTAAGGTAAGTGGTTTTTCCGCTTCGCCTCGGACCGATTATAAGAGCACTTTTTGTTGTGTCGATCTCCAGCCATCTTTTAAACATTTTTGCCTCCGTCAACAATCTTAACTTTCATTTTAGCGTGGATAAACTGAAAGTCAACTTTCATTTTAGCGTGGATAAACTGAAAGTCAGTGGCAACAGAAATACCTTCAGGGGGATATTGACAAATTATACCTTGCGGGGTATAGCGTGTTGTTTATACCTTGAGGGGGAAAATAGAATGAAAAAGTCAGTTTTTATCATTTTTCTGATCTTTGTGTTCTTACAGATATCCGGAGATGAAAAGTCGTACAACTTCGATCTTTATACTCTTGATGATGTTCTGTATTCCACAGAAAAAGAGCTGAAAAATGAAGATGCGGAAATTCTTGCAGTTGATTTCTTTTCCATCCACTGTGAGCCGTGCAGAAAAGCACTGCCGGAGTGGGAGGCGACATACCGTAAATATTTGAAAAAAGGACTGAAATTTGTTGTTGTCGTTCTTCCAGTCGAAGAGGATAGAGTTGCAGAACTGAAAAAAATAAAGGAATTCTTTCAAAAAGGGAAATTCTCATTCCCGGTTGTGTTTGATAAGTATTCAATAACAGGAAAGAAATTCGGTGTTGTTGATAACACAGGTTCAGCTTCCATCCCGATGATGTTCATGCTCGACAAATCGGGTAAAATTGTGTTTAAAACCGAAAAACACACTGAATTCATTAAGAAAATCGAAAAAACTCTTGAAAAGAAATAGAAAATCAGAAAAAGTGACAAAAAACAGTTCGGATTTTCAAATTTTTCCTAAATTTGCCAGCATTAAAAGTTTAATGTATAATCGGGCTTAAGATTTTTGGCTGTTGTTTTTATCCTGAGAGGTTGAACATGAAAAGTCGGATTTTATTGATGTTTTCTTTTGTTTTTATCATTACGGCATTTACACATTTAGAAGGTGAGGAAAAGCTTAAACTTGCCATTATGGAATTTGAGGACAGATCTGAGACACTTGATCAGACGATGCTTTCAAATGCAGCTGAATATTTGAGGAGTGAGTTTGTAGGAAGTGATCAGTTTGTAATAATTGCAAAAGAAAGGCAGGAAAAAGCACTTATAAAGGAAATGAAGAAGGAAAGTTACCAGATATGTAAAGATAAAAGTTGTCAGATTCCTCTTGGACAGGCACTTTCAGCAGATACAATACTTCGAACCACGATAAATTATTTTGGGGGTGTTTATACAATAACAACTGAACTGATTGATCTTGCCAAAGAAGCGACTGTGAAAGGGGCAAAATTTCAGTTTGACGGTTCGGAACCCGGCATGGTAAAGGCCATGGATAGAATTGTTATTCAAATTGCCGGCAGAAAAAGTCTGTTAGGTCCAGCAACTTACAAAAGTGAAGAGGTCAAAGGTGTTGTGCTCGGTGGAGTTGAGCTGTTGGCTTTGCCGACTGTTGATATCTCTGAGAAAGTCTTTGAAGAGATTTCTTCAGATATAATTGATAAATTTACAACCGATGCGGCTCTTTCTATGGAAGCTGACGCAGATGTTCTTGTTGCCTATGATCAAGCTGTGGAGTCAGACAACAACGGAAAAAACAATCCTGAACAAGCTTTGAACAATTGGAAAAAACTTGGAATGATAGAGGGAAACAACCCATTTAAAGAAAAGGCAAAAGAGCGGTATCTGGTCTGGAAGAAATATATAAATATGAAAAATTTGAATTTTGTGTTTGAAAAAGCAAAAACTATTGATAAATATGGGAAACTTTTTCCAGACAATGCCATTAAAGCTTGGCAGAAGCTTACTGAGATTAAGAATGACAACCCATATTATGAAATTGCAAAAGAAAGAATTAAAAGCTGGAATCAGTTTAAAGATCAAATTATTTTATACAGAGAAATGAAACAGAAATTTGAAAAGCAGCGAATAGAAGATCAGGAAAAGTTGATAAAAGTGCTCCCTTTGAAAGTTGTGACTGATGCACAAAAAAGAGCCCTGATGGTTAAGTACCTCGAGATTTATGCGCCTTTTTACGGCATAGATGATATTGAAAATGTTTTTCTTAGATTCAAGAAAAAGGTTGTTAAGCACGAAGTTAAGAAAGGGGAAAGTGCCTGGGATGTTTATAGTAAAAACAGCAGGGATATTAATTCCTCTGATAATTTATCCAAACAATTGCTGGTTTTGTTATACGATGAGAGTCTTAAAAAGGAAATGGAAGAAAAATGTGAGATGGGTAAGGGAAGCGGCTGTTATATTTCAGCAGCTCTAACTGAAATAGAAAATCCTGAAAAATCGCTTGCATTCTTTGAAAAGGCTTGTGTAGGTGGTGTTGTAAGTGCCTGCATTAAAGCAGGAAATATTTGGTACGAAAGAAAAGATGAAAAAGCCACACAATTTTTTTCAGATGCCTGTGCTTGGGAGTCTCCTGAGGGATGTCACCTTACCGCTTTTTTAACTGAAATAGGTTTCGGAGTGGAAAAACAGAAAATTGTTGCAGAAAAACTATATGAGAAAGCTTGTGTCGATGGGTATCAAATAAGCTGTATAATGTTAAAGAACTTAAAGACTTATGGTTATTCAAGTGATCAGGTTAAAAATCTGGTTGAGAAGGATAATTTTAACAAAAAGATTGTTGCTGCTGTTGGATCTGATGGTGAAGACCTCGTAAAGCAGGTATCAAAAAAAGTAAATATTTCTGACACAAGTGTCACTGTAAAAGTTAAGGAAAAATATTATCCTTATAAATGGGCAGGAATAAGTATGGTCATTGTAGGTGCCGGAATTCTTATCGGCGGAACTACAGGTTTTGCTGTTGCATCAGACAGCAATTATGATAAATACACGAAATGGACTACAGATGAAAAGATCCTTGAATCAATAGCTGGCGGAGTTTCTGAAGAAAAGTATCTGGACTCAGTTAATAAGTATAAAGATAAAGGAGATCTGTACAGAACTCTTTCAATAGTCAGTGGAGTTGCAGGTGGAACAATTATGATAACGGGAATAATTATCGCGGCTATCCCGAAAGAAAGGGAAGTTTTAAAAAAGGTCAGCTTTATAACAGACGGAAAAGGATTTTATGCCGGCATCGGTTTTGATTTTTAGGAGAAAGCCATGAAAAATAAAATAATAACTTACTTCTTTGTTCTCTTCGTTTTAACTTCATGCAATGTTCCAAAGGACAGGACAGACTTCATAAAAGAGCAGTATAAAAATCATGAAGAAGCGGAATGCGGAAAAATATATATCAAGGATCAATATAAAGACCTCGGTGAATGTGAAGATGGCTTAGAATGTATTAACAACAAATGCATTAACGAAGAGGATGATACATCAGACACAGGGAATACAGGAAACTCAGGAAACAGTGGAGATAGTGGAGATAGTGGAAACACCGGCGATACTGGCAATACGGGTGACACAGATACAGATGACCCTATTTTTGATAATGAGCCGGATGAAGATGGAGATATTCTGACCGATGAAGACGTAATTCTTCACTTTTGCGGAAACGATATATTGGAAGAAGGGGAGATCTGTGACGGTAATTCCAAGACATGTTATTCTCTCGGAATAGGCAGCTCAGGAACAGCTGAATGTAAAGAAGATTGCAGCGGCTGGATAACTTCCGGAGTATGTCAGAGAACATTCACCTGTTCAGATAAACCGGAGAATTCCGAATGGAACACAGTTTCTGAATATACCCAGACCTGGAGCGGTTCAACATGGTTGCCCGCTGATAGTGCAGCAAGTTATGATCTTTCTCCGAGCACGACAAGTTGCCAATATAAATGTGCAACAAACTATACCTGGGATTCAGAAAACAGTTTGTGTGCTCCAGATACTAGAATACACTCATGTAGCGGGTTGCCCTCGAATGCTTCGTGGAATACCGTCTCATACATTGCTCAGACATGGAATGGTTCAACATGGATTCCTTCATCAACAGGAACCTACAATATAGTTCCAAGCACCTCAGAATGTAGATTTAGCTGTATAGAAAACCATGTTTGGAATGGCACTCAGTGTGTTGAAGGAAGGATAGCAGTCTGCACTGCCAAACCTGCAAACACTGAGTGGAACGACGGTGATAAAAATGGAACTTACATTCAAACATGGAACGGAAGCTCCTGGCAGCCGGAAATAGTGACAACATACAACACAACAGAAGGAGACTGCCAATATGTCTGTTTAATTGGATACTATTGGGAAGACAATCTCTGTAGGGAACTTCAGTGGTCTTTAAAAGCCCCCTCAGAAAAAACCTGGAGTCAGGCAATTTCTTACTGCAATAACCTTGTAGAAAGTGGCCATTCAGATTGGCGGCTTCCCACCATTTCAGAGCTTAGAACTTTAATCCAAAACTGTCCTGCAACAGAAACCAGCGGAGAATGTACAGTGACAGATGAGTGTCTTTATTATAGCAGTTGCCGGCACACTGCTTGTGATGGATGTTCGCCATCCGGATCTGACGGCAGATATTCCAAACTTGGAGATACCGAATGGTTCTGGTCGTCGTCAACTCAGCCAGATATTTCAACCAATGCATGGTATGTGCTTTTCAGGGATGGCAAAGTGAGCTTTCACCCCAAGGCCAACAGCCTCAGCGGTATGCGTTGTGTGCGTTAGGACAAAAAAAATGATAGTGATAAATAACTGTTGAAGTGAATTTGAGGATTCAACTTTTAATATAAAATTTGATAGAGATGTTTTATGTGTGAAAATTCAAGAAAAGATTTAGTTTCATTATTGCCGGTGACAAGTTTTGAGAAAGAATTCAATGCAAAAATTAATCCAGGATGGCTTGTAATTTCATATAGATGGGCGTCAGAAGACACAAAATCTGAAAGAAGAAGGAAGTATGGACGCTGGTATGAGATAAAGAGCGAGAATGGTCGAATTTTTCGTGTTATGAGTTTTTCTGGCAGTATTGAAGGAAACTATGTTAATGAAAAAAAATGTTTTATAGGCGATATTGTTGTTGATTGGGCTGGCTGGATAGAGCTCACAGGTTATTCAGGCGAAGAAAAAAAACAGATAGAAGTTCAGATTAGACAAATAAGAAAATGGCAATATATTTTGTGTGCATTTTCTCATCCTGATCCAAATTATAGACTATCTGCTCTATTAGGTTTGTTGTCTTTGTTTCTTGGGTTGCTATCTCTTGTTTTTGCGATTATTCCTTTTATAAAAATATAATTTGAAAAGTATCATTAAATATAGCAAAGATCCTGATTTCAGAGAGCTGTATAAACAATTAATTAAGGAGAAATGGTTATGGAGAAATTCGATTTAAAGAAGGTTCTTAAATCGTTGTCGAAAAAAAGACCCGTTTTCCATTCTGAAGCTGATTTCCAATTTGCTTTAGCATGGGAAATAAAAGAGGAATACAAGAGTGCTGAAATCAGGTTGGAAAAAAGGTTTGAAACCGGTAAGAAGAACAATTACTTTGACATTTTTTTTGAGCTGGATGGAAAAAAATATGCAATTGAATTAAAATATAAAACTGCTAAATTGGAGGATAAATTATATGATGAAGAATACAATCTAAAAGGTCAATCAGCTCAAGATTGTGGAAGATACGATTTTTTAAAAGATGTTCAAAGACTAGAAAAATTAAAAGAATCAAAAAAGATAAATCAGGGTTTTGCAATCTTTTTGACAAATGATCACTATTATTGGAGTGCCGGTAGAAAGGAAAATTCTGTAGATGCTAAATTCAGAATTAATGAAGATCGAAAGATTGAAAAAGATTCCACATTAGAATGGACTTCAGATGCTGCCGATGGAACTAAAAAAGGTAGAACAGATCCTATTAAATTAAAAAAAGATTATACCTGCAAATGGTTTAAATATAGTGCCTTATTCCAATACCTGTTGTTTGAGATTTAAAACAGCAAAAGACCAACAAAAGAAATCCCCTTTCCCACACATGTTTTTTCTCCTTTAATCCTTCCCAACTCATCAAATTAACTCCTTTTTCCTTTGTTTTTCGTTGACTTAAATGATCTTGTTCTTTTCCTTGACAATGCGGAGATTAAGCGGTATATTCTCCGCAGATTGTGCGGAGAATGGGCATGTTTATCTACGAAAACAAAAACTGGCCTGAATTTTTCTGGGATAGTGAAAAACTGCTTCCTTTAATTTCAGAGGTCAGAAATTTTCAGGGTCAGATCGTTGGGAAAATGGGGTCTTTCGGGTTTGATCTTAAAAATCAGGCAAATCTTGAGATGCTTTCACTCGATGTTATTAAATCAACGGAAATTGAAGGGGAGATACTTAATAAAGATCAGGTCCGTTCATCCATAGCAAAAAGACTGGGGATTGAGATCTCAGGACTTACCGAAACAGACAGACATGTTGACGGTGTAGTTGATATGATGCTTGATGCGACAGGAAACGGTGAAAAATTGACTGCAGAGCGACTTTTCGGATGGCACAACTCGCTTTTTCCTACCGGATACAGCGGTTTAAGAAAAATCATTGTTGCAAAATGGCGTGATGACTCAAAAGGTCCGATGCAGGTGGTTTCAGGGCTTGTTGGCAATGAAAAGATCCATTTTCAGGCACCAATTGCTGAATCTCTGAATAAGGAGATGGAGAGATTTATAAAGTGGATAAACAGCGAAGATGAAACGGATCCCGTTCTGAAAGCGGGGATAACCCATCTGTGGTTTGTCACACTGCACCCTTTTGAAGACGGGAACGGCAGAATAGCACGGGCACTGACCGACATGATGCTGGCAAGATCAGATAAACAGCGGTATCGTTTTTACAGTATGTCCACTCAAATCCGCAAAGAAAGAACAAAATATTATCAGATACTTGAAAAAACCCAGAAAGGAACGCTCGACATCACCGGCTGGCTTGATTGGTTCCTTAAT
>Ga0209717_1002445_pt1 | contig 17892 bp, 15 predicted proteins | sample AD_UKC048_MetaG_FD_184418 | JGI IMG/M metagenome (GOLD analysis project Ga0209717, IMG submission 184418) | Active sludge microbial communities of municipal wastewater-treating anaerobic digesters from USA - AD_UKC048_MetaG (SPAdes) (version 2) | ecosystem: Engineered > Bioreactor > Anaerobic >... | reverse complement strand
CTCGATGGGGAAAATGTTTTTCGGGTTTTTCGTCCAGTCTGTCAGGTTCGTCGATTCGGCAAAACCTACCCTGGAAATCACACCCCGGTCTTTTCGTTGCAGGCCGGTATAGTACATTTCGAACTTGCCGTCCACTTCGCATACATGCATGGTCCAGAGCATATCGTCGTCCCATTCGCCGGGATGCCCGACGAACAAAGCGTTGTTCACCCTTTTCCATGAAATGCCGTCTCTGGATACGGCATGGGCGATATAATCATGATTGGGAATAATCAAATGATACAAATGATACACCCCTTTGTGAATAATGACGGTGATATCGCCGATTTCCCAATCACTGAATCCTGATCCTGAATACATAATAGTCAAATTAAAACACCGGCGGTGAATGCACGCGCCGAATCAACTCTTTCTTCCTAAACAGAACCGTTTTTCCATTATTTTGTTAATTTTGTTTGCCCGGCGTCCTCCTGAACGCCCTGCGCTGCCAGGTTGGTGCATATGCCTCCACGCGCATGGATCTTGTTATCCACATGATTTTTTCCAAATTTTAGTAATGCACGGCCTCCCGCTGCGTGGGGTCAAAAAACGCATTTATATGAAAAAAGGTTATTACATTCAATTATTTAGCCCACACGGGCTTATACGATTCAAAGACCCCGAAATTGGCAGAGACAGGGATACGGGCGGACAGGTAAAGTATGTCCTGGAATTGCTCGAATCCCTTTCCATGCACCCTGAGGTGCGGAAAGTGGATCTTTTTACCCGCAGAATAGTCGACAAACGCGTTTCCGTTTCCTACGAAAAAGAAGTCGAGGTGGTGAATGAAAAAGCGCGGATCATCCGTGTGCAGTGTGGCGGACAGGTGTATCGCTCGAAAGAAACACTGTGGGATTTTCTGGAAGAATTCGTTGACAAAACCATTCGTTTTATTGACCAGGAAGACGACTTTCCGGACGTGGTTCACGGCCATTACGCCGATGGAAACTACCTGGCAGAGCAGATGAGCGAGATATACGGGGCACTGTTTCTGGCCACCGGTCATTCGCTCGGCAGAAATAAAAAGAATATGCTGCTGCGGGAAGGTATGACGCCCGAACAGATCAATGAGACGTTCAACATGGATCGGCGCATCGAAGTGGAAGAACGTGTATTAAAAAGTGCCGATATGTTTATCGTGAGCACGGACTATATCATTGGCACACAATATGCGCAGTATGAAAATATCGGAGATGCCAAATTCAAGGTGATCCCGCCGGGTGTGAACGCGAAGGTTTTTTACCCGTTTTACCGCCTGGATATGCCTTCGTTTCACATGTCCATCGAGCAGGAACAGGCTTTTTACCGCGTGAATTCCGATATAGAACGATTCCTGTTCAACCCCCAGAAACCCCTGATTCTTTCCATCGGCCGGGCCGATAAACGGAAAAATTTCGAAACCATCATTCAGTCTTACGGGCAGGATAAGGAGTTGCAGGCGATGGCCAACCTGGCAATATTCGCCGGGGTGCGGAAAGACATCAGCCAGATGCCCGCCGACGAAAAAGACATATTGACCAACCTGCTGTTGCTGCTGGACAAATATGATCTGTACGGGAAAATGGCCATCCCGAAGAAAAATGACCCGCAACTGGAAGTGCCCGAAATTTACCGGCTCGCAGCGAGGAAAAAAGGGGTGTTCGTGAATGCGACACCGGGTGAAAACTTCGGTCTGACGATTGTGGAAGCCTCTGCCTGCGGTCTGCCGGTCATCGCTTCGCCTACAGGGGGGCCGAAGGAAATACTCGAACAGTGCAACAACGGCTTGCTGGTGAATGTGGATGACCCGCAAGCCATCGCCGAAGCGCTCAAGAAGATCATTGCAGATCAGGCGCTGTGGGAAAAGTATTCCGCCAACGGCATCATGTCCTCGAATCAGTTGTACTCCTGGAGTACGTTCGCCGATGAGTATATAAATACGATTAATGATCTGGCCGGTCAAAATAATGACCATACAAACCGCCCGGCACATAAAACCGCTTACGGAAAGAAACTTGCCAACGCCGAATTGTTTGTCATAGCAGACGTGGACGGGACCCTTATAAACGGCGACGATGCGGAAGGACTAAAAGAATTTACGGAATGGATCAAAGAAAGCCGGGGGCGGGTAGCGTTCGGAGTGGCCAGCGGCAGAAACCGGTTCATGACACAAGCGGTTTTTGATCAGCATGATCTTCCAAAACCCGATATCCTGATCTGTTCCGCCGGGTCCGAAATTTACTACACCGAACAATTTATCCCCGATAAAGGATGGGAAAGCCATATCGACCGGCAGTGGAAAAGGAATGCCCTGCAAGAAATACTATCCGATTTTCCGGGTATTCGTTTGCAGGAACAGAACGCGCAATGGCGCTTTAAACTGAGCTATTACGTCGATGAACACTTCAATGAAAATACTTTGGCCGATCTGTATAAACTCCTGGACGACCGCAATTTAAAGTCGCGGATCTTACTGACCGAGAACCGGTACCTCGATCTTTTGCCTTTCCGCGCCAGTAAAGGAAGCGCTGTCCGTTACCTGAGTTACAAGTGGAAAATTCCCCTGGAACGCTTTGTCACCGCCGGCAACAGCGGCAACGACGAAGACATGCTCAAAGGGAAAGCCAACGGGATCGTTGTAGCCAATTACAGCCCGGAACTGGAGCGGTTGCGGAAACACAAACTTATTTATTTCACCAAACAGAACCTTGCAAAAGGGGTGCTTGAAGGAATCCTGCATCACATTGCTTCTGTTCCGGCGCTGAGTAATATTTTTCGGTAGGGATACCTCATTCTAATCCTAAACCTTCTCCAAATGTCCTGATTACTGTGGTTTTACCCGCCATAGTACATTGGGAAAATCCAATCCTCATAAAAACGGCATGCTATAACATAGCATGCCGTTTTCATATACATCGCCCATCATTCTTCTTCACCTTCCTCTGCTAACTCCGCGTCATCTTCTTCATCGGAGTCTTCATCCTCGAAATCCTCGTCTTCCAGCGAGTCTTCGTTGTTTACAGAAGTGAGGTTATCGTCATCCTCCTCTTCGGGAAGGCTTACGTTCTCATTGGCATTGTCATCGTTGTAGTTCATGTTGGTCATAATTTAAGTTAGTAGTTATAGTGAAGTAGTGAATAGGGCTGCTTGACCCATATTTATAAGATACGAAAGGGGGCCGGGACCCGTTTTAAAATTCCGGCATTTTTTTACACCAATTTGAAAACAGAAAGTAGCGTTTACGCAATCGCAAACGCCCATCGTTGTTCCCTCGCTGGAACATCAGGCTTATCCTTCGCATTGCGCTATTACGGAGCACCCTTGCGGAAGTAATGCCCGGTCAAGGATAAGTCGCCAGGATTTCACCAGGGAAGAATATATGCGGGTATTTATAGGCGCTTTGCTTGCCTTTAGTCAAAGCCACAGGAATAAAGGTCAAAGCGACTGCTTCGTTTAGGTCGGAGACGTAAACGAAGGTCAAAACTACTGCGATGATGGTCAAAACTACTGGGATGAAGGTCAAAGGGACTGCTTCGTTTAGGTTGGAGACGTAAATGGAGGTCAAAACTACTGGGATGAAGGTCAAAGGGACTGCTTCGATTAGGTCGGGGACCTAAACGAAGGTCAAAACTACTGGGATGACGGTCAAGACGACTGCTTCGTTTAGGTCCGCCTCACTTAGTGTTCCTCTTTCCCTTCAACAAACGCCCAAGCGCCGCTCTTGGTGTTTTTTTCACCAAGAGCAAAAGTACACCGAGCCGCTCCTCTATAAACAGCGCCTTCTTATCAATCAGCAGCACGTCTGCGCAGAATCCCGCCAATCATCTCCATACCAGAAATGCGTCAAAAACGGCCACTGGTTTACCTGGCCTGCATAAAAGCCTGCCGATGAAAACAGATAAGCCTCAGGGGAAGGCGCCAGCCGCCACTTGGGTTGAACAGGGTTGCGGTGTATATATTCCATCTTTTGCCACACTACCTCGTCCCGGTACAATGCAACGGACAACGGCTTTTCCTTAAAAAACTGATAAAGCCGATCCCTGCGTGTCACCTTGAATCTTTCCAACACCGCAGGGTGATGCAACATCAGATCGATCTTGATTTGTTGTGCAACGAATTTCATCAACCGCATCTGCACATGCGCCAATTCCGTTTCTCCCTGCATTTGCCAGATCCAGTGAAAGTGATTGGGCATTATCACAAAAGCATACACCGAAATGCTTTTTTCGGCTACCAGAAACGTTAGCGAATCCGTAATAATCTGTTTGTATTTATCCGGTTTCAGCAGGTGCTTCCAGTCTTTGACTGTGGCGGTGGTGAAATATAAACTCGTATACCTGTATTGAAAATCGAAGCGCATATGAAGGTGTCTGGATTAATAGTGCAACAAGTGTATATATATCCGGTATAAATGCCGATATTAAGTAGTAGTTTTATCAGGAAAGGAGACTTGGCGAGTGGGCTCGAATGGGGGACATTCTGCTGTACGTTTGCTCTTGGTGAAAAAAACACCAAGAGCGGCGCTTGGGCATTGGTTATACGGGGCAAGACCAGGGCAGGCGAGGGATCCGGAACACCATGCAAGGCTGAAAACTTTATATTTTAGAGAATTGGATGAACTCTCGAATGATTGTACCCATATCTTGCAGATATTTTTCAGGTGTTGAACCGCTTAATTGCCTACAATGAATGACTAATTTGGTTTTATTTTCATTGTAGTGTGTGTCGAATCGGTACTTTTTGCCGTTATGTTCTGTATTATATTCTTTCTCCCATTTTACTCCAAAAATTGAATTTATTTCCCATTCTCCTCCTATACCTATGTTTTGGATATAGTTAGAGCAAGCAAGGACTACTACATTAAAATTTTGAATAAATTCAAATTTGAAGAAGGTAGATTTTCTATCTATGACATCCTCTGTGAAATTTACTCCCTTCTGTGCATCGCCTGTACGTTTGAAAGGGGTTTCATTAATTTCAGTTGTAAAAATATTATTTTCAAAAACTACACCTTGCTTATCTGTATTTTCAAAAATATAGTCATGCAGTTTCTGATATTTACGCCAAGTGTGACCAGTTCTAAATTGCTTAATAGAATAACTGAATATCGGGGGTTCATCTCTTAACATTTGATTTTTCCAGGAATCAAGGTTGTCATTAATATTTTTTTCTCTTCCATCCTGTTGATTAGAACCCTCTTTTCCGACAAACAAAATTTGCGAGTTAGGATTTCCACTACCTATTAAATTTCTTGATACAAGGCACTGATTTACCAAATCTTTAAAGCCATCTTTAAGCATACGAATTTTTTCATTTTTAGTTGTTGAGAACTTGAGCATCTAAGCCGTTTGCGGCTGCATTGGACTTGCGGGTTGGCTATGCCGCAAATAGACGTAGATGCTGTGTTCTTCATATTTCAATTTCTACGTTCACCTATTATTCCATATGTTTTGAACGATTTTTTTATGGATTTAGTGCTTTTGTATCCCCCACATTTCTTAACTAGGTAATAATCATAAATTGAATTAGCATCTAATTTTTCAAGAATGACTTCGTTTTTTCCAGGAGGCAATTGCTTCTCTTTCCAATTGCTTGATTTGAATTTTTTATATCTTATATACAAATTTGATCCGTCAATATTGGCGGGTGTTGAATTAGGTAGATATGCAATTAATCCGCCCCAGGTTACCTTAATTTTTTGCTTTTGCAAAGGTGTAGGAATCTCATACTCTACTGGTTGAGTATTTATATCACCAAATAAGTAACTACCACAAGAATTGAAATTCCGAAGGCTGATACACATTGAATTGGAATAATTAGCAACAGATGTCAACCTATTATCTGAAAGAATTTCACAACGCATTTTTGTTGCCTGATCTTTTGTGAAGATATTTCTACATGGGCTATAATCCATATAATTCATAAACATAATATTCTTATTCAAACTGTCACACCCATAAGGATGAGGATGGCTTGGGCAATCTTCGGAATTACTTGGTCCCTTATGACGTGGGGTATCTGAAATTCCATCATCATCGTCACAACTAAAATCTCGATTCCCGAATGTATGTGGTAAACGCAAATAATGTCCTATTTCATGTATGAGTACATCGCCAGGCTCCTTCCCAAAAAAGGATTTCTCAGAGTTAAGGCTTCTAGGTAGTTTTGGCAGGGTTCTAATATCAATTGCTACAAATGCACGATCAGATATTGGGAAGACAACATCTGGATATGCAAAACCAACGCTTACGAATTCAGAACTCCTAGGCACACTCTCGAAATACGAAATATAAATATTTATAAAATTATTGGTTGGCCAGAGTGGCGCAGCATTAAATAGAGCATTTTGTTCACTTAGGGCGTCAGATTGCCAATCAAAATATGGCTTACTTACTTTGGTTCTTGTAATAGAAATTTTAGTTTCTCCACTTGGGGTTTGGGTTGTAAAGCAAAACTCAATTCCAGTATCTGCTCTTAAATGAGCAAATTCAAGAGGTACGTTGTCTGAGGTCTTATTATTCCTTCTAAAAGCCTTATTAAGAATATCTAATTGTTCAAAGATAATTTCGTCCGTAATTAACTCAGGATCAGTAGATACAATATGAAAAACAATAGGCATTCTCAATATTTGGCCTTTGTCTAATAAAATGCAATAATCTCTTCTGTCTTCAAAATTAATATTAGCATAACTATTTGTGGTATCTGACATGATGCCACAAGTGGGTTGACTAAGCAATCGTGTGACGAAAAGTAAAAAAATGATAATTATATAATTTTTCATTTTTTATGTGTTTTTATTGTGAAGAACGGCTGCACTCCCGCCCGTGCCGCCCTGCGTTGGCCTTGTGGGTTGGGCTTGGGCGGCATGGTCGGGAGTGCTTTGTTAGCGGCATTTATTATTTTTTCATCCCCGCTTTCATTCTCCCCCCAACCCGCTCCTTCACCCTATCCACCAAATAATACATCATCGGCACCAGAAACACCGTCAAAATCAATGAAGAAAGCAAGCCACCGATAATGACCCAAGCCAGTCCGTTTTTCCATTCGCTGGCGGTGCCTTTGGCCAAGGCGATGGGCAACATTCCGATAGCCATTGCCAACGTGGTCATCAAAATCGGGCGCATCCGTTCCTTGCCCGCTTGAACGAGCGCATCCCGGTAGTGCAGCCCTTCGGCTTTGAGTTGGTTGGTGAAATCGACAATCAGAATGGCGTTTTTCGTCACCAAGCCCATGAGCATAATCAAGCCCAAGAGGGCGAACAAACTCAGGTTGCTCAACGATAAATTCAGGGCCAAAAACGCCCCAATCGCTGCGACGGGTATGGAAAACAAGGCCACGAACGGATAGACAAAACTATCGTAAAGGGCGACCATAATCAGGTAAATCAACAAAAATGAAATCGCCAACACCCCGCCCAATGCCCCGAAACTATCGTTCTGCCGCTTGATGTCGCTGCCCCAAGTGAGGCTCATGCCTTCGGGCAAGGGATTTTTTTTCAAGTAAGCCACTACCTCGTCTGCCACCGTGCCAGATGGCCTGCCCAAGGCATCGGCGGTGAGCGTGACGGCGGGCTGGCGGTCTTTGCGCTCCAAAAGCGAGGGCGTGCGGCCTTTGACCACCTCCGCAAATTGCGCCACCTGCACGGGAAAACCCATCGGGTTAAGGATGTTCAGGCGGCTTACGTCCTCGTAATTGCGGCGGTCGAAATCGGCGAGCCGAACCCGTACCGGGTATTCGGTTCCGTTTTCCGTCAGCGTGGCATCGTCATTTCCCGTAAAGGCAATGCGCAGGTTTTGCCCCGTGTAGGCGGTGTTCAAGCCAAGTCGTTGCATTCGGTCTTTGTCGGGCAGCACCTGGTATTCGGGGCTGCCTTCTTCCACCGAAAGTTGCACATTGTCCGCTCCGGGGATGCGCTGCACCACATCTTTCAGCACCTTCCCGGTTTCCATGACCTGTCGTGAATCGCTGCCGCTCAACGTCATTTCCACGGGCGCCGAGCGAGGCACCAAACCCAGCGTCGCCATAGAAAAACGGATGTCGGGATACTGTTTTTGCAGGCCCCGCCGCAAACGGAGCATAAAATCCTCGGTGCGCAGGTTGTTGAGTTCTTTTTTGCCTTTCAACTGCACGGTGAACTCGCTTTTATAGGCCACACCTACTCCCAGACTGCCGATGCCTGTGCTTGGCCCGCCCACGTTGCTGAACAGGGTTTTGACTTCTGGCTGCGCCAAAATATGTTTTTCAATTGCTCCCGAAACGGCATCGTTGCGCTGAATTGAGGTGCTTTTTTCAAATTCCAAAGCAAAACGGAACTTCCCCTGGTCGCCCGTCGAAATCAGTTCTTTTCCGATAATGCCCTGCCGCATAATGCCCAATGTCATCGCAAAAAGAAGGAGCACGATGCCCGTAAATATCAACTTGTGATTTAAAACCCAGTTCAATTTTCGGCCATACCATTCAATAAATTTGTCCAACATTTTTTCAAAACCAATCAAAAAGCGGTTGAAAAGGTTGGTCGGCTGCAAGTCCTCTTTTTTGCCGATGCGGGATGCGAGCCACGGCGTGAGCGTAAAACCGACCAGCAAACTCGTCAGCGTGGAGGTGATGACCACCACCGAAAACTGTTTCAACATATCCGCCACAAACACCTGCAAAAACAAAATCGGCAAAAAGACTACCACGTCCACCAGCGTAATGGACAAGGCTGAAAATCCTATTTCCATGCGCCCGTCGAAGGCGGCTTTGCGCTTTTCCTTGCCCATGTCCAAGTGGCGCTGGATGTTTTCCAAAACCACCACCGCATCGTCCACGAGGATGCCGATAATGAGCGACATGGCTAAAAGCGTCATTAGGTTGAGCGTGTAATTCAAAATCCACATCATGGCAAACGCCGTAATCAAAGAGGTTGGAATAGCCACAATGACAATAAATGAATTTCTGAAACTCCGCAAAAACAAGAGCATTACCAATGACACGAGAATGACCGCCAAAATCAAATCCACCACCACGCTGTCAACTGCGGCAATGGTGTTGTCGGTGCTGTCGTCGGCAATGATGAATTTTGTTTTGTCCCCGGCGTTCTGTTTTTCTATCTTTTCAAAGGTGCTGCGCACGGCTTTCGAGACGTTCACCGCATTGGCATCGCCCTGTTTTTTGAGCAAAAGCCCAATGCCGTTTTTGCCATTGAAACGGCTCACCGAAGTTACTTCCCGAATGCCGTCCATGACTTCCGCCACGTCCCTCACATAAATCGGGCTGTTGGGTATGTGCATGGCAACCTGCACGTTTCGGATGTGGTCAAGCGTGTTGAACTTGCCGACCAGGCGCACCGAATTTGTCTCCGTATCGGTCTGTACATTTCCTGCAGGCAAATCCAAACCTGCACGATTGATGGCCTCCACCACTTGCGACAAGGAGATTTTGTACAATTTCAGTTTTTCCTTATTGACCTTCACCTTTATTTCCCGCTCTTCTCCGCCCAATAGCGTGATTTCCGCCACACCTTTCAGTTGTTGAATTTGCGGCAAATACTCATCCTTCATTTTTTGATAAAAAACCGGTGCGGGCAGTTCGCTGGTTGCGCTCACCGACATAATCGGCAAGTCATTGGGCGATACCTTGCTCATGACGGGGCTTAAAATATCGGTGGGCAAGTCTTTCCGGATATTGTCAATATACCGTTGGGCATCCTGCATGGCTTGGTCGAGGTCGGTGCCGTAATTGAGGTTGGCGATGATGACGGAGGCATTGGGCAATGATTTCGTCACCAAATAGTCCACGCCTTCGAGGTTGGACAAGGCATCTTCGATTTTTCGGGAAACCGAAGTTTCCACTTCGTCCGGTGCTGCCCCAGGGTAGCCCGTGCGAATGACGACGACGGGTTGGTTAAAATCGGGCATCAATTCGTAACTCAAATTTTTGTAGCCAATGATGCCGAGCAGGGCAAATACGCTGAATAAAACGATGATGAGCGATGGGCGATTGATGGAAATTTCAGTAAGGTTCATAGCCGATTAGTTTTGGTTTGGTAAGGTGATTTTGCCAAACATTCCCGCCCGCAGCGCATGGTTTGGGAGGTTTTTTACCGTGAATTGCACAGGAAAACTGTTGCCCACGTTGGCTTTGCTGGCAATTAGGGTTACTTTTCCAGAAAGCGTTTTGTCGGGAAAAACATCGGCAATGACTTTATGGCTTTGCCCTAATTTGAAATATTTCAAATCCTTTTCAGGCACATTGACCGTGAATTTCAACTGCCCAATGTCGAGTATGTGTAATAGCGGAACGCCTGGCGCTGCAAAGCCTCCTTCCTCGCTCAATTTGGCGAAAACGACCCCGTTAAACGGCGATTTAATGGTCGTTTTATGGATTTGCTCCTCGATGGTCGCCCGCTGCACTTGGGCAGATTTCAAGCCCAATTGGGCTTTTTCCAATTGGACACCCTGCACCGCATCGGCTTTCGCCAAAATGGAATAGCGGTTCACATCCGCCGTGAGGCCCTCGATTTGCACGTCCACCGATTGCAATTGCAATTGCAACAGGGAATTGTCCAACTGTACCAAAGTCTGCCCCTTGCCCACGACGCTGCCCGCATCCACCATGATTTGGTTGATTTTGCCCTGCACCTCTGCGCTGATTTTGGTCTCCCGGTTTGGTTCAAAAACGCCCGTGAATTGCAGGTCGCCCGTTGCGGCTGGTGGCACAGGTTCCACCGATTTGCCGTTGGGCACGGGCGTTTCGGTGGGTTCGTTGTGATATACCCGTTCCGCTGAAACCGCTTTGTTTTTTTTCAATTTGAACGCAATGCCGCCAAAAATTCCAATCAAAATGACGGCGGGTATCAAGTAGGAAAGTATTTTTTTCATCGTTTAATTTTTGATTGAACCGGATGCTTTTTTGAGTTCCAAATCGGCTTTCAGGTAGTCCACGAGAAGGTTGAGGTAGTTTTGTTGGGCTTCCCGCAAGGCGTTGTCTGCCAACAAAATATCAGTCAGCGTTGCCGTGCCCTGTTGCTGTTGCAGGAGCGTTTGCTGATAGACCGATTTTGCCCACTCAATTTGCTGTGAGGAAGCGGGGAGGTTGGCGGCGGCGGCATTTTTTTGCAAAATGGCGTTGGCGAGCATCAGTTCGTTTTGCGCCTGCACGTTTGCTGATTGCAACCGGTTGCTTTGCAATTCAGCCTCTTTTTGGGTGATTTGGTAGCGAGTTGTTTTGTTCCAGAGCGGGTAGGTCGCTTGTGCGCCGATGAAGCCAATAGGGAAAACCTTGAAGAACGGTTCTGGCTGTTTGAAATAACCAAAACCAGTCAGACCATAATTGGCGACCAACGAAACACTCGGCAACCTGGATTTTTTGACCGTGTTCAACTCGTTGGCCAACAGTCGGCTTTGGGTCTGTACGATGCGGGCATCCACCGACTGGGAAACAGGATATTCGTTTTTTTCGCCCTGCAAAATCGCTGTTTGCACCGCCAAAGGCACCTCCAAATCTTTGCCCATGAAAAACTTCAAACTGTTGAGCACCTGCGCCGATTTGCTGTCCAGTTGTGAGCGTTGGGTTTGCAGTTGCGCTTGTTGCAGTTCGATTTTGACCACGTCCGTGCCCTTTGCCAATCCCTGCGCCCGCAACAATTTCATATTGGCGAGAAGGCGACTGGTGTTGACCAAATTGGAGTCTACAAAAAGGAGTTGGTGCTGCAAAATCTGGGCATTGTAATAAAGGTTAGTCACCTCGAAAATGACCTGCTCCTCGCTTTTTTCAACCTGCAAATTGCTCAGTTCACTTGCGATTTCTGTGGCATTTATGCCGCCCCTGATTTGCGGATTGTAGAGCGGCATAGCCAACTGGACATTGATGCCGAGATTGTGCGGCACGCCGAATTGCGCCTCCTTGTACTGCCCTTCGGGACCGTTGAACACCGACAGGGGCAAGAGTTGGTAAGGTAGGTTCGTGAAAAATTTATAGTCAGCCGATGCCGTTGCCTTGGGCAAAAGCATCGCCCTTGCTTCCTGTTGTTTGAGTTGGCTGAGGTCCTGGTTGTTCCTGCCGACTTGCAGGTTTTTATTGTTGAGCAAAGCCGTTTCGACGCATAGCGACAAGGTCATGGTCTGCGCTTGAACGGCGTTTTGTGCCACAAAAGCAACCGCAAACCAAATCATGAATTTGGGTAGGTGAATATTCACTAACTTCATTGAGCAAATTTTTTACTTGATGAGCAAGAGTTGGCTGTCCTGTACTCCTTTAATCCAATGCGTTACCATGGGTTCGATTTTGATGTAATCGCCATTGGTGAGGGTTTGCTTGAAGCCTTTTTCGTTTTCAAAAACAACTTCGCCCGCCACACAGACCAAGAGTGCCTCTACTTTGGTAATGTGTTTGTCGAGCAGCCCGTCCTTCTGGATTTGCAAGGCAGCGACTGTGCCTTCCTGCCCCTTGAAAAACGGTTTAGCGGAGACGGGTTTGGTGGCCTCGTGCATGGAACTGATGTTGGTCATTGTACGATTGTTTAAATTGTTGAAACTGCCGTTTGACGGATTTTTATTCATGGCGCAACTCGCAATGAAAAGCGAAAAAACGGATAAAACGAGTGTAATTTTCATGCTTGAAATTTAATTTTTGATGAGTGTTGAAATAGCATGGAGCATGTTTTTTCCCTGCTGTTCAATGTCAAACTGAAAATTGGCAATACGCCATTTGAACATTTGCAAGCGAAAACTGCCCATGATGATGTGCGTCAGTTCCTCTGTGGTAATTGCATTGGTAAAAAATCCCTGCTGTTGCCCCTGCATGACAACTGGCATTAAATGCTTCATTTTTACCTGCATAATGCGGAAGATGGCAGCATTGATGTTTTGGCTGGCTTCCAGTAGTCCGTCCGAAAAAACGGCGACCACGAAATGCGGGTACTTGGCAAAAAAAGCAAACTGGTTGAGGAAAATGCTTTCCAGGTTTTCCAAGGGGTTTTTGTGGTTGGAAATGGCTTTTTGCAATCTTTTGTCCAAGTCTTCCGCCAAATATCCCAACATAGCGACTACGATTGCTTCTTTGCTGTCGAAATGGCGGTAAATGGCGCTTTCCGAAAAGCCCATTTCCTTAGCCAGGTTCTTGATAGTCAGTCCGACGACGCCTGAAACAGTCAGGATTTTACCCGCCGCTTCGATGATTTCTAATTGGCGGTCGGTGATGGTATTTGAAAGCATATTGTTCAAAGATTAATTTTTCAAAAAAGCAGAATACATCCACACCTGTTTTTCCTGAAAACGAATGTAATCGCTCATCAGGGCATTGGTGCCTTCGTCGTTGGCATCAGCGGAGAGGCTCAAAATTTCCCGTTGTAAAATGATGACCGATTTAAAGGAATCCAGAATCTGGCGCACCGCCTCAATACCGTCGGATATTTTTTCGCTTTCCTTGATAGCCGAATGTTTTGCGTACTTTGAATAATTGTGCTCGGGGGTAAAGCCCAAGGTCAAAATACGTTCAGCCACTTCGTCAATTTTCAGCAAGAGGTCGTTGTAGAGTTCCTCAAATTTGAGGTGCAGTTCAAAGAATTTTTCCCCTTTGATGTTCCAATGAAAGCCACGGGTATTTTGATAAAAAATGGAATAATTCGCCAATAAAACATTGAGTTTTTCGGCCAGTTTTTGGGTTGCGGCTTCGTTCAAGCCGATTGCATTTAAGTTGCTCATTATTTTAATTTATTTTAAAGTTCACCACGCTCCCCTTCGAGCCAACGACGCATCATCACCCGCTCTTCGGGAGTTTGTTTGAAAGGAATGTTTCCAGCCAAAAAATTTAAAAATCTATCCCAAAGATTATCATTTTTATTAGCCTCTTCTTCAATCTCCTTTACGGCTTGGAGGTATTCCGCTCTGTATTTATTGGCTTCCAAAAGATTGAAGGAAGGAGGAACATACTTGGCAATTGTATTCAACAAAATTTCTGATTCTACTTTTTGGAAGTTTTGCATCATTTTCACCTTAATGTATGCGGCTTCGCCCACACCTTGAACGATGTGTATATTGGACTGAATGACATTCCAGACATCTTTCCAATTAGTTGCAGCGTCAGCATTAACAAAATGCTTTTCAGGATAATTTGCAATATTGACGAATACGCTCGCTGTTGAGCCGATTGCATCATTGAACACACGCCAAGCCTGCTCTATATCTTGTTCAGATGTCTTTCCCGATTGAATAAATTGCTTAAAAATGTCAAATTGTTGTTGTACCCGTATGATTATTTGCTGTAATTGCCGGTAGTCGTCTTCAAAAGCCGTTTTTCCAGAATCCGTACCCATTTCGAGCAACATAGTACGGGCATCATCCAAAAGATTATTGACAGAATCTTTGGTTTTTCCAAGCATCTCCCAGTTGGTTTGAATTGCATTTGTCAAGTGCCGCAGTTTAATGATTGTGGCAAATTGTTTATTTTTTGAACTTTTCATAAATCCTGATTTTTAATTTTTAAAAAAGAAACTCCCATCCAAACCACCGAAGCCGTCATGGCAATAGCGCCGACGAGCACGAGTGCGGGCGGTAAGCCGAAATAGACTTCCGACAAAATGCCAATTGGCATCAAAAGCCCTGTGAGTGCCAACCACGAAATGGTTTTGACATTGGCCAATTGCGCCTTAAAGTGCATCAACAGGTAGCCAATCAGGATATTGAGAAAAGCAAATAAGTTGCCGTGTACGTGCGCCAAGCGGGACTCGAAGTGCTTTCCGACGGAGTAACTGTTCACCCATGCCTCTTTGTCGGGGGCAAAATCCCGAAGATAAATCAGCAGGAACCCGTAAGCCATGAAGAAACCCATGGTGAGGAAGCCGATTGCGATATTGTTTTTACCGTTCATTTTTGAAATTTTTATGTTAGTGAATATTCACTCCGCAAAGGTGGTGGGAGAAGATTTTGGACGAAGTGATGTTCGTCACTTTGGAAGGTGACTTTTGTCGGGGATGAAGGATGGATGGTTGATGCAAGCACCGGGAGAATGGTTGTGATTTTGGGAAAAGGTGGGGTTCAGGCGACTAACCGCCGAATCTACTCCCGGGATTTCGTCAGGGTTTATGCCCCTTGCGCCTCGGTCGGCGTCCCGTTTTTTATATTTATATCGCCTCGGTCGGCGTCTCGGTTTATTTATTTAAATGTCTCGGTCGGCGTCCCGATTTATTTATTTCATTCGCCTCGGTGCGCCGGTGCGTCGGGGTCTTTTATCTTTTCTTGTTGCCGCTAACGGTAAGTACATGCGGCGTGCGACGTTAGGAGCATGAACGTCATGTACATTGTTATGAGTATTTTATTTATTCTTTCGTTTGTATTCCTCCTCTTCTTGTTTTAGCACTTTCCATCGCTCATAATTGTTTTCTTTCATAAATTCCTCATGCTTATCTAACCCATTTCTTATTGATTCTTTACATCGTTCTGAGTCATTCGATTTACACAGCACTAATACTGGATCCCATCTTTCCCTTTCATTATAAGGTTTCAGTACATCGAAAATTTTTGGACTTTTTCTGTCGAATTCAATAATTGCGATATGATTATAACCTTGCCACAATTTTGTATGAAATTTAGTTTTATTGTTGATACAACCTCTTATTGTAACCTTGGTTAATTCATAGATTGTAGTGTTGTTCATCTGAAATATATAGTCAAGTTCAAATGGAAGTTGAGTATCCTCGTAGAAGTTTCTTATTACTCCGAGTATATATTTATCTGGATATATTTGTTGGCTCCCCGTTTGACTATACAATTCTTTTTGAACGTCAGGTCTATCCAATAGACTTTTGTCATTTTCAATTCCCTCTATTTGTATATGCTGGGGGCTTTTCATTTATCTTTTTTTTGATTGAGGCTTCAATTTGTTCGTCACTGTTTTTATTTCGTCTAATTACTCATAACGGTTGCACTCACGCATACCGCCGCCTGCGCTGGCTTTGTGCGTTGGGCTTTGGCGGCGGTTGGCGTTGAGTGCGTTGTTGACACAATTATTTTTTATTCCCTTTTTAGTATTTTCTTTATAGTTGATTGGAGTCCATATTTTACCTCGATAAAGTACAAACCATTTGGTATGTTAGAAATATCAACAGATATTTTAGTATTGAACTGTCCCGACTTTATCAATTCCCCCATTGTGTTTAGAATACGATATTTCAATTCCAAATATTCACCACATTCGATGTGTATTAGACCAGAAGTAAGAGTTGGAAAAACCAAAACTTCAAGTTGTTTATTCAGTTGTTCCTTTGTTGGTAACGCTTGGCAGGCTGTTTCAATTTCAGACACGCTATTGCAACCAGTTGCGTTGCCAGACACAAAGGAGTTGCCGCCGCCGTTTTGGAGATAATCACAAACGCTTTTGACATCACAGGTATTAAGTTGTAGATTATTATGGATGGATAGTACTGTTATAGCAGAAGATTCAATGCTGTCCAATCCGGTCAGACTTGTCAGTTCTGCGTTGTCAGAAATCGATACCTCGCTAGCGTGAGTAAGTTTATTCAAACTATTTACGTTTGTTAGTGCTGTTTCATGTACAACCAGTTGTTTTCCTACGAAAGTAAGATTATTCAAACTGTTGATATTTGTAAGTGCAGGAGTCTCCCAAATATAAAAATGCCCAGCGACCAAAGTCAAATTAGCCAAACCAGTTAGCGTTGTCAATGCACTATCCCTTTGAATTAAAAAGTCTCCCCCTCCTACCGAACTTAAACCGACAGTAGTGAGGTTATCTAAGCCGCTGAGGCTCGTCATGGCTGAATTGTTAATTATAGTTAAGCTCCAACCTATTGAATCCACGTTCTGCAACCCTTGGAGGTTATTCAAGGAGTCGTTACCACCAATGCGTAAGTTTTTACCGAAGTAATTTATTGTTGATAACCCGTCAAGATTGGTAATGTCCCCAGAGATGCTTTCATGAATATTCACAAATCCCAATATTTGAGTGCAACCAGGATAATTTATGGGAAAACTATCAATTTGACTTTGCGAAGTGAACGTAATGTCCGTTGGACATTGCCCTGCTAACCAGTGAGGTGAAGAAAGGAATAGCAGAAAAACAACAATTGATTTTTTCATGTTTGAATTATTTATTTTTTTAGTTGGTGTCAACGTTACGCTTTACGAATTTGCGACGTTTAGGAGCAATTTTCGTAAAGCGATTGTTCGCTGTTTTATTTTCTTAATGGGTAATTCTCATTTTTTGCCAAAGTCATTATCGCAACAATCAATAAGTTCATGAAATCAATAGAGTAATTATTTGTTTTTCTGAACAGGCTGTGAGCGACGTTGTTTCTGAGATTTAGCCCTGCTTTTTCAACTAACAGGAATTTTAAAAATAGCATATCGTCTTTTGATATAAAATTTTTGATGGTATCATCATGTAATAGAGCATTAATATCTTTCTCTCGTGCAATGCTTCTGCCTTTCTTATCTGGGGCAAAGAAAAAACTTGTTCCTCCTCGCATATCACAAATATCTCTAAGAATACCTTCTATCTTTAAGGTTAAACTATCAATGCAAAGTACTAAGTTGATAATATTTTGATGGTTGTGTAAATAAAAGTGGAGTTGTAAAATATAATCATTTATTGCTGGTGCCCAAAGGTGTAGCCAATTATAAGTTTCTTCTTCTCCTTGTTTGATTGTCCTTTTTATTTCTTGTCCCAGCCAAGACTTCTCTTGCATGAAATTCACAAAACTGGCGGGTGTTAATTTCCCTTTTCGGATTGACTTGATAAATATTTCTCTTAACAAATGGCTTCGACAAAATTGAATAGAGAAATGATAATTTTGTAAAATTGATTGATAGATATGTTCTTCATCCGTATCAAAATACTCCGATACATGACCTGAACTATCAATAATATGGGCACTTG
>Ga0209717_1002444_pt1 | contig 17895 bp, 16 predicted proteins | sample AD_UKC048_MetaG_FD_184418 | JGI IMG/M metagenome (GOLD analysis project Ga0209717, IMG submission 184418) | Active sludge microbial communities of municipal wastewater-treating anaerobic digesters from USA - AD_UKC048_MetaG (SPAdes) (version 2) | ecosystem: Engineered > Bioreactor > Anaerobic >... | reverse complement strand
TGGCGGGCGCGCCGGGTATTCCATTTGAAAAAGACCAGGTCGCCGGGAGCGGGCTCCTCGTTCTTGTCGACCAGGGTCAACCCCATCTTGCCCTCTTCGGCATATTTATACTGGGTAGCAGCGACGCGGTTAAAAACCTCGTCGACCAGTCCTGCCCCGATCATGGCCATGCGGGTCAGCATGCCGCAGTCGGTGGTCTTTTTGCCGTCGCCGCCGAGACGGTAGCGCAGGCCGAGGAACTGGGCGGCATGATAGACCAGGCGGCCGGTGAACCCCTGGGGTTCCTCCAGCTCATTGCTGCCCCCCTCCTCGATGGCGAGGAGGTATCCTGCGGTTGCCTGATCGACGAAAGAGCCGTCATGGCCGAGGTCGTAAACCAGCTTGAAGAGGGTCAGGGATTTGATAGTGGCTTCGTCGTAGAGTCCGTTGGCCTTGATGGGGAGTTTGCTGTTCCAGCGCAGCAGGGCTTCCTGCAGGCGGTGAACCGGGCCGGTCGAATTTTCGTCGCGGGTGCCTGTTCTGAGGCCGGCGAAGGGCTGATAGAAAGTGGAGTCCGGGCCCGAGATCGCCTCGATCTTCTGGCCGAGTTCGAGACGCAAGCGCTGGATGGCGACCTCGGGGATAATTTCGGGCGCGGTGCTGTCGGAGATGAAAGTGATAGGGGAGGCGGTTCTGAGCGCGTGGAGCGTGGTTTCTGCGGCAATAATCTCGGCGGCGATGTCCGCAGGCGACCGCTCCGGCGTGCGTTCGGCGGTGAAGATTTGCAGGGCGGCCGGCTGCGAAGCCGGCAGGGTTGCGGTGGAATCGCTGGGCAGAGCCCGGAGTCCGATCGGGGTGGCGGCGCGCAGGATCAGCAGCAGCGCGATGAATCCGGCCGTCGATATGCGGCGCGAACGCATAAATCTCCCGCCAGCGGCCAGCCAGCGCGCCGGGAGAGCCAGCCTGCTATGGGCAGGGCAGGGGTTTGGGGGAAACTCGGGCCTGTGACAATCCAAAATATGCCGCTCCTAAATTGGTCCGATGCCTCAACTTTGCGTTGCCAAGCATTCTCCCCGAATAACCGCCGCACAAGGCAGACATAATTTTGTGACATTCATCAAAATGTATTAATAATGGTTGTTAAAGTCAAGCTTTTTGGTGCAATTTGTTCTACCGGCCGCTGGCTCTGCTCCGGAAACCGGATGGCCGGAGCAGGCCCGTGTGACAGGGTGAATGAGCCCGCTTTTTCCGTTGCATTTCCCTGCAAAAGTATGTAAAATTGATTAATCATCAACAGAGGAGCTGATGTGATCACCCGAATTGAACTTGCCCAAAAAGAGCAGTATCACGATGCCGAGGGGAAGGCTATCCTCGCCGGTGCGCGCGATCTCGGTGTTGCGGGCCTCACCGCGGTCCACGCCTTCAGGGTCTATTACTTTCTCGGTGAGCTCACCCCCGCCGGGCAGGAGCTCATTGCCGTCAAACTGCTGGCCGATGCTGTCACCGATGATTACGCCATCAACACCCTGCTGCAGCGCAGCCGCGGTGAGTACTGGTCAGCCGAGGTGGCCCTCAACCGCGGCGTCACCGACATGGTGGCCGAATCGGCCCGCAAGGGGGCCGTCGACCTTGGCCTGCACACCATCGAGGCGGTCCGGACCGCACGGCGCTACGAGCTCACCGGCCGTCTCACGGATGCGGAGAAGGAACTCATCGCTCAGAAGCTGCTGATGAACAAGGTGGTTGAACACCTCCATCTTCCCGGCGAGCGGCTCTTTTTTCCAACTGAGGAGCTCCCCTTTGAGCTGATCCACGTCTCCCTGCTGCACGCTGCAGACGAGGAGCTGATGAAGATCAGCCGCGAGCGCGATCTTTTCCTCAATCTGGTCGAGATGCAGACCATCCAGGCCTATTTCCGTTCGCTTGAGCGCGAGCCGACCGATGTCGAGCTCGAAATGATCGCCCAGACCTGGTCCGAACACTGCAGTCACAAGACCCTCACCGGCCTGGTCGAGTTCGAGGGCAGGGTGATCGACAACCCTCTCAAGGAGACCATCTTCCGCGTCACCCGGGAGTTGGACCTCCCCTGGTGCGTATCGGTCTTTAAGGATAATGCCGGCATCATCGAATTTGACGACGAATATAACGTCTGCTTCAAGGTCGAAACCCACAATCATCCCTCGGCGATGGAGCCCTACGGCGGCGCCAATACCGGCATCGGCGGAGTGATCCGCGATCCGATGGGGACGGGGCTCGGGGCCAAGCCGATCATCAATACCGACATCTTTTGTTTCGGCCCCATCGATCTGCCCCATGACCAGCTGCCCAGGGGCGTCCTTCATCCCAAACGGGTGATGCAGGGCGTTGTTGCCGGGGTGCGCGATTATGGCAACCGCATGGGTATTCCGACCTCGAACGGGTCAATCTATTTCGATGAACGCTACCTCGGCAATCCTCTGGTCTACTGCGGCAATGTCGGCCTTATCCCGCGCGACCAGTGCGAGAAGAGTGTGGTCGCGGGTGATTTTATCGTAGTGGTGGGGGGGCGCACCGGCCGCGACGGCATTCACGGCGCCACCGCCTCTTCGGGCGAGCTGCACAGCGAGAGCGAGGGCACCTGGAGCGGGGCCGTCCAGATCGGCAACCCCATCGTCGAAAAGAAGCTGGTGGATACCCTGATGCAGGCGCGCGATCTCGGCCTCTACCGCGCCATCACCGACTGCGGGGCAGGCGGCCTCTCTTCGGCGGTGGGTGAACTCGCCAAAACCACCGGCGCCGAGGTCGACCTCGAATTCATCCCTCTCAAGTATCACGGTCTCACCTATATGGAGATCTGGATCTCCGAGGCACAGGAGCGCATGGTGATCTTTGTTGCGCCGGACAAGCTGGAGCAGGCGCTCGCTCTCTTTGCCGCCGAGGATGTGGAGGCAACCGTCATCGGCCGCACCACCGCCGATAACCGGATCCGTCTGCGCTACCACAGCCAGGTGGTGGGTGAGCTGGAGATGGCTTTTCTTCACGAAGGTCAGCCGCGCATTGTGCGCAAGGCCCGCTGGGAACCCCCGGCCATCGTCGCGCGGGAGGGCGCCCAGCCCGCCAGTCTGGGTGAAATTCTGCACCGGATCCTCGCCGCCCCCAATGTCTGCAGCAAGGAGTGGGTGATCCGCCAGTACGATCACGAAGTCCAGGGCGGCAGTGTTTTAAAGCCGCTGGTGGGCGTGGTCAACGACGGCCCGGCCGATGCCTGCATCACGCGGCCCCGGTTGGAGAGCCACCGCGCGGTCATCCTCGCCAACGGCCTCAATCCGAAATACGGTCTGATTGACCCCTACTGGATGGCGGCCTCGGCCATCGATGAGGCCCTGCGCAATATCATCGCGGTGGGCGGCCGTCTGGAGCGCTGCGCCCTGCTCGACAATTTCTGCTGGGGCAATACCGACAAGCCGGACCGCCTCGGCGGCCTTCTGCGCGCCGCTCAGGCCTGCTACGATATGGCCAAGGTTCTGGGTACCCCCTTTATCTCGGGCAAGGACAGTCTCAACAACGAATACAAGACCGAGACCGGCGAGAGCATCGCCATCCCGCCGACGCTGCTCATCTCCGCGATCGCGGTGATGGAGGACTGCCGCACGGCGGTTTCAATGGACCTCAAGCGGCCGGGCGACAGCCTTTTCATCGTCGGCGAAACCAGAAAGGAGCTGGGCGGCTCGCATTATTATGAAGCGATCGGCCACAGCAGCGGAGTCGTGCCGCAGGTCGATCCCGCCCGCGCCCGGACTCTGTTCAATGCCCTTGCCGATGCCATTGCCGCGGGACTGGTGCGCGCCTGTCATGACTGCTCCGAAGGCGGCCTGGGCGTGGCCCTGGCGGAGATGGCCTTCGCCGGCGGCTGCGGCGCCGAGGTGACGCTCTGCGACCTGCCCCGCAGCACCGATCTGCTGCGCAGCGACTGGGCCCTCTTTTCCGAATCCAACAGCCGCTTCATCGTCGAGGTACCCCCGGGACGGGAGGAGGAGTTCCGCGCCCGCTTCCTGCAGCTGCCCTGCGCCCGCCTCGGTGAGGTCACCGCCGGGCCGCGGCTCAGGATCCGCGGCCTCGCCGACGAGCTGGTCGTGGATGAGGCCATCGACCTGTTGAAGAACTCCTGGCAAGAAACCCTGAGGTGGTGATCCGATGACGAAACCGAGAGTAATCGTGCTGCGCGCCGCCGGCTCCAACTGCGATATGGAGACGCACTATGCCTTTGAATACGCGGGAGCCCGCGCTGAAATGATCCATATCAACCGCCTGCTGCGGGGTGAAGTTCCGCTGGCGGACTATCAGATCCTCGCCATTCCCGGAGGGTTCACCTACGGGGACGACATATCGGCGGGCAAGATCCTGGCCAACGAGCTGCGCTACAAGCTGGCGGAGCAGCTGACCGCTTTCCATCAGGCCGGCAAGCTGATCATCGGAATTTGCAATGGCTTTCAGGTGTTAGTTAAAGCGGGGCTTTTGCCGGCGCTGGATTTCGCCGCCGGACAGCAGGTCACCCTGGTCCATAACGACTCGGGAAAATTCGAAGACCGCTGGGTCTATCTGCGGGTGCTCGAAAGCCCCTGTGTTTTCACCACGCCAATGCCGGAACAGCTCTATTTCCCGGTTGCTCATGCGGAAGGAAAATTTGCCGTGAGTCATCCGGAGGTGCTGGAACGGCTGGAGGCCAATCGACAGATCGTTTTTCGTTATTGCACTGCGGATGGCGGCGCCGCCGCCTACCCGGCCAACCCGAATGGTTCGGTTCGGGATATCGCCGGCATTTGTGATCCCACAGGCAGAATTCTGGGACTCATGCCGCATCCGGAACGCCACATCGATCCCACCAACCATCCGCGCTGGATGAGGGAAGGGGCTGCTCATGAAGGCGATGGGGCGGCCATTTTCCGCAACGCTGTCGCCTATTTCCGTTAACCCTGCGCCCGAGGGTCCAGGGCATGCCGGCCTATGTTGTGAGGTTTATATGGCGGATGACAGCGGACCCATCCTGCGCAAGTGGCCCTATTCAGACAATGATATGAATGTTCGTCTCATCCAGGGGGAGGATGGCAGGCAAAAACTGCAGCTGCGCCTCGATCTCGGCCTCATGCAGATGGATCTTGACGGCCGCCCGGACGGCCGCCGCCCGCAGTGAGGATTACGAACGGGCTGCCCTGCTGCGTGATATGATCTTCGAACTGGAAAAAACAATCAATCCCGTCAAACCGAGCCCCGATTTCAATTCCGCACTATAGGAGGATAACCCGTAATGCTAAAAGGTAAAAGAGTCGCCATTCTGATCGGGCCCCAGTTTCACGATGAAGAGGCCACCATACCGCGCCGCTGGCTGCAGGAGCGGGGAGCTGTCGTCGATTTGATCGGCCTGGACCGGTCGGAGTTGACCGGCAAATACGGACGGATCACCCTCCGCCCGGATCTCGCCATCGACGAGGCGGAATCGAGCGTCTATGACGGGCTGATCATACCGGGCGGCGGCGCGCCCGAACGCATCCGCGTTCACGATCAGGCCCTGAAGTTTGTCCGGGAGTTCTGGCAGAACGGCCGCCCCGTCGGGGTCATCTGCCACGGGCCGCAGGTGCTGATCTCAGCCGGCCTGCTCGCCGGTGTGACCACGACCTGCTACATCGGCATTCGCGATGACGTCATGCTTGCGGGCGCCCGCTATGTGGACCAGGAGGTCTGCGTCGACGGCCAGCTGATCAGCTCACGCAAGCCGGACGATCTCCCCGCCTTCAATCAGGCGTTCGGAGAGGCGCTTGCAGGGAAAGGCGGGGAAAAGCTGGCGGATGCCCTGACCGCACTGGAGATGGCGATCAGCCGTGAAAAGGGCGCCCAGGAGTTTTACGCGGGCGTGGCCGAGGTTTTGAGTTCCGAGGCCCTGCGCAACAAATTCAAATATCTCGCCGTCACCGAGCTCGGCCACTTTGACCAGCTCGCCGAGCTCTATGTCAAGGTCGCGGGCAGGCGGCCGGAGGCAACCCTGATGGCCACCGAGATCAGCGGCAAGAGCGTCTCGCCCGACATCACCGCCGCAGAGGCCCTCGATCTGGCCATCGCCGCCGAACAGAAGGCCTACGAATATTATCGCCATATGGCCATGCGCGCCAGAAGCGAACGCGCCAAAGAGATGTTCGAATATCTGGCCGCCGAGGAGATGGAACACAAACGGCTGCTCTCGGTCGACAAGTCCCTGCTGCAGGGAGGGCAGGCCCATTTTCAATGGGCGACTCATTTTGACATGCCACCCGGCATGGAGGACCTCTGGTAAAGCCGGGCTGATTCGCATTGATCTGGCATCATCAGGAAAGGCGCAATCGTATGAAACGAATCTACCTGTGGGTGGCGTGGCTTCTTCTGGGTGTGACGGGCATCGGGTATTCCCAGTTATACGATGGCGGCCTTGGCCACTATGGCGAGGAGGGCGGCCGCTTCATGGGCGGGTTGGGTTTCGCCACTATCTCCGAGGACGGCAGGACCAGGAACTATCTCTCCATCGCGTTCCGCCCCGAGCTCTCCTTCGGCAAGATCGGCGTCGGCCTGAACATCAATCTGCTTTATGATATCGAGGGCGGCGGGATCCGCGCCCAGGACTGGGACAGCAGTTATGACTATCTCCGCCTTCTGCGCTACCTGCGCTACGGCCGGAAGATGGACAAGACCTATGCCCGCATCGGCACCCTCGACGCCGCCCGCCTGGGCCACGGTTTTATCGTCAACTATTTTACCAACGAGGCCTCGTACGACAATCGCAAGATCGGCCTGGAGCTGGATCTTGATTTCGGCGAGTACGGTTTTGAAAGCGCTGTCAGCAACCTGGGGCGCAGCGATTTGCTCGGCCTGCGGATCTACCTGCGCCCGATGTATACCCTCGATATCCCGGTCCTCAAGAATTTCGCCATGGGGGCCACCTACGCCGCCGATCTGGATCCCGACGTCAACGCCGGCAGCGATGATGGCATCTCTGTAATCGGCGGCGACCTCGAACTTCCTCTGGTGCGCACCTCCGTTTTTACGACCATGCTCTATTTCGACTATGCCCATATACGGGGCTACAGCTCGGTGGAGCACAGGACCCGCATCTTCGGCGCCGGCAAGGCGCTGGGGATCCAGGCCGGCGTCGGCAACCTCCTCGGAATGATGGAAATCTCGGCGCGCATCGAACGCCGCTGGCTGGGCAAGGAGTTTATCGCCTCCTATTTTGACCCTTTCTACGACATCGACCGCTTCCGGATCGTCTCCGGCGACACTCTGCACAAGGCCGATGCCCTGCTCGGGGTGACCGAGGAGACCAAAGGGATCTTTGGGGAGCTCTACGGCGGCCTCCTCGGCAACAAAGTGCGCCTGCTCGGCATGATGAGCAGGCTTGATTCCCAGCCCCACAGCGGCAGACTGCACCTGGCGGCCGAGGCCCCCGATCTGATCCCGGTGCTGGCCGCCCACATGACCTATGACAAGGGCTATATCGAGAAGCTCGGTGATCTTTTCACCCTTGATGAGCGGAGCGTGGCCCGTCTCGGCCTCGGCTACAAGCTGAAACCCTATCTCATCGCCTATGTCGATTATATCTGGACCTATGCGGAGACTGAAGAGGGGAGCCATATCTACCGGCAGCAGCAGCGCATCGAGCCCAAACTGGTCTTTTCCTACAATTTTTAGCCTCCCGTTCGGGAGGATGCACGCAAGCGCTGAAGCGGCAGCAGTGCCGGTTCAGCCCCGGGGGATGGTGGTCGGGTGAGCACGAGTTGGTTGACTGCGGGAGCGCTCCATGAAATGGACCAGCTTGCAGCGGCTGCGCACTCTGGCCCGGCCGCCGGTCGATTTTTTCTATCCGCCGCTTTGCCTCCTCTGTGACGCCTATCTTCAGCCCGGGGAGAGGCTGATCTGCCGCATCTGTTTTCGTCATCTGCCCCAGCTTGAAGATCCCGACATTCCGAGCCTGAGCCTGCGTACACCTCTGCGCCAGCCCCTCTATTTCGAGCGCGCCATCTCCCTTTATGATTACACGGAGCCGGTGGGCAAGCTTGTCCATTTTTTCAAGTACAACGGCGGACGGGCGCTGGCCTGCCCGTTCGGCGAAGCAATGGGTCTGGCGCTGCTGGACGGCGGGTATGCGGTCGAGGCGATCATCCCGGTGCCCCTGCACCCGGCACGGCGGCGCGAACGGGGCTATAACCAATCCGAGCTGCTGGCCCGGGCGATGGGCCTGGTGACGGGTTTCCCGGTGCAGCCGGAAGGACTGCGGCGCGTGGCCGCCACCCCGCCGCAGGCGCGCATGGGGCGGCAGAAACGGCTGCGCAATTTGCGCAGGGTCTTCGCCGCCGGCGCGGGCTGTTCATCGGCGGGGGGCGATATCGTGCTGGTGGATGATGTGCTCACCACGGGGCACACCCTCGATGAGTGCGCCCGGGTATTGATGCAGCAGGGGGCGGGGCGGGTGATCGCGGCGACCATAGCGCGGGTGCGCTGAGCCGTCTGCAAGCGCCCGGGCGGAGGAGCGGGGTGCAGGTAGTGCTGTTTTACATCGCAGAAGGGGCGTAATCTCAATTTTGCCGCTTGACATTTTTGCATTTTTTACGTAACTTTATCTTTATTATTTTGCCGCTTCCAATATCAAATAAAGGAGAATCACATGGCTATCAGAATGGGTATCAACGGATTCGGGCGCATCGGCCGTCTGGTCTTTCGCGTGGCCGTTCAGCGCAAGGATATTGAGATCGTTCAGGTTAATGATATCACCGATGCTCCGACCCTCGCTCATCTGCTCAAGTATGACTCCGTGCACGGCGTTCTGAAGAACGACATCCGCGCCGAAGGCGATTACATCGTTTTCGATGGCAAAAAGGTCAAGGTCTCCGCGGAGAAAGATCCCGGCAACCTGCCCTGGGGTAAGGAGAATATCGATATCGTGATCGAGTCGACCGGCGTTTTCCGCAAACGCGCCGAAGTGGCCAAGCATCTGGATGGCGGCGCCAAGAAAGTGATCCTGACGGTTCCGTCCAAGGACGAGATCGACGCCACCATCGTGATCGGCGTCAATGATGACACCCTGAAGCCCGAACACCGGATCGTCTCCAATGCCTCCTGCACCACCAACTGCCTGGCGCCGGTCGCCAAGGTTCTGAATGACGCTTTCGGCATCAAGCGCGGCTTTATGACCACGGTTCATGCTTATACCAACGATCAGCGCATCCTCGATCTGCCGCACAAGGATCTGCGCCGCGCCCGCGCCGCCGCCGAATCGATCATCCCGACCACCACCGGCGCCGCCAAGGCCGTCGGCAAGGTGATTCCCGAGTTGAAGGGCAAGCTGGATGGTTTCTCGCTGCGCGTGCCGGTCTCCGACGGCTCGGTTGTCGATCTGGTCGCCGAACTCAAAAAGGATGTCACCATCGAGCAGGTCAACGCCGCCATCAAGAGTGCAGCCAACGGCAAACTCAAGGGCATCCTCGAGTACACCGAAGACCCGATCGTCTCCATCGACATCGTCGGCAACCCCGCCTCCTCGATTTTCGACGCCCTCTCCACGATGGTGCTCGAAGGCACGAGCAATTTTGTCAAGGTCGTCTCCTGGTACGACAATGAGTGGGGTTATTCCTGCCGTGTCGTCGACCTCGCCGAAAAAATGGGTAAGATGTAATAAAACTGTTGGCTTTTCGACATTTTTTGTGTAACTTTTTGGCACTGCCGGGAGAATTCGCTCTCCCGGCGGCTGCCGGACAGGTATGATACGATGCGCAAACGGATTATCGCCGGCAACTGGAAAATGAACAAGACCGTCACCGAGGCTGCGGAGCTGGCCCGGGCTGTCGTCGGGCAGATGACAGCGGCAACGGAGACGGATGTTGTGCTCTGCCCGCCTTTCACCGATTTAACGGCTGTCGCTGCCGCCATCGCGGGAACGCCGGTCAAGCTGGGCGGACAGAACCTGCATTGGGAAGAGAAGGGCGCCTTTACCGGCGAGATTTCGGCGGCTATGCTGATCTCGGCGGGATGCAACTACGTCATCATCGGCCATTCCGAACGCCGTCAGTACTTCGGTGAGACCGACGAGACTGTTAACCTGAAAGTCAAGGCCGCTCTCAAGGCCGGACTGATTCCGATCCTCTGCGTCGGTGAAACCCTGGCCGAGCGCCAGAGCGATGAAACCGCTGTGGTGGTCGAGCGCCAGGTCCGCGCCGCTCTTGACGGACTCTCTGATGCCCAGGTTGCTGGGCTGGTCATCGCCTACGAGCCGGTCTGGGCGATCGGCACCGGGGTTGTCGCCACCACGGCCCAGGCGCAGGAGGTCCATGCCCTGATCCGCACCCTGGTGGGCAAGCTTTACAATGTGCAAGTCGCCGCTGCGCTGCGCATTCAATACGGCGGCAGCATGAAGCCGGACAACGCCGGCCAGCTCCTCGCTCAGAAAGACATTGACGGCGGCCTGATCGGCGGTGCCAGTCTGGATGCCCGTTCGTTTCTCGATATCGTTTATGCATAGCTGATTTTACCGGAGTTCTCATGTATACTGTATTCATCATTCTGTTTATTCTGGTCTGCGTATTGTTAACCTTTGTGATCCTGATCCAGTCAAGCAAAGGTGGTGGACTGGCGGGTTCGTTCGGCGGCATGGATACCATGGGCACACTGTTCGGCGGTGGCCGCGGCAGCGCCCCTTTTCTGCAAAAGCTGACGATGATCCTGGCTGCGGTTTTTCTCGCCATCGCCCTGGTCATGGGATTCATGACCCGTGGCGGGGTGAGTTCGCAGTCACTGGTCGAGCAGGAACGCGATCGTCTCAACTCCTCTCCCGCGCGTACGCTTCCGCAGGTTCCTGATCAGCCGGCGCAGACGCCGGGCAACTAAAGTTCACATCTCGAGACCCTGCATAAGAAAGCCGAAGTGGTGGAATTGGCAGACACGCTATCTTGAGGGGGTAGTGCCCACAAGGCGTGCGGGTTCAAATCCCGCCTTCGGCACCAGCTTTCGCCAAGCGCATGCAGGAACTCGGATGCACAACAGCCCATCTGGAAAGGTGGGCTGTTTTTACATGGGGTAATCCCAGCTACAAAATGAAAGGCGGTAGGATGGAAAAGTACACCCGTCGCGACTTTATCCGTATCGGCGCCGGCGCCGGTCTGGCTCTGGCAACCCTGCCGGCCTCTCCGGAGGGGCTTCTGGCCGCCCCCAATCCTGATCTGGCCATCGCGCGCAACGGCGCGGCCGGACCTCTGGTGCGCAAGGCTGTGGAAGCACTCGGCGGTATGGGGCGTTTTGTCAAAAAGGGACAGACGGTCCTGCTCAAACCCAATATCGGCTGGGACCGCCTGCCGGAACAGGCGGCCAACACCAATCCCGAAGCGGTCGCCGAAGTGATCAGGATGTGCCTCGAAGCAGGAGCCGCCAGGGTGAGAGTTCTCGACCGCACCTGCAATGAGCCCCGGCGTTGCTACATGCGCAGCGGCATTGAAAAGGCGGCCAAGGCGGCCGGCGGCGAGGTCCGCCATATCGTCGAAAGCCGCTTTCAGGATCTGCCCATCACCGGAGGCGAACTGGTCACCTCCTGGCCCGTCTACCGCGATGCCATCGAATCGGATGTGATCATCAACATGCCGGTCGCCAAACACCACAACATCTCCGGCGTGACCCTCAGTTTCAAGAACCTGATGGGCCTGCTCGGCGGCGACCGCGGCGCCCTCCATAACCATTTCATGACCAAGATCGTCGACATCAACATGGCGATCAGGCCCTCCCTGACCATCATCGACGCCTGGCGTATCATGCTGCGCAACGGCCCCACCGGCGGCAGCCTTGCCGATGTGGTCGAAAAGCAGCTCTTCATCGCCTCGGCCGACCGGGTGGCCGCCGATGCCTGGGCCATGGGTCTTTTCAATATCGATCCCAATACCGTCGAATATCTGCGCATCGCGGCAAAACGGGGCCTCGGCCAGCTGGATCTGAAGAGGGTGAAAATCCAGGAGATCAACCTCGGCGTTTGATGGCCGTCCCGCGGCACTGCAGAGCGCTTCGCGCAGACCGGAACCTTTCAGTAATGGAGTGGATAGGGCCATGATGATAACTCTCCGCCGGATATCCCAGCTGCTCTTTCTGAGCCTTTTTGTCCTGCTTTTCTTTCAGGCGCGCTTTCCCTATGAAGCCTGGCTGCCCGCCGATCTTTTTCTCCGGGCCAGTCCCCTGGTGGCGCTGACGGTGATGATCGCCGGCCGGGCTTTTGTCTCGACGATGATTCTGGCTTTGGTGGTGCTCGCTCTCACTATCCCGCTGGGGCGTTTCTTCTGCGGCTGGATCTGCCCCCTGGGAACCGTCATCGACGCCGGCGATCATCTCATCCGGCGCAAACGCCGGCCGGCACGGCAGCGCGATCCCCTCACCTGGCGCTCCTGGAAATTCTTCATCCTCGCCGCCCTGATGGTGGCCGCTCTCTTTTCCACGCAGTTCATCTGGTTTTTCGATCCTATCGCCCTCCTGACCCGCACCTTCACCACGGTGCTCTATCCCGCATTCAGCTTTCTGCTCGGCGGCCTTTTCAATGCGGCTTTCAAGCTCCATTTTATCGAGGACCAGGTCTACTCGCTCTACGACGCCGCCCAGGCCGGCGGCCTCCTGCCCACCCAGCAGCCGAGAATGTTTGAAAATGTGGCTATCGCTCTCATTTTTGCCGGTATCATCGGACTCGGCCTGGTTTCGCGCCGCTTCTGGTGCCGCAACCTCTGCCCCCTCGGAGCCCTTCTCGGCATCTTTAGCAAATACCGCCTGACCCGGCGCCTGGTGAGCGACGCCTGCACCAAATGCAGCATCTGCCAGCGGGAATGCAAGATGAACGCCATTGAGGACGATTACAGCGTCAACAATACGGTGGAGTGCATCGAATGCGCAGAGTGCGTGGCCGTCTGCAAACCCCGAGCGGTCTCCTACACCCTCGGCCGTAATCACGGCGAGAACCGGATCGATCTGACCCGCCGGCGACTGCTCCAGGCCTCGGCGGCGGGCGCTGCCGGCCTGATGCTCTTCAAGACCACAGCGGCCGCACGCATCCGCAAGGGGCAGGCCCTCCGTCCGCCCGGCGCCCTCACCGAAGAACAATTCCTCGACCGCTGCATCCGCTGTCAGGAGTGCGTCAAGATCTGCTCCACCACCGGCGCCTGTCTGCAGCCCGCCCTCACTGAAACCGGCATCGAGGGACTCTGGAGCCCGGTCTCCGTCCCGCGCGAGGGATACTGCGAATACAGCTGCAATCTCTGCGGCCAGGTCTGCCCAACCGGGGCCATCCAGCCCCTGACCCTGGCGGAAAAGCAGAAGAGCCGCATGGGGACCGCCTATTTCGACAAGAGCCGCTGCATCCCCTGGTACCGCCAGGAGGACTGTCTGGTCTGCGAGGAGCATTGTCCGCTGTCGGACAAGGCGATCAAATTCGACATCCGTGAAGCGCGCGGGCCCGACGGCCAGATGCGGGTGGTCAAGTTCCCCTATGTGGTCGAGGACCTCTGCATCGGCTGCGGCATCTGCGAGAACAAGTGCCCCGTCGTCGGCGCTCCCGGCATCTTTCTCACCGCTGCGCGCGAGATTCGTCTGGCGGAACCGCTGCGGCGGAACACCGCACCAAACGGGGCATGAGAGGACGGTATCCGGGCCATGAAAGTGCTCAAGTGCGAGCTCGCCGCGGGCCTGGCGCGTTCGCAGGACGAAACGGGTGAACAATATGTTTAGCGATCTGGTGCGTTGCGAAGCTCTCGAGGACGGCTCCCTGAGGATCACCCCGCTGGGCAGCCTCGAGGATATCTCGCTCCTCCCGGCGGTGCTGGCCATATTCGAACAGGAATTCCGCAGGAAACACGTTCATTTTGTGCTCGATCTCGGCGGCCTGCCTGCACTGCCGGCCGGCTGGGTCGCTCTGATCTTCGAGCTGACCGCCCGCAGCCGGCGCCGGGGCGGCGACCTCTGCGTCACCAATCTGCAGCGCAAGGCCCAGGGGGATCTGCTCAATTTTCAGCCCGAGACCTACCTCTGCCTGGAGGAGATGGATTTCTATCTTCCTCCCCTCGACGCTGCCGGCATAAACGCCGGCGGCAGCAAAGAAAGGGCCGGCGTGGAGAATCCGGCTGCCTGGCCGGAACCGGGTCCCGGACCTGCCCTGCCGCCGGAAGCTGTTCCCGCCTTTCACCCCTGGGGAAGCTCTTCTCCCCCCGCAGAGCATCTCCATGCGGGCCGCGCCGGAACTGATCCCGCCCCCCCAGCGAACAGCATCACCATCCCCAGCCGTGTGGACGCACTCTACCGCGCCTGCGATTTTGTCCTCAACATCGCAGCCGGACTGGGATACGCCGAGTCCGATCTCTCCCGCATCAAGATCTCCGTCTATGAGGCGAGCCTCAACGCTATCGAGCACGCCTACCACTCCGATGCGACCAAAAAGGTCTGCGTCGAGGTCGCTTCGGACAGCGAAAGGATGATCATCCAGATCGTCGATCACGGTGACGGATTCGAGGCCAGAACCAACGAAGATTTCGACGCGACCGCTGCAGCCGCCGCGCGGCGGACCGGCGGCATGGGCCTGCATATCATCCGCCGCTCGATGGACCGGGTGACCTACCTGCGCGACCCCAAAAACGGCAACCGCCTGATCATGGAAAAACGTCTGCCCCATCACCTCTCCTCCGGCCCCCTCCCGGGCGGCGAAACCGGGGAGACGGCATGGCCCGAGCCCTCCGGCACGGGCGGGACGCCATGAGACGCATCATCCGCCTCGACCGGAGCACCCTGCTGCCGCTGATTCTCCTGCTTCTGATCATCATCGCCTCCGCGTACGGCCTGCTCTGCAGCCGCGATTCGCAGCCGGCCCGGATGGCCGGGGAAGAGAATGAGGAGGCCGGCCTGGAGGAGCCCGAGGCCCCGGATCTTGCCGCAGTCGCGACCCCCGCCGGCGTTGTCCATCTGAAACGGGCCCTCTTTTGTCTTGACGTCCATAAACGCAAGCCGGTGATTGTAAAATCGGCTTTCAACCGCCGTGTCGATTACATCTTTTGCTACACCGTCATCACCGCCCCGCCGGAGGGGGTCAATATCCTGCATCGCTGGATTCTGGCGGGACAACCACCGTTCGAAAGGCGCCTGCGCGTGCAGGGCAAGAACTGCCGGGTCTGGAGCTGCCGCCGCCTGATGAACAAGGAACCGGGCAGCGGCCGCGTCGAGATCGTCGTGGAAGAGGGGAATATGCTCGGCTCGGCTGTGTTTACATTGTTATGAAAAGAGATGTTTTGTCATGAGCGCAGGACAGTTGCGTGAAGAGATACGCCGGTTTCAACGCCGGAAAAAATGGTTCGCCCTGCCGCTGATCCTTTTGGGGCTGATCATGCTGTTCACCCCGGGGCCCGGCGTGGCGATCCTTTTGCTCGGTTTCATGCTCCTCTTCCCCCGGGATGGCCACCGTACCCTGAACTGGATCCGCGCGCGCTGGCGGCGACTCCGCGGCAAAGACTCGGCACCGGACCGGTGATGGAAGGCCGCTCTGCGCAGCCGCCCGCCTGCAGCTCTTCTCATGATCGATTTGAATTGAAACTTTTTGGCAGCTGCCGAGTCTAATAGTTGATTCATTGCACAATACTGTCCAAAGGAGGAATAACCATGTATTTTGGAATGAGTGATATCCTGCTGCTGGCCCCCGCTCTGATCCTGACCCTCTACGCCCAGTTCAAGATCAAAAGCGCCTACCACAAATGGAGCCAGGTGGCCTCGACCTCAGGCATGACCGGCGCCCAGGTGGCCAAGACCCTGCTGCAGCGCAACAGTATTCAGGATGTCCAGGTGGGAAGCGTGGAGGGGAATCTGACCGACCACTACGATCCCATCCACAAGACCCTCAATCTCTCTGAAGGAGTCTACGGCTCCAATTCCATCGCTGCCATCGGCGTGGCCGCTCACGAAACCGGTCATGCGATCCAGCACAAGGTGGCCTACGGGCCCCTGAAGCTTCGCCATACCATGTATCCCCTGGCCAATTTCGGCTCGATGCTGGCCATGCCGCTCTTCATCATCGGGCTGATGGTCTCATCGCTCAAATTTCTCACCACCCTTGGCATCGTCTTTTTTGCCGCCTCGGTCTTTTTCACCCTCGTCACCCTGCCGGTGGAGTTCAACGCATCCAAGCGCGCTCTGGCGCAGCTGACCAGCAGCGGCATGGTCAAGGGGGAGGAGATCGATGGCGCCCGTAAAGTGCTCAATGCCGCCGCCCTGACCTACGTCGCGGCCGCCGCAATGGCGGTCCTGCAGCTGGTCAGGCTGCTCATGATTCGCAATGATCATTGATATCCGGAAAGGAAAATATATGAACGGCAAGAAACGCTCAGTGCTTCTCTCGGCCGGTATCTTTATCGGCATCGTGATCGGTTTGGTGATATCCAGCAATTTCGACTGGGTGATGCACAGCATCGCCTCTGATCGGGCTGAAAGCGCAGTGGCCCTCGGATCCAACGAGCCCGTCTCACAGGAGCTGGTGGGGCTGCAGAGCCTCAGCAAGGCCTTTACCGAGGTCGCCAGGATCGCCAGCCCGGCGGTGGTGACCATTAACAGCAGCACCGTGGTCAAACAGAGCGTCCGTCATCCCTTCATGGATGACCCTTTCTTCCGCCAGTTTTTCGATGTGCCCGACCAGAAACGGGTGATGCGCGGACTGGGCTCCGGAGTCATCGTCAATCCTGATGGCTATATCCTGACCAACAATCACGTCATCAAGGATGCGGATGAGATCATGGTGATGATCGACAAGGTCGAACATGAAGCCAAGGTGATCGGCAAGGACCCGGCGAGCGATATCGCGGTCATCAAGATCGACAAGAAAGGGCTGCCCACCCTCAACCTGGGCAACTCGGACCGGCTGGAGGTCGGCGAGTGGGTGATGGCCATCGGCAATCCCTTCTCCGACGTCCTCGAAAAGACCGTGACCGCCGGCATCGTCAGCGCCAAGGGCCGCTCCCTCGGCGCCGGCCTCGGTGAGGGGTCGCTGCGCTATCAGGATTTCATCCAGACCGATGCGGCTATCAATCCGGGCAACAGCGGCGGGGCGCTGGTCAATCTGCGCGGTGAGCTGGTGGGCATCAACACCGCCATCGTCGGCCAGTCCAATGTCGGCATCGGCTTCGCCATCCCGATCAACATGGCCCGCTCGATCATGGAGCAGCTGATCTCCGACGGCAGGGTGCGCCGCGGCTGGATCGGGGTGCAGCTCGAAGAGATCGATGAGGAGAAGGCGGAGTACTTCGGCCTCGACAAGCCCAAGGGGGCGCAGGTGGGCGAGGTGCTCAAAGAGAGCCCGGCCGAGAAGGCAGGACTGAAGCGGGACGACATCATCCTCAAGCTCAACGACATGGAGGTCACTTCGCGCGACCAGCTCATCGCCTGGGTCGGCAGCCAGGCCCCCAATACCCGCATCACCATGACCATCTGGCGGGACAAGGCCCTCAAGACCATCTCCCTGACCCTGAGTGAGCGCCCTTCAGATGAAGAGGTCGCCAGTGAGGAGAGCGGCGAGACCAGCCAGGCCGGCAAGCTGGGCATGGAGGTCAAGGAACTGACCCGGCAGCTCGCGCGCCAGTACGGCTATGAAGGCGAATCGGGAGTGGTCATCGCCAGCGTCGATCCCAATTCGGTGGCCGATCGCAAGGGATTGCGCGAAGGGGATCTCGTCCTCTCGGTCAACGATGCGGCGACCACCTCGGTGCGGGAGTTCCGCACGGCGGTGCGCGCAATCAAACCGGGCGCCGTGGTCTATATGCGCATCATGCGCGATCAGACCGTCTATACCGTCGGGATGCGTATGCCGCGCGAATAGAGGTGGTTCTGACAATATAGTCATATTGACAGGTTTGACTGCCATAATGACAGACT
>Ga0209717_1002440_pt1 | contig 17914 bp, 12 predicted proteins | sample AD_UKC048_MetaG_FD_184418 | JGI IMG/M metagenome (GOLD analysis project Ga0209717, IMG submission 184418) | Active sludge microbial communities of municipal wastewater-treating anaerobic digesters from USA - AD_UKC048_MetaG (SPAdes) (version 2) | ecosystem: Engineered > Bioreactor > Anaerobic >... | reverse complement strand
TAAAGAAGACCGCTTGATGACGGCCATGAACGTAAGGTTCAGCAAACTCAACCGCCGCGAGACCCAAACTTCGGGCGAAATTGTGCTGCAAATCGAGTCAGCCACTGCCCAAACCCTCAACATCAGCTGTATTTATTTCATCACCCGGGCGTACTGGACTCCAGCGTACGACTTGCGCGCTGAAGCCGTTGACAAACCCTTGCGCATGGTGTACAAAGCCGTGGTTAGCCAACAATCCGGCTTTGATTGGCAAGGCATCAAACTCAAACTATCCTCTGCCCGGCCCCTGAGTGACAACAATCGCCCCATTTTGACCCCACAAAGCATCGATTATTATGTGGCCCGTTACCAGCCAAATTTGGATGATGGGCTGGCCGCCGGAAGGGCCAATTCGTATAACCTCTCTCAGGTACAAACCGAAAGCCGCCGGGATATGGCCAAACCTTCCGCTGGCCTTGGTGATGTGGGCGAAGTGACCGATGAAGAAATTAAGGAACAACCCGAGGAAAGCACCAGCGGAGAAGAATTTGAAATTACCGCCCCTCAAACCATCGTTTCGGGCACCGAACCCCAAACGGTGCGCTACAAAGAGGAGCAAATGGAAGCCATTTACCAGTATCACGCGGTACCAAAACTGGATCCTGGGGTCTTCCTTTTGGCCAAAATCCCTAATTATGGCCGCTATGGCTTATTGTCGGGTACTGCCCAAATCTTCTTCAAAGATACTTACGTTGGACAATCTGAGATCGACACCAAAACGGTATCGGACACATTGTTGCTCTCCCTGGGTCGCGACGAAGACATCAGCATCAAGCGGGTAAAACCAACCGATTTGGCCTATACGCCCAAGTTTTTGAACAACTACAAACGCGAATTGGTGGCCTACGACATTGTAGTGAAGAACAACAAAAAAGTCCCCATCAACATCGAAGTGCTGGATCAAATTCCTGTATCCAAACAAGCGGAGATCACCGTGGAGCTAGAAGAAAAGAGTGGTGCTCAGTACACCGCCGACTTTGGCAAATTGCTCTGGCGCCTGGAGATTCCAGCCTTCGGCAGCAAAACCCTGCGCTTTAAATATTGGTTGAAATATCCGAAGGATAAGACGGTGGCCAAGCCGTAAAAGAGTTGAGAAGTTGAGGAGGTTGAGGCTACCGCGAGCGATAAGGCTACCGCAAGTAACATTATGGTATTCACCGATTGTACAGATTTTGGCGGGTCAGAATCGCTCGCGGTAGCCTCAACCTCCTCAACTTCTCAACCCATCAACTCAACTTTCCCTTCACAAAGTCACTGACCAAATAACTCAACAACTTCCCCGTACTCCGATTTTGCAAGCCGTTTTCCAGTACAGTTGCGGCCTCACAAATGTGCAGGTAAGCCACGTTGCAACGCTGGGCGGTTTGGTACAAAAAATACCGGGCTTGTTGGGTGGGTAGGCCCGTAGGGGTCATGGCGCTGGAGAGTACATTTTCGATGCAGTCTACGTCCAGTTCAACGCCTAGCAGACGCTCATGGCTTTGGGTAAAGGATATTGCCTGATCGACCGCTGCGGCAAAACTGAATTTTTCCCGCAAAAAAATATCCTCCCAGGTGGAAAAATGAATCCGGGGATGGGCTTCTAAATCCTGCAGAACATTTTCCGGAGTATAGTTTTCATGCAAACCCACGATGGCGTATTTGTGCAAAAAACCTTCCTCTTGGGCGTAGCGAAAGCCATTGCCACTGTGCCGCCCTTCTACGATCCGATAATCGGAATGAGCATCGAGATTGATACAATTGACGCTGGTTTTGGGCCAGTGCTTGCGCAGGCCAGTTGTGGTGCCGAGCAGATTGGCATAAGCTCCGGCATGGCTGCCGCCAATGATCAGCGGGATTTTACCCAAACTAACAATTCGCGACACCAGCGCAGCCACTTCAGCATCTACACGTTCAACTTGCTGGCGCAAACTGTTTATTTCAATTTGAGGTTCGAACGTACTAAAATCAAAATGTCCCAGTACTTGAATGTCCGCACCGCGCAAGAAAGGGGTATCTTGAATGTTGAGAAAAGCATCTAAAAAACTTTCCCAGGCCGAGCCTGCACCGCCTACCCCATAATTGGCTTTTACGCCCAGGTCTTCTTTTACCCCAAATAAAACAAACAAGGGGCTTTTTTCATCCAGTTCATGGCGGACAACAACACGTTGTCCCAGCTTGGTTTCGTGCGCACGAATGCGCACTCGGCTGTGGAGATCGGAGGCGGAGAAGGGGTGGAAATTTTGCATGATTTAGAGATTGTAAAGGGTTGAGGAGGTTGAGGAGGTGAGAAGTTGAGGCTACCGCGAGCGACAGGTAAGCGATTTTGACATCAAAACAATTGTATCGCTTTGGTTTGTCGTTCGCGGTAGCCTCAAGCTCCTCAACTTCTCAACCCTTCTCAACTTTCCCATTGATAATCACCCGCTCGATCAGATTGCTGCCAAACGCATACGGCAAATACGCCAGCGAAGGCATCGCTTTGGTCACGATCAGGTTGGCGCGTTTGCCGATGGCAATGCTCCCCACTTCGTTTTGCACTTCCATGGCACAAGCTCCGTTAAAGGTAGCAGCATTGATGGCTTCTTCGGGCAACATCTGCATTTGGATGCAACTCAGCGCAAGCAGAAGCGGCATGTTTCCACTGGGTGAAGAACCGGGGTTGTAATCACTGGCAATGGCTACTGCTGCACCCGCTTCGATCAATTGTCGGGCCGGCGGATAGGGCATACGCAAGAAAAATGCAGCCGAAGGCAAAAGCGTCGCCATTGTGGGGTTTTGCGCCAGCAACTGGATTTCTGCTTCGCCAATGTTTTCCAAATGGTCTACCGAAACAGCTCCGGTTTGGATACCTACTTGTACCCCGCCTGAATTGTGCAGCTGGTTGGCGTGTAATTTGGGTTTTAAGCCATACTGTATGCCGGCTTCCAGAATTTGGGTGCTTTCCGAGGGCGAAAAAAATCCCTGTTCACAAAAAACATCGATATAATCGGCCAATTTTTCCTGGGCAATGCGGGGCAACATCTCTTCAACGATGAGGCGGATATACCCCTCACGATTGTGCTGAAATTCTGGTGGGAAGGCATGTGCACCTAAAAAAGTAGCTTTTATGGGGATGCCCGCTTCTTTTTTTAAGCGTTGAATCACCCGCAGCATTTTCAACTCCGCTTCGAGGGTAAGGCCATAGCCACTTTTGATTTCGACGGCTCCCGTACCCAGTTTTTTCAAGTCCTCCAGGCGATGGCTGGCTTGTTGGTAAAGGATTGCTTCAGGCGTATTTTGCAACAAGCGCGCAGAATTCAGAATTCCGCCGCCTTTTTGCGCAATTTCAGCATAACTGAGGCCACGGATTTTGTCTACAAATTCTTGCTCACGGCTGCCCGCAAACACCAGATGGGTATGGGAGTCGCACCAACAAGGCAACACATAGCGGTCGCTGAGGTTGAGGGTTTGTTCCGGCTTTTCCATGACCCTTATTGCACTCATCGGGCCAAATTCTACAATTTGACTTCCTTCTATCCGTACAAAAGCCGGCTCAATGCGAGGCAATTGAGCCAGCTCAGAACCACGCAAGGGGCTAGTCCGCGCATGTGTACCCAGTAAGCACTTGATGTTGGTCAATAGCATAGATGGCAAATTATGTTTTTTTCACCACCTAAGACACCTAAGTTCACCATATAGCGTTTGCTCAGGTGTCTTAGGTGGTGAAAAAAATTACTTCAACTCCAGACGATGTTTCCGCGCCATATCTTTGGCAATATCATACCCCGCGTCGGCATGCCGAATCACCCCCATCGCCGGGTCGTTGTGCAGTACACGTTTGAGCCTACGCGCAGCCTCTTCGGTACCATCGGCCACAATGACCATCCCTGCGTGGATGGAATACCCCATGCCTACGCCGCCGCCGTGGTGCAGCGACACCCAACTGGCCCCACCAGCGGTGTTGATCAGCGCATTCAAAATCGGCCAATCAGCCACGGCATCCGAACCATCCAGCATGGCTTCGGTTTCACGGTTGGGCGAGGCGACCGAACCCGCATCCAAATGATCGCGTCCAATCACGATTGGTGCTTTTACCTTGCCCAGGCGTACCAGTTCATTAAAAGCCAATCCGGCTTTTTCCCTTTCGCCTAAGCCAAGCCAACAAATGCGGGCAGGTAAACCCTGAAAGGCAATTTGTTCCTGTGCTTTGTGGATCCAGCGGTGCAGGGATTTATTTTCAGGGAAAAGTTCCAAAATCAACTCATCGGTTACCCGAATGTCTTCAGGGTCGCCAGAAAGGGCCGCCCAGCGGAAAGGGCCTTTGCCCTCACAAAACAAGGGACGAATATAGGCGGGTACAAAACCAGGGAAGTCAAACGCATTGCGCAGCCCTTTTTCGGCGGCGCGGCCTCGCAAGTTGTTGCCGTAGTCAAAAGTAATCGCCCCACGTTTTTGCAGTTCAAGCATCAATTCTACGTGCCGAACGATAGAGCGGTAAGCCAGGTCAAGGTATTGCTCCGGGTTTTCGGTACGTAGAATATTGGCCTGTTCCACGCTGATTTCGTGGGGAAAATAGCCGATGATGGGGTCATGGGCCGAGGTTTGATCCGTGAGGATATCCGGGGTGATGTGGCGTTCCAACATCCGTTCCAGCAAGTCCACGATGTTGCAATGCACCCCGATGGAGCGTTTTTCACCTTGGCGGCGCAGTTCCAGCGCCCGGTCGATGGCCGCATCAATGGAGTCCATCTGCTCGTCGAGGTAACAGGTTTGTAGCCGTTTGTGGATGCGCCATGCTTCAGCTTCGGCCACGAGGCAAACGCCGTCGTTCATGGTGACGGCCATTGGTTGAGCGCCACCCATGCCTCCCAAACCCGCTGTAACAGTAAGTGTTCCGCGCAATGATCCGCCAAAATGTTGATTGGCAATGGCTGAAAACGTCTCATATGTGCCTTGTACAATGCCCTGCGAACCAATATAAATCCAGGAGCCCGCAGTCATTTGGCCGTACATCATCAGGCCTTTTTTCTCCAGCTCGTTGAAGTGTTCCCAGTTGGCCCAATTGGGTACCAGTTGAGAATTGGAGATGATGACCCGTGGCGCATCAGGGTGGGTGGGCAACACCCCTACAGGTTTTCCCGACTGGATGAGCAGCGTTTCGTCGTTGTTGAGGTTTTTGAGGGCTTTGATGATGAGTTCAAGCGCCTCAAAGTTGCGGGCGGCTTTGCCCCGTCCGCCGTACACGATGAGTTCTTCGGGTTTTTCGGCTACTTCTGGGTCGATGTTGTTGAGCAACATGCGCAGTGCCGCTTCCTGTACCCAACCTTTGCAGTTGAGGGCGGTGCCCGTGGGGGTCTGGTATTGGTTTATTTTTTCAGCAAGCATAAGACGGCTGTTTATAGCTGGTTAAAAAAGCGATGCTTTCTTGTAAGTCATCCGCCAAAATTCGGTCTTGTTCATTAAAAGAAACCACGCTGCGGAAAGCCGCATGTACATCTTCAATCACCGGGGAGCTATACAGCGGGCGTCGAAATTCCAGGGCCTGAGCAGCACTCAGCAATTCGATCGCCAGGATTTTGTCCACATTGTGCAGCACCCGGGCACATTTGACGGCCGCGTTCGCCCCCATGCTCACGTGATCCTCTTGCCCGTTGGACGAAACAATCGAATCTACCGAAGCCGGGGTGCAGAGTTGTTTGTTTTCGCTGACAATCCCCGCTGCGGTGTATTGCGGAATCATCAAGCCGGAATGCAAGCCAGGATTTTTGATCAAAAACAAGGGCAATCCCCGCTGACCGGACAACAATTGATACGTCCGCCGTTCGGAAATACTGCCAATCTCCGCCATGGCAATGCTCAAAAAATCGAGCGCCATGGCCAGGGGTTGTCCATGAAAATTCCCGCCGGAAAGGATCAGGTCATCATCGGGGAACACATTGGGGTTGTCCGTAACGGAATTCGCCTCGCGGGTCATCACGGCCAGGGTTTGGGCAAACACATCCTTTGAAGCGCCGTGTACCTGCGGGATGCAGCGGAAAGAGTAGGGGTCTTGCACTTGTTCTTTGGTTTTTTCCGCAATTGCACTACCCAACAAGTAGTGACGAATTTTTGCAGCGGTGTCGATCTGACCCGGATGGGGGCGGATTTGGTGCAAACGCTCGTGAAAAGGTTGCATACTGCCGTCAAAAGCATCGATGCTCATCGCTGCAATCAGATCTGACCAGTGTAGTGCCCGTTCGGCCAGCATGAGGTTGTAAAAGCCGTAGGCCAACATAAACTGCGTGCCGTTGATCAGGGCAATGCCTTCTTTGGCTTGCAGTGCAATGGGTTCCCAATTAAACTGGGCGAGCACCTGGGCTGCGGGCATTTTTTTGCCTTTTACCCGCAGGGTTCCCAATCCAATCAGGGGTAGGCTGAGGTGCGATAAGGGCGCCAAATCGCCGGAAGCCCCCAGTGAACCCTGGGTGTAGACGATGGGCAACAGGTCGTGGTTAAAAAAATCAATCAACCGTTCTACGGTGCTCAATTGAACGGCCGAATAGCCCTGTGATAAAGCCTCAATTTTGAACAACAACATCAAACGCACTATGTCGGCGGGTACTTCCTCTCCCAGCCCACAGGCGTGTGATTGGAGCAGGTTGTACTGCAAATCAGTGGTCTCGGCACGGTTGATGCGCACGTTTTGCAAATAGCCGAAGCCGGTATTGATGCCGTAAAAAAGCTGTTCTGATGCTGCAAGTTTTTGGTCGAGATAGGCGCGGCAATGCAAAATCCGCGCTTTGGCAGCCAGGGATAACGCCAATTTCCGACGATCTTTCAGAATGGTTTTCACCTGTTCCAGGTTCAATTCGGCTGATCCAATTTCGTGTACTTGCGATTTAACCGCTTTGTCCAGTACTGCAGGCATAAATTTGGTTTTATTTGGTCTATCTGAGCATGTGTAAAGTTTTTTGTTTTGCTGCAAATGGCCCGATTTGGGGTGAATTTCGTTCCGAAAATGCTCATGTAGCGCTGCTACACTCCGCTTTCCGTGCCTCATTCACCCCAAATCGGTCTCATTTTCGCCTAAAACAAAAACATTTACACATGCTCTCAAAATTACGTCCATCTTTTAATTGCCGGAAATGGTATTTTTTTGCATCTTTAATCAAAAAAAGTGATTAATGGATCTACGTCAGTTGCGCTCTTTTACCATTTTGGCTGAAGAATTGCATTTTGGCCGCGCGGCCAACAAACTCTTCATTGTTCAACCAGCCTTGTCCAAACAGATCCAGGAACTGGAAAAAGAGTTGAAGGTATCCCTGTTTACACGCAACAAACGCAAGGTCTCCCTGACGCCAGCGGGCATTTATTTGTGGAATGAAGCCAAACACTTGTTGGCCCAAGTGGAAGAAATCCGTAACCACTTGCCGATGATTGAACGGGGTGAACAGGGCGAAATTCGCCTGGGTTACGTGGGATCCTGCATCCATACTTTTTTGCCCGAAATCCTGGTGGAGTTGAACCAGCGCTACCCGGCAGTGCAGACTTATTTATCGGAAATGACCACCGCCTCTCAATTGGAAGCCCTGCAAAAAGGGATGTTGGATGTGGCATTCGTGCGCAATCCCCCTTTCGATGCGCGCTGGGATACCCGTTTGATGTACCGGGAGACTTTTGCGCTGGTCTTACCCGCAGATCATCCGGTGGAAGCCATCAATTTTCCGGGTTTGAGTGCTTTTGCCTCCGAAAAATTCATCCTTACTACCCGCCAGGATGGAGCGGCCTACCACCATCAACAGTTGAGCATTTGCCAGGATGCGGGCTTTTATCCCCACATTGTACACGAAACGGTGCACGGGCATACGGTTTTGCAATTGATCGAAAAAAGGCTGGGCATCTCGCTCTTGCCTACTTCGTTTTGCCGCGTGACCACTGCTGCCGTGAAATTCATCGAGCTCAAAGACATCCCCCAACGGGCAGAAATTACAGCTTTGTGGGAAAGGGAAAATCCGAACCCGGTATTGAGGGGATTTTTGGAGGTGCTGGTGCGGGAGGGGTTTAGAAGTGCGGATATTTAATAAATCATCAATGTTGACAGAAGTACAAACGTTCAAATTTTGCACTTCTGCCTCCATTACACCAAACCCTCGTTAGGGGTCTGTGCCTATTTTCTCATCAGTTTGTCAAGGCTAAAATCAGAGAAAATAGTGTCAAGATAATGGTGATTGGGGTAAATAGCTTTTGTTCTATTTTGTTTTTTGAAATTACATATCGTTACCATCAAGCATTTATGCTTTGTTATAGTGGATTTGGTACGTCATAATTTGCAAGCCATTTTCATAGTTTGCAGAGTCAATTAATTGTAATTCGTACTTTTTAACGGATTTTCCGAACATTTTTATTCCTTCGCCCAATATTAAAGGGTTTATTTTAAGTTTCAAAAGGTCAATCTTTTGATGATCTAAAAGCCAACCAGCAAACTGCCCACCACCGCATAGGTATATGTCGGTCCCTTCCTGTTTCTGCAAATCCTCAACTTCATTTATATCCAATTTTTTAACCTGAACTTTGGGGTTTGGATTTTCAAGTTCTAAATTGTTAGAAAAAATGTAATGTTCCATATGAGGATAGGCAGGTTGTCCTGGTTGTACACCGTACTTATATCCAAATTCATATGTACTCCTGCCCATAATGACCGTATCAAAATTTGCTAAGTCTGATAAATATTTGTCCACTCCGTTCCCCGAAGCAACAAAACCGCTGATGTCGTCATTAAGACCTGAAATAAACCCGTCTAATGAACTTGCTACGTAATAAACTATTCTTCTCATTTGAGTCAATATTTAAAGCATCTAACGATTAGGTAAACGCCGTGCAACCGTTTAGTGTGCATGGCCGCTCTGCGCGTTGTTCTCGTCAGGAATTCCTCTTAAGTAAAAAAATTTGAAGCGTTCCGTAGTCCGCATCTTTCCAAGATGCTAATCAGCTTTTCTTTTGACACCGGAGGGCTTTTCAAAGATGCCAATTGATTGTCAAAAGCCTGTTTCACAATCGAAGAATCCAACTCATGCAACAAATGTATAAATTTATCTGGGGTGTAAACTTCAATGTTGTATTGATCCAATTTTTCTCTTGGAAAGTCTTTGGTATTAAACGTAATTATCGCATCAGCTTTGCACTTTATGCATGCCGCGAGAACATGTCTGTCCCCTAAATCCGGTAATTCGAGAAGATCAATCAATTCTTCAAATGAATGTACTTCGGCATCTGGGAATGCAGCATTCATCGCTTGTACCGTTCTTCGTAACTTCAGCTTGCTAAGATCAGGCCTATTCTCAAGTAAGTTTCTTATCCACTCTTCTTGGATAATCTCAGACCACTTAGGGGAATAAATATCTAAGTCAGCGAGATTGAGTAAAATATCTCGAATCGGAGCGGGGTAAAGAACACACGCGTCTAGTATTACGGTAAACCTAGGAGAGTAGATCATTCGTAACCCATATTTAGATGCTGGGCCTCTTTAGCTAAATAGTCCAGTTTCTTTCTCCTGTCTGACTTGAAGTTAGCTTCATACTTGAGAACGTCTTGCAGTAAAATTCTTCTATGGCTACCTACTTTTTTGTGTGGGATTTCTCCTTTTTCTAATAGCTTGATTACATGTGGCCTGGAGACATTTAGAATTTCAGCAGCCTGTTGCGTGCTCACTTCAGCATCAGTAGGCATCAGCGCAATTGATTTGCCCTGAGCCATATTGCTGATGATAGAATTCAATAATTGTAAAGCCTTTAACGGGATGATCACTACTTCATCAGATCCTTGTATCCTAAGTTTAATTACTTCATCCTTATCTTTAATAGCCTGGTCTTCGCTGTCAGCGAGTATTTTGGCAGATAAAAGTGCGATCTTTTGGTCTGACTTGGTTATTTTGTGGATTATGGCACTCATTTAAGCTTGGTTTAACCTAAAGATACAAACGAAACAAGCGAAATTTGATTTTTGTTTCACTTATTTCGATTAGGTGTTGGTTTTTATAGCAGAGAATGTTGTCATTCATTAAACTGTCAACCGGCACAAATACAACTAAACTAAATAGAAGTAGGATACTTCAATTTTGCATATCATCCCCTATTTCACCAAATGTGGGTTATAAGCTGCCCTTCTCTCTGGCGTCATTTTAAAGTTCTTTTATTCCTGTCCGCTTTAAATATTCATGAGTCGTGTCGTAATTCTTATTAGGTCTGGTATGGTCAGCCTCTGAGCCTTCTGGAATGAAAATTATCATACCTTCTCGTCCACGAGTTAATAAAACGCGATACTTATTTTTAATAAATTGCTTCCTTTCTTCCTGTCTTTCAAGTTGCCATTTTGTCCCTTTAAACGCGTGAAAAGACCAACCTTCATCTTCTTTTCGGAAGTCGTCACCCCAGCAAAGTCCAACCCAATCAAGTTCCAAACCTTGAACAGCAAACTCTGTTGCTGGCAATTCCAAAAAGCAGGATGAACGAACATCTTCTCTTGGGTTAAGAAACCAATTAGCAACATCAATTTCTGCTGTAACGTCTAGTCCAAATGGCTTTAATCGCCTCGCACCAGAACTTGCTACTAGACCGGTGCGTCTGTGACCCCGATTTTTATTTCTTAAAAATTTTCTGGCTGTCTCAAGATTACGTGTTAAGAAAATCGGATAATCTTTGAGATGATTTTGTAAAAGTTCCTTGGCTTTAAATGGTTCATCTTCTAAAAGAGCCACAACCCATTCAGAAAGTTTTTCTGCTTTATAAGATCTTATAGAAACTTTTAAATGCAGTTCCGGTAATTCAGTAATTGAAAGATTAGTCGGTGCTGTTTCAAATAGCTTATAATTAGCAATATTTGAAGTTCCTTCTTTTAGCTCCGGGGAAATGTAAATTCTCCAGCTTGAAAACTTTTCGTTTATCGTTTTGCCCCACTCTGCAAGTCCAGCTTCTCCTGTATTTATTTCTTGTCCACTACCAATTAATGCAACAATGACAGCCCAGCCTTCATTTCTATTCATAATATTGAACAACATTTCAGCTTCTGAAAAGTCTCTGTCAAATTTGCGTTTTGAATGTTCTGCGTTCCAAGCTCTTTGAGCTTCATCAAATAAAATAATTTTGTCTTGTGGTGTCTGGTCGTTATTATGGTAAAAGTCAAGGAACTGATGAACATTTTGAACGAATGCAATTTCTCTACGAGATTGGACAAGGGAAATATTATTTCTTTTTGAATTGTCTCTTGCTAATGCTTCTGTTAAAACTTTAACTAATGGGCCATTACCTGATAGAAATATTCCTTTTCCAGAATGATTGTCAATGTTATGAACAATATTGAGTCCCGCTAACGTCTTACCCGCACCCGGAACACCGGTAATGAAACATATTATTTTCTCGTCATTTTCTTGAGCTTCTTTAATTGCTTTTAAAATAGCATTTGTTGTGTCGGTCAAGTTTTCTGAACCAGCGTGTGAACGAGAAATTTCTCTTACACTTTGTCCAGAAAATAGATGTTGAGCGGCTTCAATAATTGTAGGAGTTGGTAAATACTCACTATTGTTCCAAACTTTTGGATTTATTTCTGCGCTTGTTGTATTTGTGAAGTATTCAAATGCTGATTTAATTATTGAATGCAAATTCTGTCTGTTCGCAAATAGTGTAGGCTTAACAAAGTCGCCATTGTCGATTAGTCGATTAGATTTCTCTTTTGCTTCTGACGCCCAAACAATTGGTATTAATGTAATATAAGTCGATTGTTTATGAAAATCTCTAAGATCTAACGAGTAGTCTTCTACTTGGCTAATTGCGACCAGAGGGTATTTTTTTTCTCTGTCTTTAAATTCAATTACAAAAATCAAGTCTTTAGCTAATAGTATTACGTCAATTCGTTTTGACCGTCTAGGAATTGGATATTCAAGAATTAAATGCCAGTCGTTTGGTAGATGTTGAAAGGCTTCTTTTAAAAATGTCACTTGATGGTTCCAGGATGTTCTCTGCTGCATTAAAAGTTGGTGATTCGTCACACCAATAGCTAAATGTCCAACAATAGTTTCGTTGTCTGCTTTTAGAAAGTCTGAAATATTGTTTTGATATTTTCCTGGCACTATGTTGTCGTCTTTTAAGATTACTTGTAACGGTCGTACTATCGCAGTTCCTCTTCCAACCCTCGCATTCCCACCACACCCATTGACGACATTGAGATTAAAGCTACAAGAAAAGCCACATATCACCTCTATTTTTTCCAATAAACAACTTCAATATTTCAAAATTTAACATTTTCAGCGTACCACCCTTTTCCGTATCTTCCCCGCCCAAACCCACAACCCTCATGCACAAAATCTTCGGCATTCGCCACCATGGTCCCGGCTCCGCCCAACGACTCCTCCGCGCTTTGGAGCAGTGGCAGCCCGACTGTGTGCTCATCGAGCTGCCCGAAGATTGTAGCCCGGCTTTGAAGTGGATCAGCCATACCGATCTGGAGCCTCCAGTGGCCCTGCTCCTCTACAATCCGCAACAATTACAGCAGGCCAGTTTTTTGCCTTTTGCCATTTTTTCGCCCGAGTGGCAAGCCTTGCAGTATGCCCAGCGCATGGGCATTCCCGTTCGCCCAATGGATCTGCCCATGGCGCATACCTTTGCCCTGCGTGACGAGGCCAGCACCCTGCCCCAGCTGCAACTGAGTGAAGCGCCCGATCCGGAAATGGTGCTCATGTTGCGCGACCCCATGCATTACCTCGCTACACTGGCGGGCTACGACGACAGCGAGCGCTGGTGGGAGCACACCTTTGAAACCTACAGTGACGACAACGCCGTGTTCGAGGCCATTTTGGACATGATGACCGCCCTGCGGCAAGAAGGGCTACGCATGGAGAGCACCGAAACCCTCCTGCGCGAGGCATTTATGCGCAAAACCATTCGGCAGGCGCAAAAAGAAGGTTTTCAACGCCTGGCCATTGTATGCGGAGCCTGGCATTCCCCCGCTTTGCACGACTTAAACCAATACCCACCCAAAAACGACAATGCGCTTTTGCGGGGCTTAAAAAAAGTAAAAACCCGTTGCACCTGGATTCCCTGGAGTTACGATCGTCTGGCTTTTCAGTCGGGTTATGCGGCGGGAGTACTCTCACCTGCCTGGTACGACTTGCTGTTTCAATATCCAGAACAGCACGGTTTGCGCTGGTTGATCCGGGTGGCCCAACTGCTGCGCAACAAACACCAGGATGCCTCCGCTGCGCACGTACAGGAGGCAGTGCGTTTAGCCGATGCCCTGGCCGCCCTGCGGCACCGCGCTACGACGGGCATTGGTGAACTGGAAGAAGCTGCGCTGGCGGTGTTTGGGGCAGGTGATCCAGCGCCGTTGAAACTCATCCATCAGGAACTGATCGTGGGCAAGGTGCGGGGCAATGTGCCCGCGCAAGTCAGCGGCATTCCCCTGCAAGAAGATTTTGAGGCCTGCATCAAAAGCTCGGGCCTGAACAAGGAGTACCGCAGCTTTAGCGCCAAAGAAGAACCCAAAAAGCTCGACCTGCGCACTCCCTCCAATTTGCGGGCCAGTCACTTGTTGCACCGCTTGCTCATTCTGGGCGTACATTGGGCTGCACCCGCTCCCGTGTCGGAAAAAGCCAAAGGTAGTTTTCACGAATTGTGGCGCTTTAGCGATTGGACGCCCGAATTCATCATTCGTTTGATCGAGATGGGCATGTGGGGCAATACCATCGAAGAAGCTTCTTTGCGCTACGTATTGCACCTGGTACAAAGTGAAGACAGCCTTTCGCTGCTGTTGCAACGCTTTGGGGAAGTACTCAAAGCCGACCTGCCTGCGGCCATTGGCCCGATGACCAAACGTTTGCAAGAACTGGGGGCACAAACCCGCGATGTTTTGTCTTTGCTGGAGGCTTTGCCCCCGCTGGCCAATATTCTGCGGTATGGCAACACCCGCCAAACCGACGCCCAGGCAGTAAGAGAGCTATTGGACCAACTCTTGCCCAGGGTTTGTATCGGACTACCCGCTGCCTGTCGGCATTTGGATGAGGAACCTGCCCGTCAATTTTTTCGGCTCTTGCAAGAGGGCAACCGTGCCGTGGCCTTGTTGAACGAAAAAGAAGCCACTGCCCTTTGGAACGAAGCACTGGCTGGAGTGATGCAGTCCCGAGGCGCTCACCCTTTGTTGGCCGGTATCTGCACCCGGATGTTATTGGACAAAAAACAGCTGGAGCCTGCTCAGGCGGGTACCGAACTTTCCGCAGCACTCTCCCGCGCAGCGGGGATTAGCGATGCTGCTCAATGGCTGGAAGGTTTTTTGCACGGCAGTGGGCAATTGCTCATCCACACACCCGCCTTGTGGAGTTTGTTGAACGACTGGATGAGTACCTTACCGTATGAGGTATTTAGGGAGGCCTTGCCGGTATTGCGCCGAACCTTCTCCAAGTTCACGCCCCCTGAGCGCCAGGAAATGTTGAATTTTGCCAAAGGCAGTGGACCGAGCAAAAAGATACAGCAGCAAAGCTTTGACCCTCAACGGGCTCATCAACTCAATCCCATACTGCGGCAACTGTTGGGCGAAGCAGCGAAAAATTAAGCAGAAGTTAACCTTTCATTCATCCTCAATTTACCTTATAGCCTTTTCTTTGTACCCATCAAAGGGTTTATACCCCGCACGGGATGATCAGGTGATTTTTGTCTCTTTCTTTTTTCGCCCTGCAGCGTTGTAAATGCTCGCCGTAGCTTCGGCTACGTCTGCGCTTTGCGCCTTGCAGGTCAAAAAAATAAATTCGCCAAAATTTCACCTGCCCACCCCGTGCGGGGTATAATTCTCATCGTAATTTCATTCACATTCCCTTGCCCAAGAAGCAAATCTTTCCTGCAATCTAAAGTCGCTTTCGATACCGGCTCCAAGACTCCCAAGCTTGGGGCCGGATCTTTTTTTGTAGCTAGCTTGTTTTATGTAAAGCCAACGGTTCTTTCAGAATCTTCGTCTATTTATACAAAATCCGATCCAAATGAAACGCAACTTAATCCTGTTCTCGCTGTGGTGTACCATGAGCCTCAGCCTATTTCAATGTGAGGGCAACGACGAGCCTACTCCTGCCAGTACCCTTAACTGTGTCCAAAATCCCGACGTATGTAAACTCGGGGAAGCCACGAACCAATTTGGGTTCGATATCTTTAAAAAACTGGAGGCAGACAAACCAGATGATAACCTGTTCATCTCTCCCCTGAGCATCAGTTCTGCTTTGAGCATGACCCTCAATGGTGCCAATGGCAAAACCAAAGAAGAAATGCTCAAGGTGTTGGGTGCGGGTAAAATCAGCCTGGATGAACTCAACCAGTCCTATCAAACCTTGTTAAAGGAGCTGCCTAACCTGGACCCTAAGGTCAAAGTAGACATCGCCAACTCCATCTGGTACCGCCAGGGCTTTGCTGTAAACCCGGCATTTTTGAATACCAATACCACTTATTACAACAGTGAAGTGCGGCCGCTTGACTTCAGCAAACCGGACGCAAAAGACATCATCAACAAATGGGTAAGCGACAAAACCAACAAACTCATCCCTAGCATCATTGACCAAATTCAGGACAATTCGGTGATGTTTTTGATCAACGCCATTTATTTCAAAGGAACCTGGCGTAAGCAATTTGACACCAAAAAAACCTATGATGGCGATTTTACGACCGAAAAAAATGTGCAAGTACCGGTGAAAATGATGTCATATGGCAACAGTTTGGTGAAATTGTCTTATTTTAGCAATGATAAATTACACGCGGTTAAACTTCCTTATGCGGACTCCGTCTATTCTATGACGGTAATTCTCCCCAAGGAAGGATTTGCGGTGAAAGACATTTTACCGGAGCTGACACTGACAAATTGGAATTCCTGGAATAAAGCCTATTCGGCTGAGGAGATATTTTTTGCCCTGCCAAAATTCAGTTTACGTTATGAAAACAGCTTGAATGCCAGTTTAGAAGCATTGGGTATGCCTACTGCTTTTATCCCTGGCCAGGCTGATTTTTCGGGCATTGCGACTGGACAAGAATTGTCTATTTCCAATGTTAAACACAAAGCATTCATTGAAGTAGACGAGGCAGGAACCAAAGCAGCAGCGGCTACATCCGTTGAAATTGTAGTGACTTCTGTTCCCAATAATCCACAGTTCATTGTAAATCGTCCGTTCATCTTTGTCATCAGTGAAAGCCGCACCAATCAGGCAATCTTTATTGGCAAAATGATGAATCCGACTAACGACAAATAGTCTCTTGAATATACCACCCAACTCTATTGAGTTTTTTCTGAGACAACTAGTAAACCGTAATAATTTTGGGCAGCTCACTTTGGTGGGCTGCCTTTTTTTGTACAGCTTAGTCCTTTTTCATACCTTTGCTGCCCAATGTTTTAGCCTACCAACCAAATGTTACCACTTTATCGTGTAAATAGTGTGTAAAAGTCAACACCATACTACTGTAACCGCAAATGTTTTGAGTTATGAAAGTACTGAAGTTTGGAGGCTCTTCGGTGGGTACTCCTGATCGAATTCGTGGGATTGTAGCTATTTTGAAAAGTTATGCTGACCGGGGGGATCACTTCACGGTAGTGTTTTCTGCCTTTGGTGGAGTAACCGACACCTTGATCACCATGGGTGATCTCGCCGCTAAAGGGGATGAATCTTATTACGAACATTTTCTTGCCTTTAGCAAAAGGCATTTGGATGCTGCCAGAGATTTATTGCAAGAGCCTTATTTGAGCGAGGTACTGTCTGGTTTGGAAAACAACCATGAGGTTTTGAAAAATCTGCTGTACGGAATTTTTCTGGTGCGCGAAGCCTCGACCCGCACGATGGATTATGTGATTAGTTTTGGTGAACGCAACTCCGCATTCATCATTGCCCATACCCTCCAACAAGCTGGCCTCAACGCCAGTTATCTGGATGCCCGTAAAATCATCTCCACCGATAAAAATTTTGGCAACGCCAAAGTTGATTTGGCCTTGACTTACGAAAAAATCAAGAAACAATACACTCAAACATCAGACATTCAAGTTGTTACAGGTTTTATTGCCGCTGCCAAAGGTGGTTTGACCACTACCCTTGGTCGAGGGGGATCTGATTATACCGCTGCCCTGATTGCCGCTGGACTTGATGCAGACTCGCTAGAGATTTGGACCGATGTAGATGGGGTGATGACGGCTGATCCACGCAGGGTAAAAAAGGCTTTCTCCATTCCAGTAATGACTTACGCGGAAGCGATGGAGATGTCGCACTTTGGTGCCAAAGTGATTTATCCCCCCACCATCCAACCCGTATTGGCGAAGAAGATCCCGATGTGGATCAAAAACACCTTCAATCCCTCACACCCAGGTACCCTGGTTTCGGACAAAGAAGATGAAGTCCGTACACCCGTAAAAGGGATTTCTTCCATCGGCAATATTGCTTTGCTCACCTTGCAAGGCAGTGGTTTGTTTGGAGTACCCGGAATCGCGGCGCGTTTGTTCGGTTCACTGGCCAGTGCGGGCATCAACGTCATCCTGATCACCCAAGGTTCCTCTGAGCACTCGATTAGTTTTGCGGTCCAACCCGACAAAGCGGTGAAAGCGCGCAAGCAAGTTGAGAAGGAATTCGAACACGAAGTCCAATCCGGTTTGGTAGATCCTGTGCGGATGGAAGCGGAATTGTCGGTAGTGGCCATCATAGGGGAACACATGCGCTATCTGCCGGGCATATCGGGGCGTTTGTTCCAGGCCTTAGGGCAAAACGGGATCAATGTAGTGGCCATTGCGCAGGGTTCCTCCGAGCTCAATATTTCAGTAGTCATCAATCGGGCCGACGAATCCAAGGCGCTCAACGCACTCCACGAAGCGTTTTTCCTCTCCGATACATCGGTGGTCAATGTCTTCATGGTTGGCGTAGGACTCATTGGCAGTACCT
>Ga0209717_1002437_pt1 | contig 17927 bp, 21 predicted proteins | sample AD_UKC048_MetaG_FD_184418 | JGI IMG/M metagenome (GOLD analysis project Ga0209717, IMG submission 184418) | Active sludge microbial communities of municipal wastewater-treating anaerobic digesters from USA - AD_UKC048_MetaG (SPAdes) (version 2) | ecosystem: Engineered > Bioreactor > Anaerobic >... | reverse complement strand
ACTACCATCAATCTCTTTAAAGATGCTATTCAATTTAGCTTTGATATTCTGCAAGTCTTCTGGCTTGATATCATCTTCGCCGGATTCGACTTCAGAAAAGATGTTGTTAATAGAAGTGATAATCTCATCGTCTTCTTTTTTGCCTTCACCTGCGTCAACGGTTGCTACTTCTTCTTTGAAATTGAAAAGAGATTTCAATTCTTCCTCAGTTGATTCATCTTTCTTCTCTTCTTTTTCTTCCTCAGCGCTCTCTTCTTCACCTTCGGTTTTCAAAGAAAATAATTGCTTTAGTTCTTCTTCAGTCTCTTCTTTAATCAATTGAACTTTAATAGTCTGAAGACCTTCAAGAACGTTTTTCAATCGTGATTTAGCATTAGACGATAATTCAACTTCATCAACGTCTTTTTCTACAATCGGTTCATTTTCAGGCTCTTTAGTTGGTTCTTCTTGTTTCTTAGTTTGCAAAGATTTAGCTCGTTTCAAAAGCTTCTTAAGAGACTTAGCAACTTCCGGAACCGTAGCTTCTTCGGCCGCTTTCTCGATGTCTTCGACGGTCTCTTCATTGATACGTTTGGCATGTTTGATTCGTTTGGCAATCGACTTAATGTTTGCCTCGACCACCGGAGAAATTTCTTGTTCCGCAACCTTTTCCATTTCTACTGCTACTTCTGGGAGTGAACCAGGAATAGTTGGGGGAGGGGGAGCAATAGGTTCCAAAGTGGTGGGAACTTCTCCGTCAAGTTCTTTCAGAAGGTTATCAATAGTTTTCATATCGATGTCACCTTCTACCGAAGGAGAACCTTCGGGTTTCTTTTCTTCTTCGACTTCAAAGAGAGATTTCAGATTGAGATCTTCATCTTTCTCGGCGTTGAGCTTCAAGTACTCTTTAAGATTCTTGGAAGAAATCTTGATTTCGGTCTGAATCTTTTCTTTTTCTGGGTCTCTTGTTCGCTTATTAACAGATACCACACCGTCTGCCGGTCCCTTGTAGATGCCCTGTTCTTGCATCTTTTTGATTGCTTCTTTCTTGAGCTTGTCAAGTCGATGCTTCAATTCGTCTTTTTTCATATTAAGAAAATTCCTCCATTTTAGATGTTGATTAATAGGTAAACTTAGAGTTAACCTTCGCGAAAACTAGATTTTATTACGGCTGAAAAAACGAGTCGAGTTACTACATTTATCGAACGAATATGACCATCCAATTATCCTTTCTTAAACGAATGCCTTTCTGTGAATGGATATTATATACTAAAAGAATTATTATCTTCTTCTACCGAGGTGGTAACACCAAAACTAGTATTTTGCTGTGTTGTTATTTCACTGGATGGCGGTACTATTACATTGCTCGGTGGTAACGGTCTATTTTGGGTTTCGAAGGCCTTAGCACCTGGTGCCGAGAATGATGGCTTCTTATTTACCTGAGTTTGCTGATTGTTGTGTGTTGGGGCTTGTGAGTGCGGGCTCGACATGGCAGACCAAGCAGTCTCCCTTTGCTCTTCAATCAAGAACTTATTTAGCAACATAGCAAACTTAAGGGTTCCATTTTTACTAGCTCGACTTTTATCAAATGATAACTCAACATTATAGCCAAACTGATCAAGATGTTCTTCCAGATTCTCGCCATTGTCTAACCTATTGATAAGTCCAATAGCATCAGAGTGATCAATCTTCTCCGAACTTTCTTTAATCGACCCCAGTTCCGGTTTGCCATTATATGCACCCTTTAGTAATTGAGTTGCACTGATAACGGGGATCTTGTACATGACTGCCAAACTTTTTAGACCAAGTGTTATGTCACCTAATTGATGTCTAAGTTCATTTAAGTATGTTGGCAGTTTCATCAGATCAAGATAGTCAACAATAATTGCTAATGGCTTCTTCTTCTTTTCCATATTCAAGTTTTCAATATAACTGAATAAGTCCATTGTGCCAAATGTTCTAGCTGGGAAGTATGATATGATGAGGCCAGACTTCTCAAACTCTCGTAATGCCCCACGAACGATTTGGCTGCTATCACCTGTACGTATTTGACTATCCAAGTCTTCCTGCTTCATCTTCAAATGTTTGCAAAGAAGTCTCTGATTAGTTTCAAGTGCAAGATTCTCCAATGATACATACAAGACATAGTGATCCTTATATGTACTATTAGAAATAAGCTGGGAAATGTTATGTGCGAAGTTCAATAAGAATGTAGATTTACCAGATCCGGGCTTCCCCGCCAATAAGTATAGACGAGTTCTTTCAAAGCCACCTTTAAACAACTGATCAATGTTCGAATACCCACTACTAATATAATTGCTACCATCATAGAATTCAGTCATTCTATTAAATAACATTTCGGGATCGTTGAAGTCAATAATCTTAACACCGTCTAATGATTGAGCAAGATTATTTTCTCTAACCAAGCCCATGTATAAGTTTTCAACAATTGATCTTAGTTCGGCTTGTATGCTTTCTACTTCTTCAAACTCTCGGTTTTCAACTCTATTAATATACTCTTTAAACTTAGAGATATATTCTTCCGACGCTAAGAATTGTTTTTCTAATGTTAATTGTTTCTTAAAGTGTGCTAATTCGTTCTCATTTAATGCAGAATTGTAATAACTAAAGACTTCGTCCTTATACGAAAGCCATTTAGAATTATCGGGGAATAGTTTTTCAACTGAAGCTTTTGTAATTACTCCAGTACTAAAATGTTCAGACATGCATTTTAGTAATCTCAACTTATCCCAGAATACCGTACCTTCAGACTCTTTATCCATCCTCTTTAAGAGTCTATCACTAACCTCTAAAGCATCTTTCGAAATGATTATCTTTTCATTGTTTGATACGCTATCGGACAATAAAAGAATCATGTACGATCGGAAAATTTCCTGAATCATGATTCGTCTCCGAACTAAAAGTCCATTGTTGGAATCTCTACGTCACTTACAATGGTATCAACAATCTCAGCTTGGGCAAGAAAATCATTGACGACGGTGTCGATATATTTCGTATCAAGATTAATAAGACATTCAACTGTACTACGAATGTATTTAATCTTATCTTTGAACTTAAAGCTCAACTTACCGGCGTTCAATTTAAGAAGAACATCACTAAGTACATCATAAAACTCATAAGGGTCACTATCTAGAATTGGCATCAAACTATCAATGTATTTATAAGATTTTTTCTCGAGTTCATTATATTGCCAACCAGAGAATAAGATAGTCAAAAATGAGAAGGTGGCACCAAGGCTAGTCCCAGTGCCGTCACTCTTCATCTCATAAATATGCATCATTTCTCCTAATTGCCTATACATAGGATCAATGCATTCAAGCATGTTTGCAAATTTTTCTCTAAGAATATCTTCAACAGTTGTATACGTATCAACCCCGTTAACCATTCTATTAATCTTTTTCTTAAGATTGGTCTCTTTGATGCAAAGAAGATTATTGGTATAGTCTTCTTCCAGGATATTAATACACCGAGACTTTTGAATCTGTTTAAAAACTAAGCTAGAATCGTATGTAATATCTAGATCGATGTCATGAAATTTCTTGATGATTACTTTATACAATTGATACAGCATAATGTCGCGATAAGATGCAGCACCAAGAATATGAATCTTGATCTTTTTCATGCCTCTCATTTTAGCTTCGTGAACAATCTGAACTATACCAATAGCAAATACAGCAATAGGTAATCTGACTCCAGTCGTATCTTTAGCTGCTAATCCACCAAATGCAAAATAATCAGAAAACTTATCAAAGTATTTAGCAGTAATCGTCTTCCATGTTTCGTATACTTTCGGTGTAAAGAAATGATAGACAAAGATAACTTTCTTTCTTGCTTCTTCCGGCAGAGATGCTAAGTTAGAATAACTGGTGTCGTTTAATTTTAGAATTTCACTCGCAGATAGACCATCAGGTATGAGGTCCAAAGCAAAAAAATTACGAAAGTTGCTATGCTGTTCTTCAATGAATTGCTTATATTCATCAATAAATTCGTAGCATTCGGGTACGGTCAGATAACCTGATTGTGCTTGATACCCGCCCGAATCCATCACTATGTGGTTCAAATTAAAAGTCTTGATAGTTTCTTTGAAGTGTTCCTTATTAAAGAACTTGCTAAACTGCTTAACATAATTGCCTTTAATCCTGGTCTTCTTGCCATCCTTGTTTGCTAAACAGTTACCGAAGCTAAATAGATAGCCGCTATCGGTTTTGGCAATGAAATCTTTAAGGATCATGTGAAGTATATTACTCGAATCTTCCCTATACTTATTAAATGTGCTAAATACGGTCTCTGCCCCTGCAACGAGATACGGCATGGTGGTCTCTCCTTATGAATATTCTAGTATATATTAGGCATAGAGGTGTTTCAACCCGAAATTGACATGTGGTGAAGAGGCTCCAAAAACAATTAATATGCGTTGGAACCTTTATCAATCATTACCCCCGGTGGGACTCGAACCCACAACCAACACTTTTAGAGAGTGCTGCTCCACCATTTGAGCTACGGGAGTTTGACGGGATGCAATTAAGCACCCCGGATACGTCTTACAAGAGTTTCAAATGCGCGTAATCTGAATCGTGATCTTTGCTTAGAATGGCAATACTGGTTGTACCACTCTTAACATCTGGATCGATATAGCTTGTATGCAATTTCTTTGTATCACTTAACTTGACCAACTCGTATATATTCTCCACGGATAGGCAAACTACTTTTGTGTTCTTGTATGCATCTTTGTGATCAATCATAAATTGTACAGATGCATGCACTGCTTGTGCTATTTGGGAAGTGTGATCTTCTTGTGTGAAATTATTGCGAACGATGACATATAACACATCGTCTAAGTTTGTTGTATTATCTTTTACATTATCTCTGGTGAGTAGATCTTTGAATTGTTGAATTTGACTTTCCCTTGGTTTAGTTATACACGTTCTTTCGATGTCTTCTCTTTTGTTGCCTAAGAATTCAGAGTATGCAATGTGTAAATGCCTAGCATAGTCTCTAATATAAGCAAGAGAAAATGTTTCACTTTTAGCTTGATTGATTTCTTCTTCCGTGAAATTCTTAAGCCGTTCTCCGATTCTTTCCTTTCGAAGAACTTTAAGGACCCTAATTGTTTTTGCAATTGTCTTTAAAAAGGAACGAACATTCTTTGTTGTAAATTTTCCAATGCTGATCATACTTATAATCTCCTATTTAGTTTCGATTTTGGCATTTTTGAAAATAGATGTTAAACCGCTAAACAGAAGATTCTTTATGGTGGAGCTTTGATCTACAACATATTTTGTCAACCTCCTTTAATAGATTGCTATTTATTAGTTTTCTTTTTGATGAGCCATGGTCTAATCATGACATATAATAATGACCCCGTCCAAATTCCACTAAGTATATATCCAACTAACCAAGCATCTTCTCCGAATATTGTAATCAATAGTAATGCCGGCCATCCAAGTATCAGACAAACTATGCCAAGAACGAACATCAATGCAACTGATTTAATGTCAAACATAGCATGACCTCGTCTATTCACACGACACCTCTTTTCTATCTTTTGTAAAAGAACCAATACGTTAGCTAAAGGTACGACCTTTAGCCCGCATTCACCACTAGTATGGTCGCTGCAGTCCACGCGCCACATTCGTGGGTACGTATGATTCAGTCGAGTGGGATTTCACGAATCGTTCTAGCAAATTATCGCAAGGTTAAAAACCTTGTAATCTTCGGCCGATAAAAGGATGCCTCCCCCTATCAGCCTACATGCTAATCTATCCACTCTTGTTTTGCAAAACCAATTGGGGATACAGGACTCGAACCTGCGACATCTTGCGCCCAAGGCAAGCACTCTACCAACTGAGCTAATCCCCAATGACGCTCTTTAAGCTAACCGGTTTCTTTCCGTGCGACTGTTAGCAATTATTCACATGCTTGATATTAACAAGCAGTAGAATCTGTTTAGAGGATGTCCGGGCAAGATTCGAACTTGCGTATACTTACACGGGGCCGTCACTCCCATGCTCCATTTCTGGAAGGGTTCAGCCAATTCCCCCACCGCAACATCCGACGGCAACTTCAATGGAACATACCGGGATCGAACCGGTGACCCTTAGCTTGCAAAGCTAATGCTCTCCCAGCTGAGCTAATGTCCCATGAGACGATGACTTAAACTAGTGCATTACTCTAGCATCATCGTCTATTATATCATCGTATGTAAATGTCGAAGCAACAATCCAGGTTCTATTGTGCTCTTCCAAAACTCGACAATTACAATACGTATCCTGCCACTTAATGTCTACTTTGTTGCAAACGCTCTTTAGACCACTATTATATATTACGAAAATACTTGTATCTTTTCAGGGGGTTGTCTTGTTGAGTATTGCGATTGCTTTCTCTGAGTGTTCCCTCTCCAGACCGGTTTCCGTCACCGTGGCAACTAATCTATCACCATAAGGATCCATAACCTCTGGAACTGAGTCATTTAGTATTACGAAAGAGTCTACTCGTCTAGGGACGTTCTTAAGCCAATCTTGTATTTCTAAGCCTCGTCTGTATTTACTAGGACCGGTGCAGTCAATAATTTTGCCAGTAAATCCAGCATCTCGAAACTTTCTTTTCAACTCACCTAGTGTATACACCTTACGCCAACAACTTGTTATGACAACAGAAGCATCAGTCTTCTCAATGATATAATTTAGCTCAATCATATGGCACGGTAAAATAGGATCTTGTCCTAGTGTAGTCCGGTCTTTTACTTTTCTGGATAACATCACACCATCACAATCTAAGAAGATTATCTTCACCTGTAATCACTTCTTGACTTAGAGTAGTTATACTTAAGAGGTATCTTCCAATTAGATTCTTCAAAGTTCCAGATTTCAATCAATGTTTCGAATTCTCTAACATACTCATCTCGGAAGCAATCATAGCACCTTAGAAATCCTTTGTAGAACGATACTACTAAGTGATACCAGATTACACAAAGGAATAGAGGACTTAGTATGGCTAGAATCAATCTTCTTAGCCACTTCCTATTGGCAACGTAGTAAACTAATTTACGAAACACTTCTTGCATCACTTCACTCCTCGGGTCTTGCATAACAATAAAGACACTTGTGTCCACAAGTCCGATATTTGCCAATATCAATGCTAACGGAGCACCCGCAAGACTTTCTCTGAGATGGGTCTTTCATCGAATCGAATTCTAAACCAGTTACTGTGGAGTAGTATTCAGCATCAATACAATTGCTAGGTCTAATCAATTTTACTAGATGTGGTTGAGCACAACCAAATAACTCGATATCATATCTATCTGATATAGTAAGCATCTTTTCGATGATTCCAATCTGTTCGTCTTTCGTGTATTCTTTTAACAGGTTGGAACCAACTCTAGAACGAACCTTTGGGTACATTGTAAGAAACGAAATGATGCAACGTTTAATAAGAACGCTGGATAATTCAGATGCAATCATCTCGAAATTTACCAAACAGCTATCATTAACAATTGGATCGAATCTCCAATTAATCAATCTGGGGTCCCAACCATTATTCACCAACTGTTTAGTCGTTTCTATTATACGTTCGGTGTTTGGAACTCCAGGTTCTATAGTTTTAGGTAAACCGGTAATAGTCAACTGCAATGCAACTTTTGAATGATCAAGATTCGCATCGATTAAATTGGTAGGATCCTTTGTCCAGAACACCCAGAAGTTATCTTTGTGTTTGTGATATTCTTTGATTAGTTCGGGATACTGAAATGCAACCATGTCTTCTCTTCTTGAAGCTGAAAATATTTTCAAGTTCACACCCTCATCTTTCGAATTAGACATGCATAATCAATGTCACTCAAGATAGTTCTGTGATCGATTACTATCGCTTCTATTATCTTACCTTGTGTACACCGATCTACTAAGTCACTAGTCAATATTAACAAGTCTCCCCTGCCCAGATTCTTAGCAATCTTTTTACAATCTAAACATTCGTTTAAGAACGTGCATACGTATAATGCATTTCTAGGAGCTAGCTTTAGTTGTGTTGTTGTAATACCGTTCTTGAAATCTCTGATATATTCTTTTGTGATACTGTCCTTAGAAATGAGTCTATACTGATGTGGGTATGCAGTAGTAGGTGCACCAACTTCGCCAGATAGATATTGTACAATATAGGATTCGGGTCCTTCAAAGTGTTTATGCTCGCCAACAATCCTTGCCAATCCATTCTTGCCGCCTTCTCGGTATTCTATAATCAAAATGAGGCCTCCTTGCGAAACTTCAGGTGTTCCAGTCTAATATGCTCACTCCAGTACTTACCTTGTACGTAGTATACATCCGCAGACCAAGAAGAATCTTTACCATAGCCAAACTTATCTCGTTTGCAATCATGCGGTAAACCATGGTCAGGCAATGATACGATGCCCAATAAGTTTAACTTGTGTAATGCTTGTTCAACCAACTTGGTATCAACTGCTATATCTTTTGCCAATTTTTCTTTTCGTACGAAAGAATATTCTACGGTTAAGCGATTGTCTCCCCAGAAGCTACTTCGTACCACTTTAGGCTTATACTCTTCTAAAATCTTAGTTTTAACTAGTTCCAAAACTTGACAAAGACTACGTTTCTTTTTCTTGATATACATCGGTCGATGACCAACGCAATGATTCCATCTAAAAGTTTGCCACACGATTTGCGCCCCCTTTAGTCTAGCATTCGAACGAAACCCCGAATTTCCTGCACATCCTTGGGAAGTATCCGGATGTTACGATACAATGGTTCACTTCTTCAACCATTTCAGGCTTGATTTCGATTGTTACGATATAGAGTGATTCAAGTAATAGTGATGTTCCATAATCTGAGCTGGCTCGACGAATCTTGTCATAGTAGACTTGTACGTCTTTAAGATTGCCATGTTTATGCAAGATAACTGAATCCCGACTAATTACATCCACGAGGAACGCAATCCTATTATCTTGTATTTCGTATTGAGGTATTCCATCACTGAGCAAAAATAGTGAATCAGATTGGAATCCGTATGTGAACATGAGAATTCTCCTTAACGACAATCATAAAATTCGTCAAAAGTTCTTTCGACCGGTTTAAACACTTCACCATTCGAATTATACACTTCGTTGTGGAGTATATCGTAAGCTGATAATATATTGGTCTTAAAGCACCCGGTATCAATACTCACAACATTGATATCAGTAAAGTATACTACTTCTCTTCTTAGTGTATGGCCAACTACTAGAGTTTTCTTGCCATGATAATTTTCAATACATCGATCCCACAACATTGTTGCTTGTTGTAGTTTATCACATGGATCTGCCCGGGTGCCATCATTGACATTTGGGAACGACGCATGTGAAACAATGTGAGTTTTAGTTTCGTAAAAGAAAGTCAGATTGCCAATGAATGGAGTGAGATTTCGTTTAGCTACTTCTATGTCATTGTCATAACTTTTAAGAGTTGTCTCGCCACCATTCCTCATCCAATGAGCATAGTCCTCTTGACCACCGCTGAAGGCTTTTAATGCCATATCTTCGTGGTTACCCACGAGAGTGACTACGCTAGAACCAAGTTCTTTTTTAAGCGTCATAAGTCTATCGACGACTAGCTTATTATCTTTGCCTCGATCTATATAATCACCTACGAAAATTAACTTATCGCTTGTCTTAACATCGATTACGTTAAGTAAACTCATCAAGGGCAAATAGCAACCGTGAATGTCACCTATTACTAATATTCTAGACATAGTGTTCTCCTTCACTTTAGTGGGTGGTTGAATACTTTGATATTCTAACCACCCACCATTTATTAACTATTAGCAAGAATTTTAAGAAAAATCTAAAATTCCTTTGCTAAACAATTTTCCCTCAGCTCGTCTTCGCCTAGATAAGCCTTCTAATACTTTTCCACCAGCTTTATTCCATCGATTCAATTGAGCGGGAACTTCACCATATTGATTCTTATTCAAAAGCTTTCGAAGTGTTGAATTCTTCAATGCACCTTCTCCACAATTATAAGCGAAGGAAACAAGAGCGTCAAATTGATTCTGATTTAGAGGTACGGTAATAAGCGTCGAAACAACTTTCTCGAATTTAATCAAGTCTGCTGCCAACAGTTGTTCTGCTTTCTCCTCAGTAATTTCCATGCCAGCGCCTATCGGTTTCCCGTCTACAAAACCAGTTGTACCAATACCAATGGTCCAAACGTTTGCTGGGCATAAGTAAGCTTTCTTATAGCAACCTTCAAAATGTTTAATAAGATCGATACCTTTTTTAGAAATGTTCATTGCTTGCTCCTTCACTTCTTTGTACGAATATTCACGACGAACTTTTCACCATGTCATATAGCTCTAGAACCTTTTCTAGCAACTTAGCCTTATTTAGTTCTTTAGGCAATGGCAATGTCTTATAATGCATCTCTAAACATTCAATGAGAAGAGACTTAATCGCTTCTTCGTCATACTTATACGGAACCACACTACTAGTCTCATACAGCCTTTCCAGATATTTTTCTTTTTCTTCAAAGAACTCGGTGATCTTTTCTTGAGACCAATCTCCTCTACGAATAGCTTTGTAAATTTCTCGATCCCTATCAAGCGTTATTTCACCTTCACTCAGAATCTGCTCACATTCAAGACATAGTCTAACTACGTGATAAGCATATTTAACATCGAAACCAAATTGATCATACTTCTCTCGTCTCTTACTTGTTTCAAGGGGGGTTCTAGTTTTAATTGCATGTAATTGACTATATGCATATCCGCGAAACTTATGGTAAGAAATTTTACTGAGGAATAACTTTCGGTTGTCTCTAATTCTTTGACCAATTTGATTACACCACAGTACACATCTTTGGGGCACGAACAGAGTATCAACCATATTTGGATTACCCTTCATGCACAAGTCAAAATACTTTACGATGTTGTAGACATTAATATCATATTCGGACACATCATCTTTGATATGATGTTGCTGGTATTGTTCGAATCTTTGTGGTTCCGAACCAAAGCCATCAATGTGGCCACTCAAGTGTGGAAAAATAATTTCTTTCGGCGGGATACAAACAGCATAAACATCTTTATCAGATGTGTTCTCTTCGTTACAACCATATGCAACCGAACCAGTCATAACTTCGTAAAACACGTTATCTTTCATCCAAATGGGCGGAGTGATTAAGTTTCTGGAAATTAGATGATTGATCCTACTTGCCATGACAATTTCCTTTCTGCATATAAATCTAACGCTTCGCGTCTAGTCTTAAACTCTTCGTTCAATTGACATTCGTAAAATAGCTTGATCATTCTGCCTACTTCCGGCCCTTCTTTGAATCCAAGCTCGAGAATATCAACCCCTTTAATAATAGGATCAATTGTTTCTTTTTCGAGTTTCATAGTGCTAACAACTTCTTTGACTTTGAAGAGATCTTTTGGAATATCATTCAATGGCGGTCTTCCCATGTGATCACTATATACAAGGGCAAACCACTGGTCAAATGATACGTTTCCTTTTCGAAGTTTAACCAGTAATCTCTTTACGTTTCTAGAATTGATTGAACCGCTAACATGGGCAATATACATATGTGTTCTAGTCAGCGTCTTCACTGGTTCGAAATACTTTTGTGGACAACCAATTCTTACCAGGAAGTGTTCAATAAGATCATCTGCGTTTGCTTCGTGCCCGGGGCTTTTAATCTTGCCATCTTCGATAATAGTTGTAACAGCTTTACCAAAATCATGACAAAGACAAGCTAATTTATAGACAAGATGTTCCTCATCTGTTAATGTAACTAAACCCGAAACATCGTAATCTAAAACGTGACAAGTATGATTAAATACATCACCTTCTGGGTGCCACTCTGGGTTTTGCTGCAATCCTCGAAGCTTATCAATCTCCGTAAAATGATAAATCCAGCCACAATCACAAAGAAACTTAAGTCCGTTAGAAGGCTTTTTAGAGCAAAGAAGCTTCTTAAATTCAATCCAAACTCGTTCAACACTAATAGTACCAAACTTATCAAAGAGAGAAGCACATCTTTTACTAGTCTCTTCTGCCACACCAAAATCAAATCGACCAGCAAATTGCATAATTCTTAGTACTCTAAGAGGATCTTCATCAAATCTATCAGATGTGTGGCGAATTAGACGAAGACTAAGATCTCTCATACCACCATGATAGTCAACAATTTCTTTCGTGAATGGATTAAAGAGCATAGAATTAATTGTAACGTCTCTTCGTTTGCTTGCTTCTTCAACTAGCATAAATGGATCCGGCAAGAATTTAAAATCTGAATGGCCGTCTCCTTCTTTAATCTCTCGTCTTGGTAAAGCAAAATCTAAATCGTAATCTAAGTACCGAATCTTGATTACGCAATCTTTTTCGATATTAACAGTTTCGGAGAACTTAGATAGTATCTCATTCAGTTTTGATAATGTTAAACCATAGACTTCAATGTCATAATCTTTAAGTGTTGTCCTAAGAAACATATCTCGCACACAACCACCCACAAGATATGGCATACCACCACTAAGTTTGATTGCTTCAAAAATTGGCATAAGAAAATCCTCTGTGCCATATGGTATTCCTTGCATTATCTAATTCCTTTCTATTTGTCTTTCTTTCGATCAAGACACCCCTTACAAAAATTTCTTTCGTCCTGATATGGCCAATACCTGTCTAATCGTTTAGCATAGCAACCACAAGAGCACAATACAATGTCACTCTCTTTTGCATGCTTTAATTTTACTTGCTTTGGAATTTCTATTTCTATGCCGTCCGGATCTAGTACTATGTCTGTAATCCAAACTTTTCCTTTACCGCAAATATATTTAGTGTGCAGGAATTTAGCAAGATATTGCATGCGGGCGCCGCCACGTCTTCTTCTTTGCCATTTAGTAGTTTTTCTAATTTTCAACTTTCGAAACCTCCATAATAGACTTCTTAAAACCATTCAGTGTAGCCACTCCAGTTTCTTTAGCTAATATTTCAAACAGTTGGGGGTTATCAAAAATTCTTTCCAACACAGGGAGAATCTTATGGATCTCACTAATCAAATTAGTATGTTTTTTTGTCTTCGAAATGGTATCGTTCTTCTTAGCATGAAAATCACTTTTTAGACCTTCATACATATTGCCAACAATTCTTAAGTCTGGGCATTCATGCAAATAGTATTCCCCAAATGACATGAACAATGTAGGGCACCCGGATCGATAACCAACAGTGCCATGTTCATCATGGTTAAACCTAGAACTCGTACAGATATCCGATTCGTATATCATCATGCCTGTAGCATCCCATTGTTCTGTTGGCCTCATCACTTTAAGGGCTTCTAAGTTCATCGTTATGTGAGAATGCTTGAATTTACACTGTTCTTCGGGTGGTAATGCATAGTCACTAATTACGTCACCTGCTTCGTATAATGCCATGTTCACATGGGACATCGTCTTGTTCAATGGCTCCCAAATCCTGAATCTAGTCTGAGTATCCATGGTCGTTCTCCTTCTTACAATTCTGTTATTCTTTATCTTTAATCGTAAAATGCTTAGAGGACTTCTTCGAGTGTAACTCTTTTAATCGTTTTACTTCTTTAGTCAAACTGTCAATCGTATCTCTATATTTAGCTGGATAATTTCTGTCATCAATTAATTTGCTAGCCTCTTTTGCGTCAACAATAATTGCAAGGGAAGCTAACGCATGGCATAAATGGTGGAGTCCAGAGTCTGGGTCTATTTCTTCGCCCTCAAACCAAGCATTCAAATGTCTGTTTATTGCATCGTAATAGATCGAAGCCCGGATACCAGCCTTACGCCAATTCATGCGGCCATACTTAAGACACCCATCTAGCAATCCGATAGCACCATACATAGTAGCGGACGATGGCCAGATGTGTAATGGGAACTTATTACTTCCAATTGCATCTTTGGGATTCTCTTTCGGAATAGAACTCATCTGATTTCACTCCAGTTATTTATCTTTTGTGTGAAACGTTGGGCGCTGTGGGACTCGAACCCACGACTGACCGGTTATGAGCCGGGGACTCTGACCAACTGAGTTAAACGCCCTAGATGGGGAGGCACGAGGATCGTTAAGATCACATATGCCTCAACCCAGTGATTTACATATGACAAGAGGTCAAATACCAATCTAATGGTCTCTTCTCATATGTCCAAAGAAGCGGCATTCAACAATCTTACCATCACCAAGGTCAATTGTTGCTATGTCGGATTTGACAACCGAGTAGGCCGCAGTTGCGAAGGGCGGGACTTGAACCCGCAAGGTTTCCCGACGGATTTTAAGTCCGTTGCGTTTGCCGATTTCGCCACCCTCGCTTTACACTATTTATTCACATTCTACTTGTTACACCAATTAATGTTGTTCAATCAATTTCTTTTCCAACTTAAACGTTTCCGCGTCAATTAAATCCCCATAAGCTTTTTGAATCTTATCAAGTTCAAGTTCTGCTAATTCTTCATCTCCGTCAGTGATTACCGATGCGACTTCATTGGCAATGGCCTCTACGGTATCACTAGCAGGCATATCGGAGTTGATATATACGACCGCGTTACCATCTGTGGAGACTAAAGTAACCCCGTCAGCCGCTTCAGCCTTGGAGTCATTGTCTTTAAGAATTTCAACAATAATATCTGTAGGCACAAAGAAGACTTCAACTTCTAATTTTGGATACAACTTATTGATTGCTTCAAACAAGAGCTTAAATGGATCAATGGCGAATGAGATCATTGTTGGACAACCTCAGCTGTTTCGATATTCTTTTGCAAATCTTTGAATGTTTCAATGTAATAGTTTTCAACCCGTTCAATATCTTTAATGTCATCAATTACATACTCGGTTCCGCTTTCGCTAACAATTTTGTATGCTCCTCGTCTCCATTGAATGATGCCCCTATTAGTATTGTTGGCAAACTTTACAATATCACAATCATAAATAATGTTTCCACTTCTGTCCAGAGCAACAGATTGCAAAGGAATAATATGCTTAATTTTTTCATTTTTAGCATTCTTAATTCTTACGATGTTACCGTCCATATGCAAATATAAATCATTTGCTTCTTGATTCTTAAACACTTTAATCTGACCATCTTCAAACTCTACGATAATGCAATACTCAAGATTCTTTCTAACCACGTTCTTATACATGCGTTAAATCAAGTCCTTTCAGAATATTAGGTTGATACAAGTGAATTGCATCATACATACCTTGTACTAACTCTTTAGTAAGATTCATAACGTTTTCAGATGTGCTCAATCTAGTCTTGAACAGTGAATGCCAAGCTTTCTTATCTCCGATCATCCACATATCTGACATAATAAGATATCCGGGTAATACACCTCTTGCAATTTCTTTCTTTGCACCTTCAACAATCAACTTCTCATATAGGGCAATACTATCATCAATACTCTTTAAGAATGCATTATTTCTTTGAAGCTCGCTTGGAATGAAGATATCATTCTTGTTAACTTTCGTATATCTTCTAGAACATTGGTTATAAGAGAATGAGCGATGACGAACAATGTGAGCAATAACAAGCAATGGTGCTTTGAAATGAATACAGGTAACATTCTCTGAATACTTATTAACATTAGTTTCTAATGGTGCATCTGGATGATTTCTAAGAGATGATTCAATATCATACTTAGGACCGATACGAATGAATTCAAGAGGTGTCTTAAGTTCTTTTAGTAAATGTTCATAGAGATTTTGAGGAGACTTAGCTTCTTCTTTGCCAAATGAACTTAAAGCAACTTTCGTAACAACCTCTATTCTGTTGGACATCGATGTATTCGCCTTACTAAAGTCATAGAGATGTACATAACCTTGGTCACCATAAATTGATAGTTTGATTTGTGGTTCAGTCATAGAGTCCTCACATGAATGTATGAATGATATGTAAACGATCTGAAATGTTTACTCGAAATTCCATACTTAATTTTGAAACGAATGGCATACTTCTTTTAATTTCTAACTCTGTAACACCCATAGGCATTAAGCAAATCAAAGGCAATAAAAACTTAGGAATTGCCGATAAATACGTTTTGCACAGTCCCCAATTAGACTCACCTACAACTATTTTAATAGATGTTCTGTTATTATTGAATAATTCATGGTTCGTATTGATATAGTCGGCAACATCTGCTAATTCGAGTTCGTTGAAAAATTTTGGAGAATATGCGATAAAGTATTTATCCTCTTTTAAACTTGTTTCCTTAAGCATGGTAATAAGTTCTTTGACCTGTAATCCATTAGTTTCAAAGTGGACACAACCAGTAGTATGCTCGTTTATTTTAGTAGCAAAGTAATCAATGACTTCCTTCATCTGTTTCAAATAGATGGTAGGTTCGCCGCCAGTGAAACAGATGTTATAATTGGTTTCTCGAATCATGTTTTCAATATCTTTTGGTTCGAAGCTCATCTCAATGCAACTATTCATTTTAGTCATCGTGTCACACATTTCACATAAGCTATGATTGAATGGTCTCTTGCAAACTTTGAATCGGATGAATGTCATAAGTGTGCCAGTGAATTTACCTTCACCTTGGTGTGACTTAAATACTTCGATTGCTTTCATGTGGTTTCTCCTTTTAAGATAACTATTTTATTTTTTCTAAAAACGACAGTTACGCTTTCACTAATCTCTTTTTCACAGTGATCTCCTTGTATAATCTATATACGTATTATATTACAGGTGTTTAAGTTGCCACTCCTATTGTGAAGATAGAAGTGGCAACCGAGGATTGCGGTATTAGGTGGGTTTGGGCAGATTCTTAACGTTTTCGTGCGTCTGAGTTATTTTATATACGGAATAGACCATTAAACATGCAGATATTGTGAGCAACGGAACAACAATACCGAAATCACTGAGTACGTTACCCAAAGAATTAAGTATGAATTTAAACGGAGCCAATAACGTTTGAACGATTGACGTTATTGTTGATTTTGATTGTTGTATGTCTTTTATCGAAGTATCATATGCCCGTTTAATGCCATTCATAAATTTATCTATTGGTTTATCGTGGAACTCCAAAATGAATAAACCCAAGAGACCAAATAACAATCCGATTGTAGCCAAGAAAAAATATGAGGCGACGCTGTTTTGCACTTGATTCAGAGCTGACTTATAATCTAAAACTTTCTTATTATAAGCATCAAGCATTTTTGAATGATATCGATTCATATTATTCAACGTGTTTACAAATTTGTTGTAGTATCCAGGATCCTCGGAACCAATTGTCTCGACGTTTTTATTGAGATCATTAACTAAATTGTTTAACGCGGCACCGAAAGACTCTATGTCTGATTTCGTTTCTAATTTTGGACGAACTTTGCCTGCTATTATCTCATTTACTATTTTAGTTAGATCTACTGCCGACAAATCTTCAACATTGTTTTGGGTGGTAACCATCCAATACAGCTTTCTAAGATGTTCGGCAGTAGATTCAGGCATACGCCCACCGAGAAAACCAAATGGGTTGACTTACTTCATCAACATAACATCAAGTTCGTTCTTGATTGCCATCAATCTAGTTCTAATATTCGTTTTCATCTTCTAAGCTCCTTCGATAAATTTCGTTCCAAATATATAAGCGGAGAACATACTGATGAAGAATGTTACCCCACACATAGCAAAAGCATTCACGAGCTCATCATCTTTAATATTCTCCCAAATTGTTGAAATCGTTTCAATATATTTACGATAAGTAGAAACAACCCCTTCAACAATTTTAGTTGGGCTTAAACTAAGAGCCCCTTCAGCTATACGATAAAAGAATTTCTTAATTGTATCGTATGTCTCGTAGAACATGTCTGATATATGTCTTAGTAACTTAGTGATATTCTTACCAGTCATACATATCATAACAAGTAATACGATGGACAAGGCAAAAGCAAAGAGAGCAACGTATTGAAGACCCTTAGTAAGAAAGTT
>Ga0209717_1002434_pt1 | contig 17950 bp, 17 predicted proteins | sample AD_UKC048_MetaG_FD_184418 | JGI IMG/M metagenome (GOLD analysis project Ga0209717, IMG submission 184418) | Active sludge microbial communities of municipal wastewater-treating anaerobic digesters from USA - AD_UKC048_MetaG (SPAdes) (version 2) | ecosystem: Engineered > Bioreactor > Anaerobic >... | reverse complement strand
AAGAGACAACAGGTTCTTTCCTGTTGCAAAATCAACGTCAGGGTTAATCGTTGCTTATTTGCGTATGGTGACCTGGGTTCCCGATCCGATATACTGGTACAGGTCCTTTACATCCTCATTCTTCATGGAGATACAGCCAAGGGTCCAGTTCTTATAGCGGTCAATCACAAAATCTTCGTGTGGCCAGACGCCATGTATACCAATACCGCCACCGATTTTTGCATTGGCCGGTATTTCTCCGTTTTGTTTCCGCCGCTTGAATTTTTCGATACTTTCTTTCGTGGGATAATCTATCGCCAGAAACCGGCACCATTTATCATGCACCCTTTTGGTGGTAATCCGGAAACTGCCTTCCGGTGTGTTTTTATCCCCTTCCATTTTTTTGTCCTCAAGACTGTTATTCCCGAATACTACCGGGTAGGTGGCATACCAGCCCTCTTCGTCATACACGGTAAGTTCATAGTCTGATTTATCGATCATAATGGACACCCGTCCAACCGGACCAGCATTTGCCGTGAACCGCTTATTGTTGGTAATCGGCCTGGAGCTGTGATAATCTGTTGCCGTAAGGCTGCTGCCCAAAAATGCGGAAAGAAGAAATACGATTTGTTTCATGTCCATTAGTGTTTTCAATAAAGCCGGTTGTAACCCGCCACCTGGTGGGAGCAGCATTGATTCCATGGCTTTAGAAAAATAAAAGGTGGTCCGTCCTACCGTTCAAACGGAGTGCCAGATTTTTTATTTTCCGGTGGTGGATAACTATAGTACCCGTCTGTTTCAATTTAACAGCCCGTTTAGAAAATTTACGGGGCCTTTTACCCGGTAAACCTGCTTAGGAAAATAAAAAAACCGGCCTGGGAACAGGCCGGTGATGTATGAAGATGAGAAATTCTTAAAAGTTGCTGAAGCGGAATCCCAGGGTATATGGGGTCATATCAAGACTCTTATCCCACATATTGTTCATGGCATAACTGCCATAAAGCTTTACAGGACCGAGTGATAATTCGCCGATATAAGACAGTTTGAAACGTTCCAGGTCAAAATCACTCCTGACTTTATTTTTGTCACCATCCACTTTTGTTTTAAAACGTGCGGAATACATATAACCCGCACTCACACCTCCGCTGATGCCAAATCCGTTTTTACGGTTCGGGGTGAAATTGATGTTGAGCATGATGGGTACGGTCAGGTAGTCAACCGCCAGTTTTACTTTTTTAAAGGAGGTACTGCCTTCGCTGATCAGGGTGGGGTTTTTAGAAAACAGGAGCTTGTCATTCTCAAAATGATAATTGTTCAACTCCAGTCCCATCCCGTATTTCAGGTTCAACACATGTTTGGCAATATTCAGTTTTTGCATGAAGAACCAGAGATTCACATTGCGTGATTTACCGGCTCTGGCTACCAGGTCGTCTTTGGTAATACCGCTGGCGGTAAAGCCGTCAAATGCGGAATTTACATAATTGGAATTGTCGGTGTAGTTGGAGAAACCGATATCCACGATCCACCAGTTGGTACTGAGGTTGGTTGGTTTTTCCACACGACGGTTGCGCATCCGGTATTCACGGTCATGTATAATTTCACGGTCTTTGCTACCGGCTTTACGGATAATGACCATCCCGCCTATACGGATCGTGTCATCCTGGGGTGCTTTTGCAGGAGCTACTGTGCTATCTGTTTGCGCAAAACTGCCAAGCGTCATAGTAATAGCCATACAGAAAGTAAAAATCCTTTTCATGTTATTTGTTTTCTTCGATTAATAATGTTTTTTGAAGATCATCCGTCGCCATCTGGGCCCGGATTATTTTAACTTGATTGCCAAACTGCCAACCAGTAACCGGTTGTCCTGATCGGTCGGGTCAATGTTGGTTCGTTTCTCAAAAGTCCGTGTCACCTTCCGGAAGAAGCCACGGAGTTTGTTTTTCTTACCATCATTATCTTCTATCTCAGGAGTCTGTTCATCAGAGTTGGCAACTGCGAAATCAATACCCGGTTTTATATCAGGCGAAGAACCTGTATTATTTGTTACATCTGTTTTTGTTAAAATGCCTTTAGGAATATTATTTTTTGGAACAGACTGTACAGCTACAGCATTTTGACTTGTGACAACATTCGGATTATAAACCGGCTCCGGCAGATTATTACTCTTGTTATCGGGCTGATGGCTGGCCAGTGCATCCTTTTTATCAGGTTGCGGTTCGTTATTAACTGACTGTAAGGATTGTTTCACCTTCCGGTCTGTGGGTGTAATATCAGTGCTGTTAGTTGCCAGATTGCTTTCCTGCACCTGAAGGCGGTGAGCCGTATCCTTTGTTACAGCGAGTTCTTCCTTGCTGTTTTCAGGCCGAATAGGAGCGGGTGATTTGATCTGCTCTTTGCCCGGTATTGACCCGGCAACGGCTGCTTCATCGGAACGACGGCTGAGCATCCATACGGTACTCAGTCCCAAACCCAGGATCAGAATAGCTGCAGCTGCTCTCCACCAACGTGCCGGCAGGGCCCGTACTTTCTCTTCGCGGCGGTAAAGCGAAGCTTTATCCGGGAATTCAACCGCTTCCGGTTGCAGACGGGTAAAACGCAACAGGTCCAGTTCTTTCTTCACGGCCAGGTTTTCCGAAGCGAATTGCTCCACAGCCGCAACCTGTGCAGGATTCAGTTCTTTATCAATATAGAGATGGAGATATTCTTCGTAGTTGGTCAAATTCACCAACGAATCAGCCTGTCCTTTCAGTAATTCCTCTTTTCCGGAGAAAACAATATCCGTGTCCGGGGTGAATTTATATTGCAGCAACAGGTCCAGTTCTTCTTTCAAATCAGGATGCAACTGCACAAAAGCCTCCACCACCCCGCGCTCTGTCTGCGTCAGTTCATTATCCATGTAAAGGATAAAGTATTCTTCGTAGTTATTTCGCGTGATGTTCATTTGTTCAGTATTTCTTACATGTTGGTGTTTTCACCAACATGTCTATATGACGTTCTCCATCTTCACCAGATACTCCTTCAATTGAACCCTTGCCCGGTGCAGGTATACTTTTACCTGGCTGGGGTTAAGGTTCATGATCTGTCCGATTTCTTCATAATTATAACCTTCATAATCCTTGAGCAGTACCAGCGAACGCTGTGTTTCATTCAGCCGGTTCAGCGCTTCATTCAGAATCTTCTTTAAATTGTTTGCCGGCTTATTTTCCACCTTTAACAACTCCCCAAACTCTTCCCGTAACTGGATCCGCTTCACTTTCCGGATATGATCGATCATCTGGTGGTAGGCCACTGTAAAAAGATATGATTTGCTTTTTGCCGCATCCACTTCATCCCGGTTGCGCCACATTTTTTCAAAAGCGGTTTGTACCACATCCCGCGCATCCTCCTCATGCCTGAGATTCTTCAGGATGAAGCGGTACACATTATCTGCATACTGGGTTACACATTCGTTGTATTCTCTCTCGGTCATAAACAGCCTGGTGTGGTAAAGGTAATAATCATTGGTGCTGTACAAATAGTACGTTTTAAGGGAAGGAATGTTACAGCCCGGCAAAAAAAAATCCGGATCTGTGACCCGGATTTGTATAAAAGTACTTGTATTTCAATTAATTAACTGGAGAAACCAGGATGAACTGGCGGGAGAGGTTTTCCAGCATCAGGTCATCAGATGTGTTATTCCCCGGCTCGGAACAGGCTGTTTTTTCTAAACAGGGTGCTGGAGCGGGTGCTGGTGTTTCAACCGGACGCGTGGGAATGCTTAAAATCAGGACAGTAGATAATAATAAAAGGGCAAAAGGTATAAAGGAAAACCTTGAATTCCGTTGCATGGTGATGGTTTTTGAGTAGGACGAAGGTAAACCCGGGTATGTTACAGGTTTGTCAATTTTTTTCAGTTTGTCATTTTATATTATATGGACCAAGCCTTTGTGAGCAGTGGTTATAACGGACTAATTTGCTGTATACCCTTACTGTTTACTGACAACCGGTATCTTTTCAGTTCTTTTTGTTCATCATTTATCTTCTCCACCACGATATTGATGTAATACAATTTTTCGCCATAAATCACGTCAAATCCATGCTCAGGATCCGGACAAAAAAGCGGAAAATCGGCATTATCCATATTCCTCATCAGTTGAAGCAGGTTGAGCCGGATAATTGAATTAATTCCGGAAATGGAGTAATCACTGGTGGTATCCAGTTTTTCCCGGTTGATATACATGCGGGTCCTGAACAGTAACACTTTTTCTTTATTGGTCGGATTGTTCTGCTCAAAAAATTCTGCATTGTTCCGGCATTTAGTAATGGAATCGGGTACTTTATTGATGGAGATAAAGTCCATACTCTCTTTGGCCCAGCCGATATCTTTCCGGTTTATATTCATGGAGATTTTGTGGTCATAATACCTGGATCCCATTTTATGGGCAAAATAATACCGGGCAAAATCTTTGATCCGGTCTTTAAGCATATAGCTCACAACCAGGGCTACAAACAAGGGCATGGTATAATTGCCGAATTTCTGTTGTACCGAAAACGCGATCACCGTAGCAAAGACCATGGAAATTCCAGCTGCCAGGCTATAGAGAAGCTGCTCGGTTACCACCCCGTCTTTACGTTTATCGATATTCAGAAATAAATGGCTTTCCGCATATTTCTTCAACATACCCAGCCGGTATACCAGCTCATTGTTGGCGTCCCGGTTTTCTTTTCCGGCAATGGGAAATTTCTTTTCTTTCTTATAGTTGATTTCTTTGTTTACAAATTCTGTTAAGTCCGCTTTGTACTGTTTAAAAATCCGGGCATCTCTTTTGTCGAGTCCCTGCATCAGCCGGAATGCATGGTATTCAATCGTATTGCTCATAAACTCATCTCCGAACCGGAAATAATCCATCAGCTTTTTATCAATGGTGGGGACATTGATAATCCGGTACAGATCCCTGTATTTGCCGGTGATCACCTGGTTGAAATGCTGAAAATTATATACCAGGTAATCCAGATCTGCTTCAGGAGCCTGGAGTATATGGGCAATTTCTTCCCGCAGGGAACTTTTGAGAATGGAAAGAAACATTTTTATCTGGTACTCAAAATCGGCGATATGGGTCCTTGTCCGCTGTGAAGCCAGGTTGTTAAAGGATTTCTCCAGGAAGATAAATGCCGAATGATCACCTTCGGCCAGATCACGGAGTATATATACCGGGGTGATCAGGCGGATATTCGATTTCATATCCCGGTAAAAATCATCTTTACTGTAGGTAAAGCGATTGATGTCAAGACTATTGGGGATATACATCCAGAAATTAAGCGAGAAAAAGTTGTGTTTCTGTTTTTTTCGGGCCACAAAGCCAACCTTTATCTCTGCCGAATTTTTATCGTGAATTTTTACAATTTCATCAATCATTTGAGCAGGTTACTTGAATTAGAAAAATACCCCGTTACTGGTATAACCCAGCCAGCGGAGTACGGTTTCGCCCCATATTATGATCATAAACCAGCTGATCACCATCATCGTGAATCCGAATTTAAAAGAGTCGCTCATACTATACTGATTCGTGGTATAGAGCAGCGCGGATGGTTTACTGTTAAATGGTAATACATACACATGTTCAATCAGCAAAGCCACCGGAAAAGCAAGACTCATTACCGGGTAGCCAAATTTCTGGGCAATGCCAATAGCCATCGGAACAAAGATCAGGGCCCGCATGGTCTTCGACTGAAAAAGGATAGCACTGAAAAGCATCAGAAAAGTCAGCCCCAGGTAGAGAATCCAGAAAGGAGTGGCTTTTGAAATACCAAAATAGCCAAATAAAGCATCTACCAGGGTTGCCGGCAGATCAGTGGCTTCCAGTCCTGCACCCAGCGTGTAGGCACCGGCAGAAAATAACATCAGGTGCCAGGGTATATCCACGTCATTCCACTTCACCACACCGACCCGGGGTAGCAAAGCCACTACGGCACCAAGAAAAGCGACGGCTGTTTGGGAAATTCCGTGTTGTTTATCGGTAGCCCATAAAGCCAGTACGGTGATGAAAATGAAGATCGACTTGTATTCGTTCACGGTCATTTTGCCCAGCTTCAGATACTCCTCTTTCAGGCGTTGCATTCCGCCTTCGATCTGGGGCCGCTGTTCTTCTTTTTTCATCGGGAATATAACCCTCGTACCCACCACCCAGCCAATCAGAATAAGGATAATACATAGCGGGAAAGCGGCGATAAACCAGTCCTGGAAACCAAAAAGCGACTGGCCCAACGCACCGGCAATTAATGATCCGGCGAGCAGGTTAGCCCCGGAGCCGGTTATAAATCCGCTGGCGCCGATATTAATCTGGAAAAGATTTTCCAGTACAATGCTCCTTCCGAAATTATTCCGATGATCGGCCGTAGCCCCATAGATGGCGGCGATGACCATGAAAATTGGCAGCAGAATGGTGGCTTTGGCGGTAGTGGCGGAGATGAACACCGACAAAACAATATTAATGACAATAAAGCTGAAGAAAATCCAGGTAGCGTTTTTCCCGAATTTCAATACAAACCATAAGGCAAAACGCTTGGCGGCTTTAGTGGTTACAAGCATACTGGCCAGGATAAAAGAAAGGATATTCAGCCACATCACCGGATGCCCGAGCTGGGCATAGGCCAGGTTCTCTGTGGTTACGCCGGTCAGCACCATGGCAATGACTACAATCAGGGACGTTAAATAATTGGGGATGGCTTCAGTGATCCATAATATAATGGAGGCCACAAAAATGCCCAGCATCGCATAATTAATCCGTGAAAAATTCTCAGCACCAATCTCTTTCAGCCGTTTGAGACTGTCATCCCGCAACACTTCAGTTTTGATCTGGTTCAGGAAGGAAATGTCAACAAAGTAATAAATGAGAATAAAACTGAGTATCGCCAGTGGCCCTCCCAGCCATTCCATCCATTTCTCTACGCCCTTCTTCTCCATCTTTTTCAGCTTCTCTACCCGGTAATTATTCATATCCAGCGGGTCAAAGGCTTTGGGGTTGTATCGGGGATCTGTTGTATTCATGTGGAGCAGGTTATGTAGTAATGTCCGTTATATCTTTAGTTTTACCTTGAATAATTTTGAACTCTGGTCGCAACCGATCCAGGCGGTTTGGTTGGCGCGATCAATCACCAGGGCTTCGGCTTTCGGCACAAAATCAATTTCCTGAGAGGCTAACACGTTTCCGTTCAGTGTGCAATGAAAAAGTAATTGCTGCTGACTGTCGCAGATCCATAAACTGTTATCACTGGCGTCAAAAAAAATATCCGACAGGTAGCTGGCAAAATCAACCAATATTCGTTGGACTTCCGCCTGGCTTGCCAGCGAATATTTGATCAGCAGGGTAGGAGATTCCTGGTTCACGATATACAGTGTATCCTGGCCGTATGCCAGACCTTCAATTCCTTTATTGCTCACTCCGCCCGGAATATTAATATGGGTCACCAGGTTCAGCGAGGACTGATTGGGTGTTAGCCCATATAAATTCATTGAAGATTCATCAGCGACAAACAACCGGTTATTTACCGCATCCAGGGTGATGGCTTCGAAATCATATTGACCCGTAACCGGTAGCTGGCGGATGGTTGAACCGTCCGTATTTATTTCATAAATACTTCCCTGGTCACTGATGGCATAGAAACTGGATTTAGTGGCTGAAAAACAAAGACCGGAGAAACCGGATATTCCGGTATTGTATTCCTCATATTCTTTATCCTGAGGTCCAAAACCCCTGTTGTCTTTCCGGCAGCCGGAAACCAGTAATATACTTACCGCTCCTGATATCCATATGGCGCTGTTCCATTTCATAGTGACAGTTGAATAAAGCAGCCGGCCGGTCTTTTCCGGAATGACCGGCCGCTTTATGGATTACCTGAAACAATTACCATTTTGTAAATGGATTTTTCATGAGCATCGAGTTATAATACTTCACATCACCGGTCACTTCTTCACCCAGCCAGGCTGGCTTTTCAAAATGATCATTCTCGGCCTGTAATTCCACTTCCGCCACCACCAGTCCCTGGTTTTCACCATAAAACTCATCTACTTCGAATGTGTGATGGCCGGCTTTTACTTCATAGCGGATTTTGTCGATCACCCCGGGTTCACAGATATTCAGCAATTCTTCCACTTCACTTACGGGGATCTCTTTTTCCCATTCATACCTGGATGCGCCGGAGTCATTTCCTTTTCCCTTGATCGTAATAAACCCTGCTTTTCCCTTGATCCGTACCCTTACTGTTCTTTCCGGCACTGATGAAAGATAACCCTGGGTGATGCGGGTCTCTTTGGCCGCTTCAGTTTTAAATGCGTCGGAGGTAACAAGGAATTTTTTTTCTATTTCCTGAGCCATAGTAGTATTTTTTTTAGTTAGCTAATGGTTGACTGATCATGCCGGTTACGCGTTTGATGGCCTGGAGATAATTGATATTCTCCACCCCGTCCAGACCGATATCGGCCACCGTTTTTTTGATGTCTTCCACTTCAGTTGATTCCGAGTTAATGGTCACGACTTTAGCCCCGTTGATCAGTACATTCCCCACTTCACAAATGGTGTTATTTACCATATAGCCAAAGCGTTGTTTATGTACCCTTACCGCCTGCAGATCGGGGTGAGCATTGATCATGCCGATAAATTCATCATAACTGTAGGTTTCTTTATCCAGCACCGGTGCGGTTACCTGAAAAGCCGGAAACACTTCTTTCAAAAGTACTTCTGCCGCTATCGGGAAACTGCCTTTCATCAGCGGATTCCATTGCTCCATCCCGTCTACCGTCTGCACAAAAGTTTTTATATCCATTTTGCCATCCCGGATCTTGGTATTGTTAATGTCATTCTTCCGGGACAGAATATAGATCTCATCACTCTGACGTTCCCATACTTTTTCAGGTACCGGCATAGATAACCGGGCCATTCGTTGTGCCGCCTTTTCAAAATCCTGTCCGAAAGAACGGAATTCAAACCGGGGTTTGGAGATTTCTCCAATCTTTAATTCTTCTTTACTCATTGTAGGCTTTTTTATTTTTAAATCAATACAGTAAAAGGCTCCGGGGAATTCCCCGGAGCGGATTTGTTTATAAAGCCGGGATATCACCAGTGGATGCGCCATTCACTTTCCCCGGAGTTTGCAGGGCCAACTTCCAGGTACCTGTGGCATTGGGAACACGGCTGTATGAGTCGGTTGCGGGAATGGCGGAAATAGTAACACCCCAGGGGGCTGCGCCTCTCGTAAATAAACTCACTGAAGTGCCATCAGGTTTTACCAGTTCCAGTGATAAGGTTTGTTTGGCAGACATACCATCGCCAACTGTGCCAATGATGAGGGCAGCAGGATCAGCCGTTGCGGTGTATCCGCTGCATTTGATGATGCCATAGCCATTTGCCGGTAAAATAGTCGCGGCGGGTACTGACCATGGTGTGCCGTCGGGATTTTTCAGGGAGACAGTGTTTTTAAGAATGACCATGCCGGAAATATTAACCGGAGCGGCTGAGTTATTGAAGAGTTCTACAAACTTGGTATTCCCGTCAATTTCGTTCAGTACAATAGCGGCATAATTCGGAGGAATGGCTCCAACCTTGTAGGTTTTTTCTGCAGAACTGTTTTCAATTCCACCGGTAGTTTTTGCCCCTACATATAAAACGATGGTGGTTTGGTCAACCTGCTTGGGGATACTGCCGGAATACGAATTGCTGGCTCCGGCCACCATGGGTACAGATAGGGCCGTACCGCCATTTACTTTATAGAATAGGGTTACCGCTTCAATTCCTTTTACAGAAGTAACAGTGGCGGTGACGTTTACCACATCGTCAGGAGTTACCGTCGACGGGGTGAAGGCCACATTGCTGATCGTGGCCGGTCCATTATATATTTCATCCTTTACGCAGGAAGAAGCGAATAAAGCCAGTCCGATCAGGCTGCTTATAAAATAGGTAAGTTTCATATAAGTTGTTTTACAGGATTATTAAAAGTTGATTTCAAAACGCACCCCCATCATTCCATAATCTTCACCGGCTGTTCCATTCGCATCGGCTACTTTGGTGGGATCTTTGGTCAATGCACCTGCGAGATCATATCCGACGAATAATTTCTTTTTTCCACTGGCATAACGGTCATGATTGACATAACTGTAATTGATCTGGAAGCGCACATTCTTTGCGGCATAAATATTAACACCGGCTGTATAAGCTTCAGCAGCACCACCAAAAAGAGCGGGGTCGTTCATATCAATATTGTCATAGCGGAAGGCCAGTTCCATATCTCCCCATTTTTTACCCCGGTATGGCTGACTGAATTCGGCTTCTGTATGGTTGTAAAACTGGCGGCCTCCGAATAAAAGACAGGCAGCCTGGGCGTAGAATCCATTAAAATTCAGGGTGGAGAGATTGTTATTCCGGATTACTTTACTTCTGATATACTCGCTCTGGAAACCAAACCCTTTAAAATAGCCGGCTATTTCAATATTGTTGAGTACGGTGTGATTTACATTCGGAATAATATCAGTATCCAGGTATTTTTTTCGGTTGATACTGCTCAACGAGCGGGTGCTGTATCTTAATCCGCCGTATTCGGCGGCCTCTACACTGGTTTTGGGCTGACGGTAAGAAGCGGCATAAGCCAGGTGTCCGCCGAAATCTTTGTCGGCTTTGGTCGGTTGCAGGGCAAATTTACCGGTGAAGGATACGCCTTCATCTCGTCCATAATCCTTATTGTTATCTTCTACAAAAGTTCTCATTTCCGCATCTTCCACTTCCTGGAAGAATACACCACCGGCTGCCAGAAAATGGGTGCCGCTATAGGAAGTTTCCCAACCCACATGGCGGGAAGGAGTGAACGCAGTCACCACCATCGCCCTTTCCAGAAAATTGAGGTAACGGGAGGAAGAAGTCTGGGACATCGAGAAACGCTCTTTGAAATTACCCACCCTGGTGGCCAGACCGTTTCTGAAATCATACTGAATGTAGGCATCATTCAGTTCGAGTATCCCGTTGGAAAAATCAAGATCGATTTCCCCATACCAGTTCTTGGTCAGATTGGTCTTGGCCGCAAACCGGGCCCGGCGAATCGATACGCCATTACCGATCGGGTTCATCGTTTTATTGGAGAATATCTGACCATCTACCTGCACCCTGATATCAAACCAAAGCCGGTAGTCCTGGTCTTTTGATTCAAAAACTAAAATGCCGTTTCTGTTCTCCACATCCAGCGGAGAACGGCTGACCAGCCTGCCGTATTGGTTAAACCGGTCCTGCCTGCTGGTGTCCTGGGCAATTGCCATATGCATGGATAAAAGCACTGCCACGATAATCAATATTCGTTTCATGGTATCTGTTTTAGGTGTTAAATTGTTTTTATGAATTGTGTCAGATTTATTTCTTTTTTCAGGTCAAATTTTTTTCTTAAACGGTACCTGGCTATTTCAACACTTTTAGTTGAAATATTCAGGAGCGGGGCAATTTCTTTACTGGAGAAACCAACCCGTAACAGTAAAGCGAGTTTACGTTCCTGGGCAGACAGGTGGGGTGATAGCTCCGTGAGCCGGGAAGGGAATTCGTCATTTACATGCTCAGCCTGCTGGTAGATCTGTTCAATTTCATCGGTAAAGCTCATCTTCTGTTTTACGGACCGGATTACTTCACGGATCTGACTGTTCTTTTTTTGCGGATCAGATTCCCTGCAACATTCTTCAAGCGCCGCACAGGTGAGTTCAAGAAACTGGCGCTGGTCCGCAATATTCAGCGCATAATTAACCAGTTCTTTACGTTTTTCTTCCAGCCGGTTATGCAGTGAGCTGTTTTCCACCTGCACTTGTTTTATTTCTATTTCAGACAGCGATTTTTGCAGTTCCGCGTATTGCAATTGTTCATTCAGCCTTGTATTGTATTCCCTTGCTGCCGTTTTACTCCGGTAATGACGGAAGTACAGGTAGGCGGTTATGCCCATTACGGCCAACGCAATAGCTGTAACGGAGATCAGTACGGTATTAACCGGCAGATTGATTACGGTGGTGGTTGGGCCGGCAGCCGGGGAAGTAACCACAGTCAGTTGTTTATGGGTGATATCAATTTTGAAAACATTATTTACAAAAAAGAGACTGATGAAGGTCAGCAAGCCGGCCAGTACAGGCGTCATCAACCAGCCCAGCATGATCGTGCCCAGCATTTTGAACCGTATTTCCTGAATGCCTTTAATGGCTCCAATACCAATCAGTGCTCCAACGATTACCTGGGTGCTGGAAACCGGCACCAGTGGAATAGCCGGAAGGCCGATCCGGACAAAAAGATCAGATAACGCAGTTGAGGAAAAGATGAATAACACGAGGGCCTGTGACAATACCACTACGATGGCGGTCTCCGGCGTCATCTCCAGTAATCCATGGCCAACAGTATTAATTACTTTTTTACTATACGTGAGAATCCCTGCCGCAATCGAAAGGCCTCCCAGCAGGAACAGCACATGGGTGTTTGTGAAGGTGAATGGGCCTGCATTAATATGGAAGGAAGTGGAATTCACAAATACCCCCATTACATTGGAAACATTATTGGCTCCCAGGCTGAATGCGGCAAAGGCCCCCACAATCAGCAGCCCGTTCCGGATATGACTATCCAGAATAAGCACATGCGTTTTCGTCCTTCTCATATAATACCGCATCAGCAGGTATAAAAGCCCGGAGAAGATGGCTCCCAGTAAGGGACCCGTAAACCAGGAAACGGCGATTACAGTCAGTACTTTATAATCCACCGGATTGGAAGTATAAAAGCACCAGCCGATGATGGCACCAACAATCGCCTGGCTGGTGGACACAGGTAGCTTATAATAGGTCATCCAGGTCACAACAATGGCGGAACACAGGGCAACCGTAAATGCACCCCCCATGGCATCGATAGAGCCCAGGCTGGAGAGTGTTTCAGTGGCACCTGTACCTTGCAGTACGGCGCCAAGAATGACGAACAGGCTCGCGATGATGGCTGCTTTCCTGAACTTGATCATCCGGGAGCCAACCGCTGTTCCAAATACATTGGCCGCATCATTGGCGCCCAGAGACCAGCCCAGGAATAATCCGCTTGTTATAAATAAAAGGAACAGCATGCCATTACATTATTCGCTTGATCGCCATAATCGCCAACAGGTCAGCCACTTTTTCAGCAGTATCCGATATGTTTTCTATGTGCAGGGTGAAATAACGCAGGTGAAATTTTTCACTCAGTTTCAGGGAGGGCATTTCACGGAATATCTTTCTTCTCACCACATCCGCATACACATCCGTTTCCTTTTCAAAAAAGAATACCCGGTGAATTTTTTCGTTGACCGTAGACGGCTCATTGAAATAGGACTTGGCCGCCGGTATAACTGATTCAGCCGCAGAAACGGAGATCTGGGTCAGTTTTACAAAATCCTGAACCAGTTCCTGCGGAACCATGGGGATCTCCACGTCAAATTGAAACAGGTTTTTTTTGGAAAGGTCAATGAGGTTGTCCAGTTCTTCGAGCAACCGGAGAATATCCCCTCTTAACTGGGGCATTAATGACTGGGTATAAAGCGTGTTTTCAATTTTCCGGCGAATCTGGTCTGATTCAATTTCCAGGTTGGCCAGAGATTGTAGATTATTATTAAAATTCTCTGTATTCTTATAGAGATAGTTTTTTACGCCTTCTTTAAAAAGTAGTACACTCTGGTCTACACAATTGAAAAAGCTGTCAATCAGCGCTATCGATTTATTAGCCTTGGTAAAAAACAAAATAGCCCCCTTTTTTTAGTTCTATGGTAAAAGTAGACTTGCTGCTATCCGTTTGATACTGATATAACTCAGGTGCCGGAGTAACAGGGATCAGTGTATAGGGATTAAATCAGGTAATTACCTGATATTCACGAAAGCGTTGAAGAGATGTAGAGGTGGCTGTTATTCAGTTGACTTCATTTGTAAAGAAGCTGTATAGGTGATTTAGTAAAAACAGCCTTTACAAATTGGTTTAAATCGGACATATTTCTGTCGCCCCGATCAGGTTTTAAACCGGAGTCTGTCAGATCAGTTGAAAAGAACAGTATAATTCATAAAAGACAAGAGAGTAGCTAATAAGAGCCGCGTAAGTTCTTTTTTCGGCTTAATGGTGACTTTCTGGTTTAAATCGGTCGATCCGGCTATTTCCCGGTAACCATCAGCCGGGAAAAAGGGGATGACCGGACGGCGTATATTTGTCCCAAAATCAGCCAAATGAACGATAAACTGGTACAACGCATTGCCGCCGAAGTGGAAGACATTAAATCAGCCGGTCTCTTTAAAACGGAACGCATTATCGAGAGCCCCCAGGGGGCCGAAATCATTGTCAATGGCAAAGCCGTTCTGAATTTTTGCGCCAATAATTACCTGGGACTTTCCAGTCACCCCAAAGTGATCCAGGCCGCCCATGAAGCCATCGATAAAAGGGGGTACGGTATGAGCAGTGTCCGCTTTATCTGTGGCACCCAGGATATTCATAAAGAACTGGAAGAAAAAATCTCCCGGTTCCTCGGCACCGAGGATACTATATTATATGCGGCCGCCTTTGATGCCAATGGGGGGGTGTTTGAGCCTCTCTTCAACGAACAGGATGCCATCATTTCGGATGCCCTGAACCATGCTTCTATTATTGACGGGGTTCGCCTATGTAAGGCCCAGCGATTCCGTTACGAGCACAATGACATGAATGACCTCGAAGTCAAACTGAAGGAAGCAGCCGGCTGCCGAAGCCGTATCATCGTCACCGATGGCTCTTTCAGCATGGATGGCACCATTGCCCGCCTGGATGAAATCGTGAAACTGGCCGAACAATACGATGCCTGCATCATGATCGATGAATGTCATTCCTCCGGCTTCCTCGGCAAGACCGGCCGCGGTACCCACGAATACCGCGGGGTAATGGGTAAAATTGATATCATTACCGGCACCTTGGGCAAGGCCCTCGGAGGGGCATCCGGCGGATTTACTTCCGGCAGTAAAGCCGTGATTGATATGCTGCGCCAGAAATCAAGACCTTATTTATTCAGTAATACATTGGCTCCTTCCATTGTGGGGGCCTCGATTGCGGTACTCGATATGCTCACGGAGACCACCGAACTCCGTGATAAACTGGAATTTAATACCCGATATTTCCGTTCCAAAATGACGGAAGCCGGCTTTGATATCAAACCCGGTGATCACCCCATCGTGCCGATCATGTTGTATGATGCAGTGCTGGCCCAGACCATGGCGGCCAAATTGCTGGAAGAGGGGATATATGTGATCGGTTTCTTCTTCCCGGTAGTCGCCAAAGGACAGGCACGCATCCGGGTACAGTTGAGTGCGGCACACGAACAGGCGCACCTGGATAAAGCGATAGCCGGGTTTACAAAAATTGGTAAAGAGCTGGGCGTCTTGAAGTAAGCATTTATAAGGATTCCATATTCTTCCTTTCACAGGTAAAATTACGTATCAGGGGATTCTACGAACAGTACTTATTACCTGTACTTATTTCCTGTTTTTGCCCGAAAAAACACGTAGAAAGTTATGAAATGCAATTTTCGCAGACTACTTTCGTTCTAGGTTTATTGATATAAACTCTACCCGCCAATTCCTCTGGAATTTCCTTAATTAATTCTTGACCCGTATTACCCGGCTATAACCGGGAGTACCCAACTTTTTTAAAGAAGTATGAAAAAATTCTTTGTTTGTATCGTAACAGCGGCTGTAGTTATGTTTATGTTTAGTTCCTGTGCTGCCACTAAAAGGGATTGCCAGGGTAACAAACACTACCGGTTGAAAAACGGTATCTACCTTTAAGGAAAATCTGAGCAAAACGTATTAGAAGTCCCGGTTTAACCGGGACTTTTTATTTTTAAGGAAATATTGAACAATGAACTACCGGCTGCTCATCCTCTTATTCCTTTTCCCGTTTTTTTCAAAGGCTCAGACTTCCGTTTTTCCAAAAGATTGGACCGGTAACTGGAAAGGGGAATTGCAATGGTTTAAAACAGGCAACCCGGTACCTCAGACCGTTTCAATGGAACTGCGGATACAGCCGGCCGACAGTGTCAATAAATATACCTGGAACCTCATTTACGGAGCAGCTTCCGAAGACAACCGTCCCTATTTCCTGGTGGCCAAAGACAGCAGCGGTACCCATTGGGTGGTGGATGAAAACAATGGTATCATACTGGACGAATATTGGATTGGTAATAAATTATGCGGCATGTTTACCGTGATGAATGCGACCATCATCAGTAAATACTGGCTGGAAGGGGAGGAGCTGATCATGGAAATGCTTACGATCGGGGCCAAACCACTCGTCACGACCGGAAAAGGCAATGATGATTCTCCGCTGGTGGATAGTTACCGGGTGAATGGATACCAGTTTGCCCGGCTCAGGCGCCAGTAATATTTTAAACAAACAAAACAAATAGGCCCCGGTGCGGTTAACTTTGTTCAAATTTTATGGACGCCATGAAAAACGCCCTTATTAGTATTTCCTTGCTGCTTGGTTTATATGCTTGTTCCCCCAATAATGTAAAACAGGACGACAGCCTGGGTAAATATTTTACCGAAAACAAAGTAGATGGCTGCTTTGCCATCATGGACAACGCATCCGGAAAGTTCACTGTTTTCAACCTGGGCCGTTACCGTGATAGCAGCTACCTCCCGGCTTCCACGTTTAAAATTGTTAATTCCCTGATTGGCCTGCAGACCGGTAAGATCGTCAATGACAGTATGATCATCAAATGGGATTCCGTAAAGCGATGGAAAGAAGACTGGAACAAAGACCTGACTATGTATGAGGCATTCCGGGTATCCTCCTTGCCTTATTATCAGGAAGTGGCCCGCCGGATCGGCAAGGATACGATGCAACTATGGCTTGACAGCCTTAAATACGGGGCTCAATACGACACCCAGAAAGTGGTTATCCGCGGAGCCGTCGACTCCTTCTGGATTAATAATAATTTGAAAGTAACACCAGATCAACAACTTGGCCTTGTGAAAAAACTCTATTTTGATCAGCTGCCTTTTTTCAAATCCTACCAGGAAATGGTCAAAAGGGCCATGCTTTTTGAAAACAATACCAATTACCGCCTGGGGTATAAAACAGGCCTCGGATACCGCGAAAACGGGAATATACTGGGTTGGGTTGTGGGCTGGGTGGAAGAAAACGGGCATCCCTATTTCTTTGTACTAAATACAGAATCAACCAACCGCGATATCGAAATGACAAAAATACGGTTGAAAATCCTCAAGGATATCCTGAAGGAAATGGGATTTTTCGAGGGAAAAATGTAAGATCCCCCTCCCGGGACGTACTGCTTTCACTTGTAGCATGAATTTTGATTTCTTCCCGCATGAACTGGCAATTTCAATATAAAGAAGCCGTACTGCTGTTTATCGCGGCGGGGTTACTCCTGCTCCTTTTTTTGAACCTGCTCCGTTGGAAAAATAAAACCACCCGCAAAATCGGCGACCCGGCCCTGGTAAAACTCCTGATTACTTCTTTTTCCCAAAAAAGATTTGTCCTGAAATTTATCCTGGTCCTGCTGGCTTTCTCAGCGGGCATACTGGCAGTCATGAATCCAAGGGTGCCGGGTGACTCAGATAATAAAACCCGGAAGGGTATTGATATTGCCATCGCCCTGGATGTCAGTAAAAGTATGCTGGCTACCGACCTGGCTCCCGACCGCCTGGAAAGGGCCCGTCAGTTTATCGGTAAACTCATCCGGGAAATGCCAGATGACCGGGTGGCCCTGGTCCTTTTTGCCGGGAAAGCTTATCTACAGTTACCACTCACCGTGGACCATGCAGCTGCTTCCATGTTTGTTTCCAGTGTTACCACCGATGCGGTGCCTCAACAGGGAACCGTAATCAGTGATGCACTGCAAATGAGTGCCGGTGTATTCAATCCGGCTGATAAGCGGTTCAAAGCTGTTGTTTTGATTACGGACGGAGAAGACCATGATGCTGATGCGTTCAGTA
>Ga0209717_1002433_pt1 | contig 17954 bp, 33 predicted proteins | sample AD_UKC048_MetaG_FD_184418 | JGI IMG/M metagenome (GOLD analysis project Ga0209717, IMG submission 184418) | Active sludge microbial communities of municipal wastewater-treating anaerobic digesters from USA - AD_UKC048_MetaG (SPAdes) (version 2) | ecosystem: Engineered > Bioreactor > Anaerobic >... | reverse complement strand
TTCAAAGGAAGAATTAGAGGATATGATACAAAAATTTTCTTGGGTTTATATAGGAAGGATATATTGTGTTAGTGATAACGCTATCAGAAAATGGGCAAAAAAATATGGTATAATATAAAAATGGGGTGTAATTCAATAGTAGAATATATGCCTTTTAAGCATACTACGGCGGAGCGTTACCGCTCACCCCCACCAAAACATAGCTCCGTAGCCTAATTGGACAGGCAACTGTCTCCTAAACAGTAATCATATCAATGATATATGTGGGTTCGAGTCCCATCGGAGCCACCAATTTTCCTTGACTTTTCAACGATTTTGTGGTATTATGTAATGTAAGATATGAAAGGAGTCTATTATGAAAAATCTAATAATCAATGAAATAATAAGATTGAATAAGAAAGTTGTCAAATTGGATTTTGGTCAGCCTACGGATGATGCCGCAAAATGGGTTTTAGGATATGCTTCTGATAAACTTTTATTGGATATATATGAGACATTAGTTAGGTTTGATGAAGAAATGAATTTATCACAGATGGTAAATTACCTATTGAATAAGAAAGGAAAAATAAAATGAGATATTTTTTTACAGCAGATGAGCATTACAACCACGCAAATGTTCTAAAGTTTATGAATCGTCCTTTTAAGGATTTAACAGAAATGAATGGTGAATTGGTCAGAAGAAATAATGAGATTGTCCAGAAGGATGATTTTGTTATTCATGCGGGTGATTTTTGTTGGAAGGGTAATGCAGAATTTATTAGAAATTTACAGAAGTCTCTTGTTGGTAACCACATATATTTAAGGGGGTCACACGACAATTGGATGAATGGAAGCTATCATGAAATATGGGAAAAAACAATAGAAGGTCAGCATATTGTTGTCTGTCATTATGCTATGAGAACATGGGGAAAATCCCATTGGAACTCTTGGCAACTACATGGTCATTCTCACGGAATGTTGGAATCTATCGGAAAGCAATATGATGTTGGTGTCGATTGTAATAATTTTTATCCAGTATCGTTTGAACAGATAGTGGAGATTATGAAAACAAGACCCGATAATCCCGGCCTGATTAAGAAAGAAGAATAAGAAAGGAAAATATAAAATGTTTGATAGAAAGAAATATGTTATAATGAAGGATATAATGAACATATTGGGTATTAAGGAAGGAATTGGCTGTATAGAAACTGTACACAACTATATAGATTTCAAAGACAATATAATACGAAAGGGTGCTATTCGTTCTTATGTTGGTGAACGGATGATTATACCTTTCAATATGCAGGCTGGGATTTTGATTTGTGAAGGAAAGTCTAATCCCGAATGGAATTATTCGGCTCCTCATGGGGCTGGACGTGTGTATTCAAGGTCTAAGGCAAAGGTTGAATTGAATTTGGATGAGTTCAAGGCAGACATGAAGGGTATTTTTTCAACTTCTGTTGGTATAAATACTATTGATGAGTCTCCTAAGGCATACAAAGACCCTGCTGTTATTGAGGCATGTATTGAGCCTACTGCAAAGATATTGGATAGGATTATTCCTATACACAATCTCAAATCAGATGATTCGGAAAATAAATCTTGGAAAAAGGATAAGAAATAATGGAAAATAAAGAAAACATATATGATGAAATTGGATATGCTGGTGTAAAAGTAATGCAGGCACTTTTCATACTACAAATTGAAAAGGGTGGTATGGCAGTGTCTGAAAAGGATTTGTATAAATTTCTTGAAGAAAATTCAGATGATGTTATTTTCTCAAGATTTATTGCTATAAAAGAACGATATAGTCCCAAAGAATTAATCGAAATAATGAGTGTTTCCAATTATAACATTCATTAAGTTGGGAAACCCACGCCAGCAAGGGGTTCAGGCGAGTCCCGCCAAATGGGGTCTAGCGAGGTCGTAGAAAGTGCTTGACAAAACGAAGAAAATAGGGTATATTAGGTTATAAATGAGGTGTGGTTGTGATGATAATCTAAAGATACCCGAAGAATCATATGGTTTGACCCACTCCTCGTAAACAGTAACTTAACAGGCCACGTCTGTGGTGAAAGGAGCAAGGACTATGACCATGAAATTATTAGTTATGTTATTAGGATTGTTCTGTTTCGGATTACTTACTGATGTTTTCTTCTGTTTACAAGTTCAAGCTACCACGGCGTTGAAAAATATTCAGGCTACGTTTTACACGATTTTATTGACAAGTGTTGGAATGGCTGCTAACTGGATAGTTATTAAGAATGATGATGCTGTCGGATTTGTGGTGTATGTTGTTGGTTGTGGGGCAGGAACATTTTTGACTACGACTCCTGCTATAAGAAAACCAATCCATAGGATATATAGAAGGGTAATCAAGAAATAATAAACAACACCCCCTTGTGAGTCGAAAATCACAAGGGGGTTTAAATTATATAAGAGGTAATGTTATGAAAATTATAATTTGTGGTGATATCCACGGTGAATTTGCTACATTTAAAGACTTTCTGAATAAACAGAATCCAGACATTGTTTTACAATGTGGGGATTTTGGTTATTGGCCAAATTACTTTGGTAATAGAAGATTTGACCATAAAGTTTATTGGGTTGATGGTAATCATGAAGATTTTTATGCTATTGAACATAGAGAAAAGGACGAGATTTGGCGTAATGCTTTTTATATGCCAAGAGGAACTACAATGAAATTACCTGATGGTCGTAATGTATTGTTTATGGGTGGTGCAAGGACACCGAATTTTGACAGGAAACATAGAACATTAGGATTGAATTTATTTGAACAGGAAATGATAACTCAAAGAGATTTGGACAAGTTACCAGATGAAAAAGTTGATATTGTCATTACTCATACTGCACCAATAGAATTTGATATTGAAGAAATTAAAGACCCTAAGTGGGACAGATATGATGTTGGTTATGATGTATGTAGAGATATGTTGACTGTAATATTGAACAAGTATAATCCAGACAGATGGGTTTTTGGACATTATCACGCATATCAGGAAGGGCAGTATAAGAATTGTAAATGGACATTGTTGGATAGAATTAATAATAGATATAACAATACATGGTGGTTAGAAATTTAATTGACAATAAATAATAATTGTTATACAATATAAAATAAAATGTTAGGAGAAAATGTATGAGAGTGGCGGAAAAGTATAATGTTGACCAGATGTATTATTATCATTTGAGGGATTTTTATAATAGACCAGTTGTAACGGTTTGTGTTGTTCGTTGTGGGGATAATTATTCTAGGGGGGTTTCAATATGTTCATTGAGTGAAATGCCTGTAAAAAGAATTGGACGAAGAATTGCCCGCGACAGGGCTTTGAATGCTATTTTTAATAAAATTAGTGTAATGGAGATTAAGAGTGATAGAGCTCTGGATATACTGGAAAATATCTTCACAAAAGATGTAAAAGATTTATATGATGTTATGAATTATAAATCTCAATACAATCCTGATTTGACATGGTTTGAGAAGATATTATTCGGATTAATTGAAAGAAACAGGAATTAAAATACAGAGCGTTAGACTAGGGGTCAGGTCACAAGGCTCTCAACCTTGGCACAGGGGTTCAAATCCCCTACGCTCTAATAAATAGAATATATGAGGTCGTAGCAAATATTGGTATTGCAACAGTCTCTTAAACTGTCTACATGGGGGTTCGATTCCCCTCGGCCTCACCAGAATATAGAGGGGGTATATGAAAGAATTATATTTGGAAATGATATTGAAGTTTCTCATAGCATGTGCTCAGTTTTTATCCTACACAAAAAGAGGATAAAGATTGGGGAGACATCTATGAGGAAAGATGTGGTTTTTAATAATTTGAAAGGATAATATATGATAATTAAAACGAACTATAAGGACTACTATGACCATGTGGCTCATATATATGGTGGTGGTGACCCAAAAATTGTATATGTGCGTCCGCATAGGCTGAAAGTTATTCCAGAAATGAAATATCTTGAAACAGTGGATAAAAAATATATGAGAAATTGTTTTAAATGTAAGGCAATACAGGATATTGTTGACTTACACAATAGGTGGAATAGTTGGAAGAATGAAAGAACAGGTGTTCGGGGTATTGTAATTGGTGATATTTTCTTTGCTCAGATAAAAATGGAAAAAGAAGAGGAATACAGACTTGTCAATGAAAAGGATATGGCAGATAGAAAGCATTGGCACAAATCAGAATTGAATAATTATATAAATAGATATGACCAATCTTTAATCACTATTTGTAGAATGGTGAATTTACCTGTATTCTCATTTGATGTAAAATATAACGGATTTGAAGTGAATGAATATACACCGAAGTTGGGCGAAATTGGTATTGCCAGTTATATCAGCCCAAATGATATGTATCAGCACCTTTCCTATTTTATTGGTAACACAATGAAAATAAGTCCTGATGATATGGAAAAAATTCCTGTGCCAGACAAAATCAAAATTGAAGGTCATGGGTTCGATTATAAGACATCATTTAGAGGTAAGATGTAGTGGATGGTCATATAAAAACAATAATAACATTTATACATAACAATTTTAAAAGACGTATGAAACCAGTTCAATACTGGAAATTACTTGATAGGTTGATATTGGTACTATCTGTTGAATTGGATGAAAGACCAAAAGAAATAGAATATAAATAGTATAAGGCCGAGTGATGCAACTAGCAGACATTTTATATGGGAGAGTAGCGCAACGGCAGAGGCGATAGTTTCAAAAGCTATACAGTGTGGGTTCAAATCCCACCTCTCCTACCAAAATATTTACTTTGTAGATAGCATAGATGACATAACTCTATTGTGTCCTAATTGTCATTCACAAACAGAAAATTGGAAAGGAAGAAACAAGAAATATGGGGAAGTATCCTAATTGGCAAAGGAACTCGCCTTAGAATTAACCGGCATACACTTTGAAAATACGGGGGATTAGCCCAAACATGGCAGAGGCGTTAGTCTTAGAAACTAAAATGGTATAGGTTCGAGTCCTATATCCCCTACCAGAATATATTTTCATAATTTGAACCAAAGTTATATAAATAGATATAGACAAGTGGAGGGTTCAAATTATGAAATGTGAATATTGTAATAATGAACATAATGGAGAATATGGTTCTGGTAGATTTTGCGATAGTAGGTGTGCCAGAGGCTTTTCTACAAGAGAAAAAAGAAAAAATATCAATGAAAAGGTAAGTAAAAAATTAAAAGGAAGAAAAGTTGGTGGTTGTGGAACATTTACAGATGAACAAAGAAAGAAGGGTGGTATTAATTCATCTATAAAATATTTTGAAAAACAATTAAAAACACCTTTTGAGCTTTTATCTGAAAAGGGTAAAAGAAAGATAATTTTATTTGAACAAAATTATTGTTGTGATATTTGCGGAATTAAAAATGAATGGAACGGTAAATTACTTGTATTTCATTTAGACCATATTAACGGTAAAAAGGAAAATATAAGAAAAAATCTTAGGATGTTATGTCCAAATTGTCATTCACAAACAGATACATATTGTTCAAGAAATATATCAGATGAAAGTAGAGAAAAAAATAGAAAATTGATGTTAGAGATTTGTCGTAAGAAGTATGGCAAGTTTGACAAAACGATAAAAATATGATATAAGTTAATAAGAGGTGTTTATATGTTGAATGTGAATGATGGTAATTTTGATGAAGAAGTTTTGAAAAGTGATGTTCCTGTGTTAGTTGATTTCTGGGCGCCATGGTGTGGGCCTTGTAAAACAATTAGTCCACTCGTTGAGCAGATTTCAGAAGAAATAAAATATGTAAAGGTTGTAAAGATGAACATAGATACCAATGAGAAAACTGCTAATGAATATGGTGTCCGCAGTATACCGACATTGATGTTGTTCAAAGATGGTGAGGTTGCAGATACTCTTATTGGTTCAGTATCAAAACAATCTATTGAAAAATTTATAGCAAAAGCATAATTATGGGCGAGTAGCGCAACGGCAGAGGCGATAGTCTTAAAAGCTATACAGTGTGGGTTCAAATCCCACCTCGCCTACCAGATATGGATAGTGCTGGTTCATTAATGGACTAAAAACGTACTCGTAACTACTGTATTCATGCTAGAATATAGTCGCAGTTGAATGTTACGCAGCACTTTTAATTTTAGATACGATTATGTGTCGAGAAGGCCAATGCTACAAAGTAGGTGAGTGTCTTTAGAGGGGAGCAAGGTGGGGAAACTTGCCGTATCTGATTATGAATAAAAATGTTAAGTATTTAAAAGATGTTGTCAGCTCCAATGATTTACAATTCTATACAAAAACCGGCTTGTTAATAGCTACAGGATATGATAGACTTGTAATCGGTAAAAGAGGGCCGTATGTTGAATTTAGTGATGTTGTGTTGGATAACATTCACATTCCTAACGAACAAAAATATAGATTAGACAGTCTTGTTGTTTATTATGATGAATACAGGACAAATGATGAATGTAATGTGAAAGTATATTTCCAGAAAAAGACAGTGAAGTATGCTGATTATAAAATAGGTAAATGGTATATTTCACCATATGATTTGGTTTTTGATACAAAAGAAAATAAGATATGTTATTTTTTTGAATAATGGAGAGGTGCCTAGTATAGAGTGGGAAGCAGTCTTGAAAACTGTCGGGGATAAAACCTTTGCAGGTGCGAAACCTGTCCTCTCCGAAAATAATGTTCAAATTTATAGACAAGGTTTGAACTGAATTATATAAATGCTCCTATATACAAAATATATAGGAGTATTTAAAAATGAAATTTTATACAATTTATGAAACGGTAAATAAAATCAATGGCCAAAATTATATTGGCAAGCATATCACTGACAATCCAAATGACAGTTATCTTGGTTCTGGAAAATATTTGAAACGTGCAATCAAAAAATATGGTATTGAAAATTTTGAAAAAACAGTTTTGTTCATATTCGATAATAAAGAAGATATGGACAAGAAAGAAGAAGAACTCGTTGATGATGTATATTTGAATTATTGTAAAACATATAATTTGAAATTAGGCGGGCAAGGTGGGTTTGATTATGTGAATGAAAATGGTTTTGCTAAATCAAAAGAACATTTTAAAATAGCATCCGAAATTCGATTGACAAAACATAAAGGAAAATTAAAAGAATGGTCTAAAAATGGTGTTTTAGCCATGCAAAAAGCACATAAAGAAGGTAGAGTTAAGTATGGTGTTTCATTCAAGGATAAACACCATACAGAAGAAACAAAAAAACGAATAAGTGAGAAACATATGGGAAAACATACAGGTAAAAATAATCCAATGTATGGGAAATGTTGGATACATAACGATAAAGAAAATAGAGTTGTTTTAAAAACAGACCTTGATTTTTATGATATTGGTAATACATGGGAGTTAGGTAGAAAGATGAAATTTGAATAAATTATGGAATGCAGCTGAATATTGGTTTGTCAGAACAGTTTGCTAAACTGTGCCGTGCTAACGCCGGTCAGGGTTCAATTCCCTGGCATTCCGCCATTATATAGGAGATGTATATGAGAAAACGATATAAAAATAAAACAAAGTCCACTTGTGGTTTATGTAAGCCACATAAAAGAGGGTGGGCAAATAGATGGAAAGAGAAAGAATTTTTTAAATTAAAATGTGATGAAAAGGAAATGAAAGAAAGGGAATAAAATGTTTGAAGTAAAGTTTGTGTTGTTCGTACTGTTTATTAATTGGTTCGCTGATTATTTTTGTCAGAACGATAAGATGGCACTCAATAAAAGTCATAGTTGGTTAGCTCTATCAAGTCATTCTATTGTTTATTTTGTTGTGATGTTTACTGGACTGTTATTTTACGATTTTTTTGCGAAAACAATGTATTGTACACCATTGTTTTTATTGAATTTTCCTGCACATTTTTTAACAGATGCTGTTACAAGTAGGATTAATGCAAAATTGTTTTTGAGTGGTAAAAGGCACTGGTTTTTTGTGAGTATAGGATTTGACCAGTGGTTGCATTATGTTGTGTTATTTTTAACATTAAATTTTTAAGAAGGGAGTAATATGTTGTTAAGAAATTATGCTAAATCTGTTGGTATCAAGGTTGATAATTATTCAGATGAAATTATCATGGAATTGTTAATCGAATCTCATAAACTTCTTTATAAACAGAGCAGAAGGATTGAAAAAGCCAAAAAGAAGATTTTTGGTAAGCCTTTGTTAAAGTATTTAGGTGTGAAATGATAAAGGAATTTAAAGGGGAATATCGGTTCTTATCTAATTTTTGGCCATGTATGGTGAAGGTTGATGGTATTGTTTATCCGACATCAGAACATGCATATCAGGCATCAAAAACAAATAACACAGTAATAAAATATATAATTGCTGGTCAATCATCACCAGCGATTGCTAAACGTATGGGGAGACTTTTAGATATTGACCCTTCTTTTCAGCATGAGAAGGTTTATATAATGAAGAAAATATTAGAACAGAAATTCTCTGATACAGAACTGAAAAAGAAATTGGTTGATACAGGAAATGAAAAAATTATTGAAGGTAACACATGGCATGACAATTTTTGGGGTTCATGTGTGTGTGATAAATGTCGTAATAAAGGAAGGAATGTATTAGGAATACTTCTTATGGATATAAGGTATAATGTTGGAATTTAGATATAATTTTATTGATGGTGCATGTGTTGAATATAATTGTCCTCATAATTATGGCCCGATTGTCACGGTTGATTTTATAGATTTCGATACAAAAGACATTTTATATAGAACGGATTTGACACCAAATACATGGGCAAGGACAAGTATCAAAAAATTCATTAATTGGGGATTGGTTGGTTCTGTAGATGGTAAGGTTGTGTTCAATCACATCTTTTCATTGTCTGGTAAGCGTGTTATTATGGTTTTCCCACATAACACATTGAAAGAATTTTTATTTTGGCTACCAGCAGTAGAAAAATTCAGACGAATAAAAAAATGTAATATGATTGTTTCCTGTTCACAAGCAAGTTTTATAAATGTTGTCAATAAATCATATCCAGATATTTGGTTTACAACAGATTATAATAGTGTTATGAATGAATGTGTGTATGCTTTGTATAGACCTTATTTAGATGATATTGAAAATTTTTTAAATATTGAAAACACATTACCACTAGTTGTTGATAGTGATTTAATTCATTCACCGATTGATGTTGATTATGTTTGTATTGCGGAACATGGTAATGGGTTTCCGTGGAAAAGCTGGTGTAATCCAGATGGATATCCAACAGTAGCTAAATTTCTTAATGACAAAGGATATAGGGTTGTTCCTGTTTCTCTTGAACCCACAAATCTCAATGGAATTGAGGGTGTAATTGATATGACAGGGAAAAATCTTCGTGAATCAATAAGAATTATAAAACATTCTAAATTGTTTATAGGTGGTGATTCAGCACTTACATGGATTGCCAACATTCTGAATATTCCTACAATAATGATTTGTACATGTGGATTGCCGGGTAAAGATAAGAATATACATTATGTTTATAATCATAAAGATGGTAGTTGTTATGGCTGTCTTTCACAGTCTTTAATGGATAAATGTGATAAGCCACTGAATCCAATGCCAGAGTGTGTTATGAACATTACACCAGAAATGGTCATTGACAAGATAAAACATGTATTGACTGTATAAATAAAATATGGTATACTTTATTAAATACGAAAGGATTAAATTATGATATATAGGGTGTGGAAGGATAGAGTATCAATAGAAGAAAATTTTATACAAAGTGTAAAAGAAATTCGATATGTTACGGATTGGGGATTGAAAGAAGCAAAAGAAGCTGCTGAAATTTTGAGATATAATGATGACACACCATTACATATAGAACTGAATGAAAAGCAAGCACAACAATTTAAAGATTATGGTTTTACTGTAACAAGAAAATTTGAGATTGATACGAAAGATATTGAAGAATTGATATAATGTCGCCGTAGACTAAAACCCGCCTTTTAAGGTTTTCGCGGGTTTTTTATTGGACGGTTAAGGAGGCTACAAATGAGTGAGATAGCAAGAGTAGTAACAGGTTTAGATAAAAACCAGTTGCGAGAATACGAATTCCGTAGAGTAGATTCTCAAGAAGAAGTTGCTAACTCGCGTTGCGTAAGCTTATGTCAGAATGTTCGCCTAGCAGCAGGATTGATTGTAGGCGTTAAGGACTTGGATTCTGAACGGGAAAAACTTAATAAGAAAAAACCTAAATCTTTATGGTACACTTAAAGATTATTATAAAAATAGACATGATTATTTTCAAAATAACGGATGGTCTGTTGTAGAACTACATTATACAATGTGTTTTGATAAAAAGATTTTGAAGAACATTATTACCACCGTAGCCTAATTGGAGAGGCCTCTGCCTTCTAAGCAGATATTATAAGGGTTCGAGTCCCTTCGGTGGTGCCAAGAATATTGGAAGCATGGGGGTTCGACTCCCCTTCGCCCCTCCAGATAATTTAAGGGGAAAGACCCTGAGCGGTCTAGGGGACTGTTTGAAGCACAGTAAAAGGCGGTTCAACTCCGCATTTCCCCACCAGAACATATGGCCGTATAGCATAACAGAAGTGTGGTCGGCTTTGACCCGACAGGACTCCGTGCGACTCGGAGTACGGCTGCCAATACATTCACTGGTCGTTCAACGGAAGGACACAAGGCTCTGAATCTTGGGATAATGGTTCGATTCCATTCCAGTGAGCCAACTACAAAAAGAAAGGGATATATGCAAACATTTTTACCGTATAAAGATTTTGAAAGAACTGCTAGAGTTTTAGATTATAAGAGATTAGGAAAACAGAGAGTAGAAGCAAGACAGATAATAAATATACTTGAAGGACGTAGTTCAAGTAATGCTTGGAAAAACCATCCAGCAGTTAAGATGTGGTATGGATATGTTGAAGCATTGAAATACTATTTCAATGTCATATCGCAAGAATGGGTGGATAGAGTGTATAAACATACTATGGGGTTTTATGAAATACATTTACCAACCATTTTATATCCTGTATGGTTAGGTAATGAAGAATTTCACAAATCTCATAGGTCGAATTTATTGAGAAAAGACTCTGAGTATTATGGTAAATATTTCAAGGATGTAAAGCCAGATTTACCATATTTCTGGCCATATAAAAGAGTAAAGATAATGGAGGAGGAAAAATAACATGTCTGATTTTATAGATGATGTTCGTGGAATTGTTGAGGACACTATTATTGAGGGGATTTATGATAATTTTGGAGAACGGGATGGTGATGTATTTATCAAAAATCTGGATTCAGAATTGACAGACCCCGAATTGTTCCAAGCAATAGAAGATTTATATGAGTTGGTTCAAGATAAAATTGATGAACTTGTCGAGAAAAAAGAATCTGATGACGATGATGATTAATAAATAAAATAAGAAAGGAAATTATTATGGACAAAGATAAAAAAATTTGTCAGTATTGTTCTAATAAAAAAGAACAAAAATGTAACATTACGGGCGGTTTTGTTGCTCGTAAAAAAGAATGTGATATTGGCCAGTTCAAAAAGAAAGGTCAATAAATAAAACATATGCGCCTGTAGTCTAATTGGAAAGGCACTTCCCTACGAAGGAAGAATAAAAATGCGGGTTCGAGTCCTGTCAGGCGTTCCAGAATATTATAGCTCTTTAGCTCAATGGGAAAGCATCACGCTTACACCGTGACATGAGTTGGTTCGATTCCAACAAGAGCTACCAGAACATATGCGGGTATCGCCTAGTAGAATGGCACTACGCTTCCAACGTAGAATAATGTCGGGGCAGAACCGATTACCCGCTCCAGAATATATGGATGTGTGTGTTTATTCACAACTAGCCCCACCTTGAAAAAGGTTGAACCAAAGTTATTAACGCCACCTGTGGGGTAAACCTTTGGACACATCCTTCAAAATAAACTAATAGGGCAAATAAACTATTGGAGGAAATAAATATATGCCAGATACTTTTATAGTAGGCTTTCTTTCGGCTATTGTAATCATTCTTGTGATTGCTTTGGTTGTAGGGATTGTCGGGATAGTGGTTCTCTTTAAGAGAACAAGAGATTTAGCAATGATTGACGAGGATATTTATCGTTCAATATCGCAAACATCAGATGATTTACATCGTAAAATTGATGATGAGGTAAATTCAGTTAATCGCCATATTGATGGCAATTGGTCTGAAATGGAAAAAATCACCAAGTCATATACGGACAAACAAATCAATCTATTGGAAAATAGATTGAAAGAAAATAATAAACAATGAAAACATGCCCTATTAGTTTTTATTAAGGAGAAAAAAATGAAAATATGTAAAACAACAAGAAATGGTTTTCGATGTCAATTTGCTACAAGGGATGGTAAATGCACGTTCAATGGTGGAACATGTAGTCCTGTCGTATCAGCATGTGATGGATGTACAAATATTGAAACATATGGAAATTTAGTATATTGCAAATCATATATGAATCCTGAATCAAAGTGGATTGGCGGTGCTTACTGTCCAATGTGTTCAGTCAAAAAAAATGTTGATACAAAAACACAGAAAATAAATCCTTTAAAAGCAAGCAAGAGAGCAGCAAAGGCAAGAAAGGCATCAATGGATTCTTCGTCATCACGTAAATCTAAGAAATAAATTAGCTCTTGTGGTGATAGTGGAAACACATTTCTTTATGAATTTTGTTTAATTTATATATATGTATGGGTGATTTACATGAATAAACAATATACGCATATTGATGATGAATGGTTTTGTAATATTTGTGATTATAAAGGAAAAACAAGGCAGTCAATCACATCACATATATGGAGAAAACACACGGAGCATGGATTGGCACATAAGGCCGGTGTTAAACCTGGCCATGTTTCTTGGAATAAAGGTTTGACTAAAGAAACAGATGAGCGTGTAAGAAAAACAGGTGAAACATTAAAAAGTAAATATAAAAAAGGAAATATAAAACCATCATATGGAAATTTAGGTAAAAGGGGATGGAATAAAGGTTTAACGAAAGATACTGATGAAAGAGTTAGAAAAAATACAGAAAATATTATTTCATCATATAAAAACGGGAAAGTAGATTTAACAAATAGAAAGTCAATTTCTTTTAGAAATAAAATGTCAATAATTGCTAAAAATAGAGGATTTGGTGGTTATACTGAAAACGGTGGTCATGGTACAAAATTTAAAGTTAAAGACTCTTTCGGTAAAGATGTTTGTTTACAATCAACGTATGAATTGAAATGTAGTGAAATTTTAAATGAATTGAATGTTAAATGGATAAGACCAACGTGTTTAATATATGTAATAGGAAATAAACAAAAACGGTATTATGCTGATTTTTATTTGACTGAATATAACATATTTTTAGACCCAAAGAATGATTATTTAATTGAGATTGATAAAGAAAAAATTGAGAGTGTTATCAAACAGAATAAAATAAAACTTAAAGTTATAACCGAAAAACAATTAAATATTGATTATTTTAAACAATTATTGAAATTGCACCTATGATGTAATGATAGCCTATATCTTTGGTATAGATAGTGTATTGGTTTAATTCCAATTAGGTGCTCCAGAACATTATTGACTTTTTACCAAATATATGGTATAGTCTATTTGTAATAAAAAGGTATATGGGGATGTAGCCTAATGGTTAGGCATCTGCCTGTCGAGCAGACCCAAGAGGGTTCGATTCCCTTCATCCTCGCCAAATATGCAGAGTTATCCAAGTGGTATGGAGTTACGTTGCCAACGTGAAATTCGCGGGTTCGATTCCCGCACTCTGCTCAGACTAAAAAGGAGTAAATATATGATAAAATTTGTGAAAATTAAGAATGATGAAAATGATGCTGACGTAACATTTGAAATTGATGATTCTGGAAGATTAACTTATAATACATTGATACGGCAATTTGAGAATTTTTTGAAAGCATGTGGATATAGTTTTGAAGGTGAATTGAATATTGATAACAAAGAAGTTTTGTTTGATTTAAAAAATAAACAAATTGTGAAGGAGTAAAAATATGAAATTACATATACCTAGATTAACCCTTAAAGAGGATGGTGTGACAAAGGTAGCAATTTCAATGGATGAATATCCGATATTATATGCTTTTTTATCATTGATGACAGCTGTTATGTTACCGATTGCTGCTGTATTGTGTTCAATCGTAATGATTATTTTGTCTTTTATATCCATTATTTTAGCAGGAACATCAATTATAAACTATGCTATAACTGGTGTAGAAAAAATATTTAAGAAATAATTGGGGTCGTGATGTAATTGGGAGCATAACAGACCTGCATTCTGTTTGTGAGGGTTCGAGTCCCTCCGGTTCCACCAAAATATGGGTCGCTAGTACAATGGTAGTATGTCTGCCTCCAAACCAGAAGATGTGGGTTCGATTCCTACGCCTCCCGCCAAATAAAATTCAAAAAGGATATTAAAATATGATTATAATTTCAGGTGGGCAAACTGGAGCAGACCAAGCTGGTCTTTATGCAGCGTATGATAATAACATACGAACTGGTGGGTATGCTCCTGCTAAATATATGACATTGACAGGGACAAATTATATTTTACGAAACAAATTTAGTCTTGTTGAAATTAAAGGAGGTTATAAAAGAAGAACATATTTGAATGTAGAAAATTCAGATTGTACTATACGTTTCGCTTATGATTTCAATTCAAGGGGTGAATTATGTACATACAGAGCCATTAAGAAGTATAACAGACCTTATTTTGATGTGTCTTTATGTTATCCAATAACAGATAAACTCATAGAGGAAATTGGAAATTGGATAATAAACAATGGGTATGAAACGATAAATATTGCTGGTAATGCACAAACAAATGAACGTGATGTGTATACACCAGTATATGACGCTGTTTATAGATTAATTGAATATGTAGAAAGTAAAAAAAGGGGAGGAATAAAATGAAAAAACCTATAATACAATATTTGACCGTTTCACAATTTAACGAGTTTAAACGTGGACTGTCTCTTATTTCTGGAATAGTTTTCAATAAGACAGAAGAATACGGATATACAATAACAGTAGGTGATGATGTTTTTATTATCTTATGTAATAATCCATCATTGTCAAGGGTTGAAAAGGATATTGTTTATTGGCATGAAAAGGCACATGCTTCTGGAATACCAGATGAAGAAGAAGCAGATAGATGGGCATTTAAACATTTGGATGATGAAGGTAAAGATTTACTTATAAAAAACTGGAAAGGTAGGCACGGTCATGATTTTTAACTATACAAGTGAGTGATGGCAAGGGCCACCGCCGTTGTTGGGTAAGTGTTGATGTAAAAAACACTTGACAAAACAACGGTTTTTATTTTAGTTTTTCGATGATAATTCCTTTATATGGCACTTGACTTTTTGTCAATATTGTGGTATAATCATTATATATCAAAGAGAAAGGGGTTTATTTTATGACTAGAAATATATTGAATAAGGAAGCAACAAAAAGACAACTTTGGGCATTGTATTGTATAACAAAAAAGGACTATCGAAATGACGGCCTTACATATGACCAAGCGTCTGAACTTATCAAGACTTTGGGTAGTCCCAATTACGTAAAGAAAGGTAAAAAGGACAATACCAAAGCGAATGAGGCGGTTAAGATAATGAAGGACGCTATTGACGCTGGTGAAAAAGCATTGAAGGCTTGTAAACCGACTCCAATGGTTGTTGAACAGCATACCAGTGTTATGGATGATAATTCCCCCGTAGAAAAATCGTGGGTTGTTGATGGTGGTGTTTGTGGTTTTGCTTGGATACGGTTCAAGGCCAACACGACTCCTAATCGTAAATTCCTTAATGGTTTGAAAAGTGCAGGTATGGTTGGTGAACATGGAACTTGGGGTAAAGCTTATCAAGGTGGATACCAGTATTGGGTGTCCGTTGGTGGGCAATCAATGCAGAGGAAAGAAGCGTTTGCTCATGCTTTCGCTGATGTACTAAAAGACAATGGAATCACGGCATACGTTGGTTCTAGAATGGATTAAAATTCATAGGGTGTCAGTAATGACACCCTATTTTTTGCGTGTGGTTCGGGAATGTAGGCCAGTGTGTGGAGGCGGACGAGTCCCCACTAATCCTGACAATGATTGGTCTTGACAAATAAAGGAAATTCTGTTATAATGAAAAGAAAAATAAACATAAGAGGTATATATGACTAACAAAAAAATGACTTATAAACAAAGAAATCAAATTCTTGAAAAAGTCATTCAGGATACATTCTGGATGGCCAGACGTTATGCCCACGGGCGAAAAACTTATGCACCCAGTATGGTAAGGGACGCATATCATTTACTCAAGAATTTAGGAATTGAAATAAAACACGATGATGTAATCAAGGCTCCAGAAGATTTGGATTCTTCTTGGAGAAGGCTTGATTATTTGGATGATATAAACGAATAAAATTGAAAGGAAAAATTATGAACAAAGATATAAGAATAATTTGGGATAATACCGATGTTGATATAGATAAATGGGATTTTGACTCTGATTGGATAGAGGAATATCAGCCAACAGATGACCAGAAATATGAACGTATGTATGATGATTTGAATTTTTTCATTGATGATGAAAGGGCAAATCTTGACATATCTTGTAACAAAATAATTGTAATTGCTAATTTAGGATTGTGGCATGGTCGGAGGCAGGGATATAAAATCATTGACGGTAACGTAAAGAATATACTATATACCGATTGTGACTACGCAAAATGGTATGCTGATGAAAAAGATATCAGAGGTAAATTTATACACCATGATGGAACTAATTATGTTCTGTATCGTGAAATCAAAGATATGGATACCATTGATGAATTTACAAATAAGATATACAATGGTGAAGAACTGACAGATGAATTGTTAGACAAGTATACGAACAGTTTGAGGCCGTATGTTGCTAAAATATATGGATGGTAAAAATTTTGAAGGGGGTGATGTTATCACCCCCTTTTAGTTTACATTTACCATAAATAATCATATAATTATTTATGGGGGTGTATATGAGGATAGGAGAACATTTAAGATTAAAACAGATAAATTATCAGCTGAAAGAAAGTAAGCTGAGTCGTATATGGCAATATGTAGAGGATGACCATAAGTCCTTTGGTGTAGTGTCCGCATCCCACAAAGGCGACCCTAAAAACAAGGAACATTTTGCTGAGTTGAGAGAAACTATCAAAAAATTAGGGTATGGTTATATTGAATTACAGGGCGGATATAAAGAGATTGAGGGATTTGTAACTGAACTATCTTTATTCATACCTAAAATTGATAAAAAAACTCTCATCAAATTAGGACAAAAATACGACCAAGAGAGTGTTATATACAAAGACGGCAAAGAATTTTCTCTTATTGGTACAAATCGCATACATGGTGTAGGAACTGTGATTCGTTCATTTATTAAGTCTGCCGGTAAGAGTAATATGACAATGGCCGCAGAACTCACCAAAGAGTTCTTTTCATCGCTGGTAAAGGGGTCACACGGTGGCAGAAAGTTCTTATTTCAACTACAAGAACGTAAGTCGTATAATCATATTAGCCTCATGGGTGGATTTAGAGCGTTCTGGTTCAATGTCATTAAAGATGATAAGGTATTAGAAGGTAACGACCTGATAAGGCATTACAATGACGAACTTTTAAAAGCAACAAAAGGCAAGATTCACTTAGATAAGAAGTGGCTAGAATAACATTAACATAAAACACCTGTAACATAGATGCCGTCAATACTTTAAGATGATTTAAGGTATTGACATTTTCTTTGCATTGTGTTATAATAAAAGAAAAATGTGAGGATATTTATGACTAAAAAGTTGACTATAATTGACCAGTTGAAACAGTTTGATAATGAGTATTATAATCATGTTGAAACGACTTTAACTGATACAGAATATG
>Ga0209717_1002431_pt1 | contig 17965 bp, 14 predicted proteins | sample AD_UKC048_MetaG_FD_184418 | JGI IMG/M metagenome (GOLD analysis project Ga0209717, IMG submission 184418) | Active sludge microbial communities of municipal wastewater-treating anaerobic digesters from USA - AD_UKC048_MetaG (SPAdes) (version 2) | ecosystem: Engineered > Bioreactor > Anaerobic >... | reverse complement strand
CTTTTCCCAGGCCCACTTGTACTTGAACGGCACCAGCTGGTTCACATCGGTCTGGCCGTTGATGATGCGCTTCTCGGCCACGTTGACCCGACGGGCCGCGCTGGGCACCGGCACGGGATCGGCCAGCAGCTTCGATGCTGCCGCAGCGACCAGGGCGGGCGCCACGGCCGCTGCGGGCACTGCGCTTTGCAACTGCGTGAGAGGTGACGGAGACACGGGCCGCGCGGGGGTTCCGGCTTGCGGCGCTGAAGGCTTCAGTGGTGTCGTCGAGGGGAGCTTGACGTCGTCTTCCCAGACCAGCATGTGTGTGCTTCCTATCGTTGAAATTATCGGAGTGTTGGGATCAAACACCAAGCACTTCTTGACACTGCAATGGCCCTGTTGTGGTGGCCTTGCATCGTGTCAGCGCGTGCCTGGTGCGGCAGACCTCATTGGCAGGCTTCGCAGTCGGGGTTGTCGATCGAGCAGAACTTGATGTCACTGGCCGGAGTCGCGTCGATTGCGGGTTGGGCCTGCAGGGCTGCAGCGTCCATGGCAGACAGCCCGCCACCCATGGCTGCACCACTGGACACGGCGTTCATCGCACCGGCGGCCACGGTCGACTTCTCGGCCGCCGTGGCACCCATGGTGCGCAGGTAGTAGGTGGTCTTCAGGCCGCGCAGCCAGGCCAGCTTGTAGATGTCGTCGAGCTTCTTGCCCGAGGCGCCAGCCATGTAGATGTTCAGGCTCTGGGCCTGGTCGATCCACTTCTGGCGGCGGGCTGCGGCTTCCACCAGCCACTGCGCGTCCACCTCGAAGGCGGTGGCGTACAGGGCCTTGATGTCCTCGGGCACGCGGTCGATGCGGCGCAGGCTGCCGTCGAAGTGCTTCAGGTCCATCACCATCACGTCGTCCCACAGGCCCAGGCGCTTCAGGTCACGCACCAGGTACTCGTTGACCACGGTGAACTCGCCCGACAGGTTGCTCTTGACCGACAGGTTGCCGAAGCAGGGCTCGATGGACGCGTCGACGCCGATGATGTTGCTGATGGTGGCCGTGGGCGCAATGGCCACGCAGTTGCTGTTGCGCATGCCGTGCTGGGCGATGCGCGCACGCAGGGCGTCCCATTCCAGCGTGGCGCTGCGGTCCACTTCCACATAGCCGCCGCGGGCTTCGGCCAGCAGGTCCAGGCTGTCGATCGGCAGGATGCCGCGGTCCCACAGGCTGCCGCGGTAGCTGCTGTAGCGGCCGCGCTCTTCGGCCAGCTCGGTGCTGGCCCAGTAGGCGTGGTAGCACACGGCCTCCATGCTGCGGTCGGCAAACTCCACCGCAGCCTGGCTGGCGTAGGGCACGCGCAGCTGGTACAGCGCATCCTGGAACCCCATGATGCCCAGGCCCACCGGGCGGTGGCGCAGGTTGCTGTCGCGCGCCTTCTTCACCGCGTAGTAGTTGATGTCGATGACGTTGTCGAGCATGCGCATCGCGGTGGCGACGGTCTTCTTCAGCTTGGCCTGGTCGATCTGGCCGTCCAGCAGGTGCTGGGCCAGGTTGATCGAGCCGAGGTTGCACACCGCGATCTCGGTGTCGCTGGTGTTCAGCGTGATCTCGGTGCACAGGTTGCTGGAATGCACCACGCCGACATGCTGCTGCGGGCTGCGCACGTTGCAGGCGTCCTTGAAGGTCACCCAGGGGTGGCCGGTCTCGAACAGCATGGTCAGCATCTTGCGCCACAGGTCCTTGGCGGGGATGCGCTTGTGCAGCTTGAGCTCGCCGCGGTCGACCTTCTCTTCATAGGCCACATAGGCCCGCTCGAAGTCGGCGCCGAACTTGTCGTGCAGGTCGGGGCAGGTGCTGGGGCTAAACAGCGTCCACTGGCCGCCCTCGATCACCCGGCGCATGAACAGGTCGGGGATCCAGTTGGCGGTGTTCATGTCGTGCGTGCGCCGGCGGTCGTCGCCGGTGTTCTTGCGCAGTTCCAGGAACTCTTCGATGTCGAGGTGCCAGGTCTCCAGGTAGGCGCACACCGCGCCCTTGCGCTTGCCGCCCTGGTTGACGGCCACCGCAGTGTCGTTGACCACCTTCAGGAACGGCACCACGCCCTGGCTCTTGCCGTTGGTGCCCTTGATGTAGCTGCCCAGCGCACGCACCCGGGTCCAGTCGTTGCCCAGACCGCCGGCGAACTTGCTCAGCAGTGCGTTCTCCTTCAGCGCTTCATAGATGCCGTCCAGGTCGTCGGCCACCGTGGTCAGGTAGCAGCTGCTGAGCTGGCTGCGCAGCGAGCCGGCATTGAACAGCGTGGGCGTGCTGCTCATGAAGTCGAAGGTCGACAGCACGTTGTAGAACTCAATGGCGCGCGCTTCGCGGTCGATCTCGTTGAGCGACAGGCCCATCGCCACCCGCATGAAGAAGGCCTGCGGCATCTCGATGCGGCGCTCGTCGATGTGCAGGAAGTAGCGGTCGAACAGGGTCTGCAGGCCCAGGTAGTCGAACTGGAAGTCGCGCTCGGCCTGCAGGGCAGCGCCCAGACGCACCAGGTCGAACTGCTGCAGCTTGGGGTCGAGCAGTTCGGCCTGCACGCCCTGCTTGATGAACTGGGGGAAGTACTCAGCGTAGCGCTCGGCCATCTGCGCCTGGGTCACTTCTTCACCGAGGATTTCCTTGCGGATGGTGTGCAGCAGCAGGCGGGCGGTGGCGCGGGTGTAGGCCGGGTCTTTCTCGATCAGGGTGCGGGCGGCCAGGATGCTGGCCTTGTGCACCTCGTCGATGGGCACGCCGTCATAGAGGTTGCGGCGCGTCTCGTTCAGGATGGGCTCGGGCCGCACGTCGGCACCCAGGCCCCGGCAGGCGGATTCGACCAGCGCCGACAGCGCGGCCATGTCCAGCGGCACCCGCTGGCCGCGGTCGGTCACGTGCAGCACCGGCTCTTGCGGGGCGGCCACCTGCACCTGGCGGGCACGCTCCTGCGTGCGGCGCTCGCGGTACAGCACATAGGCGCGGGCCACCTCATGGTGGCTGCCGCGCATCAGGCCCAGCTCGACCTGGTCCTGCACGTCCTCGATGTGGAAGGTGCCGCCGCCCGGGCGGCTGCGCAGCAGCGCGCGCACCACGCTCTCGGTCAGCGCGTCGACCGTCTCGCGCACGCTGGCCGATGCGGCACCCTGGGTGCCATGCACCGCCAGGAAGGCCTTCATCAGCGCCACGGCGATCTTGTTCGGCTCGAACGACACCACCGAGCCATTGCGCCGGATGATCTGGTAGCCGGCATAGGCCGAGCTGGTGGCACCGGCCTGCTGCGGCAGGCGGGGCGGGATCATGGCGGTGGCGCTGGTGGTGGCAATGGTCTGCATGGGGTTCCCTCTGGGTGGCTGGCGGCGGCGGGGCCGCCCGGTGATCGAGACGAAGAGCGGCGCGCCGATCAGGCCCACGACCCCTGGCGCCCAGGGCACGCACAAGGGCGGAGCACTGTCTGGCCGCATGACAACAAGGGGTGTGGCGCCCTGGGGCGCGGCGCGCTGCAGAGCATGGCAGCGCGTCAGTTCAAGGCCTGAAGAATAGCACGATGGGGCACTATATCTAGCGCCTCAACGACCTTCAAGCACTACCGGTAGCGTGCTTACCCGAAGACCTGTGGATGCACTGTGGACAGCCTGTGCACCCACCACTGGCGGGCTCAATGCCCCAATGCCACCCCGTCCGGATAGCCTGGCAGCGCCCGCAGGGCCTGCCAGTCGAAACCCGGACCGGGGTCGTGCTTGCGGCCGGGCGCCACATGCTCGTGGCCGGTGATGGCCTGCAGCGGATAACGGCGCGCCAGCGCCTGCAGCAGCGGCACCAAAGCGGCGTATTGCGCCGGCTCGAACAGCCCGCCTTCCAGCCCTTCGAGCTCGATGCCAATGCTGTAGTCGTTGCAGTTCGGCCGGCCTTGCCAGGCGGATGCGCCGGCATGCCAGGCACGCCGGTCGGTCGACACGAACTGCTGCACCTGCCCATCCCGGCGCACCAGGAAGTGCGCCGACACCTGCAGGCCGCGGAGGGTCTCGAAGTAGGGATGGGCCGACCAGTCGAGCCGGTTGGTGAACAGCTGCGCGATCTGCCCGCCACCGAACACACCGGGCGGCAGGCTGATCGAGTGCAGCACCACCAGGTCGACCACCGCACCAGGCGGCCGCGGGCCATGATTGGGCGAGCGCAGCGCCTGCGCGCCAGTCCACCAGCCACGCTGCCAGCGTGGCCGGGCCGCGTGCGGGCCGCTCATTCCGGCCCGTGCTCGGCCACCTGGATGCCCAGGCGGGCCATGCGGTAGCGCATCTGCCGCAGCGACAGACCCAGGCTGCTGCCGGCGGCGGTGCGGTTGAAGCGGTGCAGTTCCAGTGCGCGGATGATGATGTCGCGCTCCACGCCGTCCAGATGGGCCACCAGATCACTGGGCAGCGGCGCGGCGCCCACGGCGGGCAGGGCCGGCACAGCCGGTGCACGGGCTTCCAGCGCCTGCCAGTCGCTGTCGTTGCCGCCGTCATCGCCCAGGCCCAGGTCGGCCGCCTGGATCAACTCATCGCCCGACAGCGTGACGGCCCGGTGCAGCAGGTTCTCCAGCTCGCGCACATTGCCCGGGAAGGCATGGTGCGACAGCAGCGCCAGCGCCTCCGGCGCCAGCCGCGGCGGCGGTGCCACCCCGGCATCCCGGGCGATGCGGGCGAGGACCAGGTCGCAGATCAGCGGCAGGTCGCCGCTGCGTTCCCGCAGGGGCGGCATGCGCACCTGGATGACATTGAGCCGGTAGTACAGGTCCTGCCGGAAGCGGCCCTCCTGCACCTCGGCCGCCAGGTCCTTGTGGGTGGCGCTGACGATGCGCACATTCACCGGCAGCTCGGCGGTGGCGCCCACCTGGCGGACTGACCGTTCCTGGATGGCGCGCAGCAGCTTGCTCTGCATCGCCAGGGGCAGATCACCGATCTCGTCGAGGAACAGCGTGCCGCCCTGCGCCGCCTGGAAGAAACCCTGCCGGTCTTCCACCGCACCGGTGAAGGCGCCCTTGCGGTAGCCGAAGAACTCGGCTTCCAGCAGCTGCTCCGGGATGGCGCCGCAGTTCACCGCGATGAAGGGCTGGGCGGCACGCGGGCTCACCTCGTGCAGCGCGCGGGCCACCAGTTCCTTGCCGGTGCCGGATTCACCCTGCACCATCACCGGCGCCATGCCGCGCGCCACCCGCTCGATCAGCGAGCGCACCTGCTGCATGGCCAACGACTCGCCAGCCAGCCGCTGCAACGCGGGGTGCGGCACCGGGCTGCCAGCCGCCGCGGGCTCAGGCGGGGGCGCGGGCGGGGCCGCACGGCCGGCCGTGCGCCCGCCCCCGCCTGGCGGGCGCACGGTGGGTGCCTCGGGCACGGCCGGCATGGGCCGGCCCAGGGCCGACGCCACCACCGTGCGGAACTGCCGCAGATCCACCGGCTTGGTCAGGTAGTCGAAGGCACCGGCCTTCAGTGCCTCGACCGCGTTCTCGGCCGATCCGTAGGCCGTGATGACGATGGCTTTCTCCGGGCGGCCCGCCGCCTCCAGCCGCCGCAGCAGGTCGATGCCGTTGCCGTCGGGCAGGCGCATGTCGGTGATCACGGCGCTGTAGTTGCGCTCGGCCAGCCGCGACCAGGCTTCCTCGACCGACCCGGCGCTGTCGACGTCATAGCCCTCGCGCAGCAGGCTCAGCTCATAGAGCGTGCGCAGATCGGGCTCGTCGTCGACCACCAGCAGGCTGTAGTTGGCGCTCATCAGGCACGGGGTGCGGTGGAGGGGCTGACAGGGTTGCCGCCAGTCGTGCTGTCGGCCGGGCCGGCGTCCTGCGCACGCATCGCCACGCTGAACACGTTGCGGCGCCGTGCGCCCGGCGGCGCCAGGCTGAAGCCCATGCTGGCGCCATGGCGCTCGCACAGCTCACGACAAATATACAGGCCGAGCCCGCTGCCCCGGCTGCGGGTGGAGAAGAACGGCTCGAACAAATGGCGCTCGACATCGGGCGGAATGGGCACGCCATCGCTGGCCACCGACACCGTCACCAGGCCGGCCGCCGGCCCCGACCACAGCCGCAGCGCGATCGCACCGGCCTCGTCGCTGGCATGCCGGCTGGCGTTGTCCAGCAGGTTGACGAGCACCCGGCGCAAGTGCTCGGCGTCGAACCGCACCGGCAGCGCGGCAGCCGGCAGGTCCAGCACCAGGCGCACCGCGGGCTGGGCCTCGGGCAGTGCACTGCGGCGCCAGTCGGCGCAGATGGTGGCCACCTCGGCGCAGGCGTCGATGACCACCACCGGTGCGGCGGCGCCCGGAGCCACGGCCAGCACGTCGTCGACGATGCGCTTGAGCCGCTCGACGTTGTCGGCCACGATCTGCGACAGCCGCCGCTGCTGCGCTGGCAGCTCGTCTTCCAGCATCAGCGCATTGGCCTGGGCGATGGCGGCCAGCGGGTTGCGGATCTCATGCGCCACGCCGGCCGACACCCGGCCCATGGCGGCCAGCTTGTCGTTGCGGGCGCGGGCCTGCACCGCGCGCATGTCTTCCAGGAACAGCACGCAGATGTCCTCGGGAGGCGTGCCATCGGCGCCGATGCCGCTGCGCCGGGTGAAGCGAGCGCGCACCTGCAGCGTGCGGCGTTCGCCATCGGCCAGGGTGAGCGGCAACTCGCGGGCACCGGCCGGCCAACTGCCTTCAGCGTAGGCCTGCTCCAGCGCCTGCAGCAGGGGCCGCAGCTCGGGCTCGTCGGCCAGCGGGCTGGGCAAGGCCATCGTCACGCCAGTCGGGCCCAGCAGCTGGCGGGCGGCCGGGTTGATGGCCCGCACCCGGCCGCGGCGGTCGACCACCAGCACGCCATCGGCCATCTCCTCGATCACCAGGCGGTTCAGCAGCGTCTGCTGGCGCGCCATCTCCAGGCTGCTGCGGGCCGAGCGCTCTTCGCGCGCCAGGCGCTGCGACAGCTCACTCGACAACAGCGCGATCAGGAACAGCCCGGCGCCGGCCAACCCCGCCTGCGACAGCAGCGGCAGCACATCGCCGCCGTCCAGCACCAGCGGCCACACCGCCACCATCAGCAGCAGCGACAGGCCGGCGGCCGTGGCCAGCGCCACCAGCCGGCGCGTCAGCACGCCCGCCATCAGCACCGGCAGCACCAGCAGCGCGGTGTAGTTCAGCAACGCCTGCGGCTCCAGCACACGCAGCGCCGAGAAGGCCACCAGGTCGACGCCGATGGTGCACAGCCACTGCCGCGGCAGCAGGTGGTCGTTGGGCGTGGCGTCGTCGTGGCTGCTCTGCAGCAGCCACAGCGACAAGGCCTGGCTGGCATAGGCCAAGCACAGCAGGATCACCATCACCGGCGGCTTGCCACCACCCAGCGCCGCCAGGAACGGCGCCAGCACCAGCGCCAGCGACAAGGCGGCGCGCGCCGCAACGTAGGTGCGCAGGATGCGTGGCAGCGCCGCACCTTCGGTCGACACCAGGCGCTTGGCCTCGCGCGCGATGAAGCGGCTGTCGCTCTGTCCCTCGGGGTCGGCCTCCAGCAGGGCAGAGTCGATCCCGCGCCGCACAGGACCGGCGTTGCCGGGGTCGCCCCAGGCGCTGAACCAACCATCCTCGGCGGTGGACAGCGGTGGCTTGCGCCGGTCGGCCTTGCGCCGGTCGGCCTTACGGCGGTTGCCCTGCAGGCTCATTCCTGGGGCGGCCGGGCCGGGCCGAGCCGGCGGTGGGCGTCGCTGCAGTACAGGCGCGACCCCTCGGGCACGGCGTCGGCGGCCGGCAGGTGCAGGCCGCAATGGGCGCACTCCACCACCACCACCGGCATCTGGCCAGCGGGCGTTTCAGACGGTTTGCCGGATGCCCCGGCCCGGTCGCCACCGCGGCCCGGCCCGCGCAGCCGCGACACCAGGCTCCACACCCCGATGCCCACCACCAGCAGTACCAACAGGAACTTCAGCATGCAGACACCGGCCGGATCAACCCCGCGGCACCAGCACTTCGAACACGAAGCGCGAGCCCACGTAGGCCAGCAGCAGCAGCACCGCGCCGGCGTACAGCCAGCGGGTGGCCCGGCGGCCGCGCCAGCCACGCCACTGGCGGCCCAGCAGCAGGGCGGCAAACACTGTCCAGCCCAGCAGCGAGAACACCGTCTTGTGGTCCCAGCGCCACTGCGCCGCGGTGGCCACGCCCAGCAGCAGTGCGCCGGTCAGCACCACGAAGCCGGCCTCGACGAAGCGGAAGGTCAGCCGTTCCAGCCGCAGCAGCGGCATGCCCATCGGGCCGGCCGGCATGCCGGCCGGCGCCAGGCCAAAGGCGCCGCTGGCGCCGGCCTTGCGCAGGCGCAGCTGGCGCTCGGCCGAATCCAGCATCCAGGCATGCAGCACCGCCGCACCGAACAGCGCATACGAGGCCACGCCCAGCAGCCAGTGCACCGGCGCCCAGACGCTGGCCGCCGCCCGCACCTCGCCCGGGAACGCCCAGGCCACCAGCACCACCGCCGCACCGTTGATGGCCAGCACGCGGCGCACGCCGGGCAGCGGCATGAAGCGGCTCTCGATCTCGTGCACCGCCAGCACCAGCCACACGGTGAGCGACAGCACCGGCCCGAAGCCCAGCCGCGCGCCCGGCTCGCCGCGGCCCCAGCCGCCGATGTCCAGCCCCAGCAGCACCGCATGCAGCAGCCAGCCCGCCACCAGCGCCGGCGCCGGCAGGCGCGAAGGGCTGCGCGTGGGCCAGGCGGCCACCGCGTAGGCCAGCACCGCCATCAGCGCCAGCACCAGGGGCGCGACGCCCAGGGTCTGGACAGGGGCGATCGGTAGAATCATCCAGGACAGTGTACTTTCGCGGCCACCCCCTCATGGTGTGCCCGCCATGCCCATGGCCTCAGCCCTTTCAGACCGTCTGTCGCGCCTCGTCAAGACGATGCGCGGCCAGGCCCGCATCACCGACAGCAACGTCGCCGACATGCTGCGCGAGGTGCGCATGGCCCTGCTGGAGGCCGACGTGGCGCTGCCGGTGGTGCGCGACTTCATCGCCCGGGTCAAGGACAAGGCGCTGGGCACCGAGGTGGTGGGCTCGCTCAACCCCGGCCAGGCGCTGGTGGGCGTGGTGCACAAGGAGCTGGCCGCCACCATGGGCGAGGGTGTCAGCGACATCAACCTGGCCACCCAGCCACCCGCCGTCATCCTGATGGCCGGCCTGCAGGGCGCGGGCAAGACCACCACCACCGCCAAGCTGGCCAAGCACCTGATCGAGAAGCGCAAGAAGAAGGTACTGACCGTCAGCGCCGACGTCTACCGCCCCGCCGCCATCGAGCAGCTGAAGACGGTGACCCGCCAGGCCGGCGCCGAGTGGTTCCCGTCGACGCCCGAGCAAAAGCCGCACGACATCGCGCTGGCCGCCATCGACCATGCCCGCCGGCACTACTTCGACGTGCTGCTGGTCGACACCGCCGGGCGCCTGGCGATCGACGAGGCGCTGATGGCCGAGATCCGCGACCTGCACGCCACGCTGAAACCCATCGAGACGCTGTTCGTCGTCGACGCCATGCAGGGCCAGGACGCGGTCAACACCGCCAAGGCCTTCAAGGAGGCGCTGCCGCTGACCGGCATCGTGCTGACCAAGCTCGACGGCGACAGCCGCGGCGGCGCGGCGTTGAGCGTGCGCCAGATCACCGGCGCGCCGATCAAGTTCGCCGGCGTGTCCGAGAAGATCGACGGCCTGGAGGTGTTCGACGCCGAGCGCCATGCCGGCCGGGTGCTGGGCATGGGCGACATCGTGGCCCTGGTCGAGCAGGTGCAGCAGAACGTCGACCTGGGCGCCGCGCAGAAGCTGGCCGAGAAGTTGAAGTCGGGCGACGGCTTCGATCTGAACGACTTCCTGTCGCAACTGGGGCAGATGAAGAAGATGGGCGGCCTGTCGGGCCTGATGGACAAGCTGCCCAGCCAGCTGACCGCCAAGGCCGGCAACGTCGACATGGACAAGGCCGAGCGCGATGTGAAGCGCATGGAGGGCATCATCCTGTCGATGACGCCGCTGGAGCGCCGCAAGCCCGAACTGCTGAAGGCCAGCCGCAAGCGCCGCGTGGCCGCCGGCGCCGGCGTGCATGTTCAGGAAGTCAACCGCCTGCTGAACCAGTTCGAGCAGATGCAGGGGATGATGAAGAAGATGAAGGGCGGCGGCCTGATGAAGATGATGAAGCGCATGGGCGGCATGAAGGGCTTGGGCTGAGCCCGGACTCCGACAGTCCTGAGGACTGTCGGAGCCTGGCGAAGCGGCCGCGCTCTGCGAGGCCGTGGGTGCGCCGCTGCACCACCAGCGCCAGCAGCGCCAGGGCCACCACCCCCAGCGTGCCCGGCTCGGGCACCTCGCGCACGTTCCGCAGGCCCAGCGCCACCTTGGTGCCTGGCGGGCTGCTGCCAGCCTGACGGCGGCCGCCGTCGCCCAACCCCAGCGCGTGGCGCACGCTGGCCACCCAGGGGAACTGGGGCTCCAGGTCGGCGGCCACGCCCACCCAGGGCACCGGCCCGCCCAGCGCGGCCTGCGCCACGGCCAGCGCCCGCTTGTCGACCTTCTCGCCACGCGCGCCCAGCACCGACACATTGCCGCACACATCGGGCACCATCACCGAATGCAGCTGGCCGCGTGCGTCGCGCACCTCGTAGAGATCGGCTTGCTCCACATGGCCGGGGGCGAAGTTGACCCGGGCACCCACGCACAAGGTGTGGCCGTAGGTCATCGCAAACGAGCGTGGGTTGAACTCGCGGCCGTCGGTGACCGCGCGGATCGCACCGGTGCGGATCTCCACCCGGTCGGTGACGGCACGCACCTGCCGCAGCCGCACCACTTCCTGCACCACCTCGGGTGGCAGCCGCGCCGCGCGCAGCGCCTGGGCCGTGGTGCCGCGGTAGGGCATGCGGCCGGGCTGCCCCCAGGCACAGCCTTCGCGCACGGCCAGCGGCGGGCCGTCGGGCACCGCCTCGCCGGCAGCCTGTGCCAGCGGCCTTGCCAGCGCGGCGGGCACGGGCCGACCGTCATGGCTGACGCCGGGCGGCACCTCCCGCAGGGTGGCGTCGTCGAAGCGCTGGCCTGCGGCCATCAGGACCACCACCAGCGCCGGCACCGTGAACGCCGCGGCGGCGCCGCCCAGCAGCCAGAGGCCCCGCCGCAGCCGTTGCGGCAACGCCAGGGCGGCCGTGGCCGCCAGCATGGGCGCCGGCCGGCGGCTGGCCGGCAACAGGCCCTGCCAGCCACAGCTGGCGGCACGGCAACGGTAGCGGCGCAGGTCGGCATCCACCTGCGGCCCCAGATCGGCGGCCAGCCGGCGGGTGCGACGCAGACGCTGCCCACACGCCGGGCAGGGCCGGGACGAGACGGTTGAAGACGGCACCTCCGGATATCGGCCATCCGGCGGGGATGTGTAGGCACAACGTCACGCTGCCGGCTGCGGCCCCCGCGGCCGGTGGCCGACAACCAGGGGTGATCTGCGTCCAACGCCCCTCAGCACGCCGCACCGGCGCCACCCTGGCCCTGGCCCTGGCCCTGGTCTTGCGCCTGGCCTGGTGCCCTGCCTTGGGTCTGGCGCTGCCGCAGGCCCGGGCCGCCGAGGCATCCGACCTGGCGGCCGCCGTGCTGGCCGAGGTGAACCTGTATCGCACCAGCAAGGGCCTGTCCACGCTGGCAGCCGACCCACGCCTGCAGGCCATCGCCCAGGCGCACAGCGAGACAATGGCGCAGCAGGGCCGGCTCAGCCATGGTGGCTTCCAGCAGCGCTTCGACCGCAGCGGCGCGCGCCTGTGCGTGGAGAACCTGGCCGCCGGCACGCTGCAGCCGGCGCGGGTGGTGGCGGCCTGGCGGCGCTCGCCAGAGCACCACCGCAACCTGCTGGAGCCGCGCGTGCAGGTGGCCGGCGTGGCCGCCACCGGCAGCGTGGTCAGCCTGATGGCCTGCCGCTATGACGGACCATGACGGCGGACCATGACGGCGGGCCCCGATCAGCTCAGCAGTGCCTGGGCGAATTCACGCGCACTGAAGGTCTGCAGGTCTTCCAGCTTCTCGCCCACGCCGATGAAGTAGACCGGCACCGGCCGCTCCCGCGCGATGGCGGCCAGCACGCCGCCCTTGGCCGTGCCATCGAGCTTGGTGACGATCAGGCCGGTGAGGCCCAGCGCGTCGTCGAAGGCCTTCACCTGGGTCAGCGCGTTCTGGCCGGTGTTGCCGTCGACCACCAGCAGCACCTGGTGCGGCGCGCCGGGGTCGGCCTTGGTGATCACGCGCTTGATCTTCTTCAGCTCTTCCATCAGGTGCAGCTGGGTGGGCAGACGGCCGGCGGTGTCGGCGATCACCACGTCGCGCTTGCGCGCCTTGCCGGCGCTCACCGCGTCGAACGCCACCGCCGCCGGGTCAGCGCCCTCCTGGCTGATGATCTCCACCCGGTTGCGGTCGGCCCACACCGCCAGCTGCTCGCGCGCGGCGGCGCGGAAGGTGTCGGCCGCGGCCAGCAGCACGGTCTGGTCGGCATCGGCCAGGTGGCGGGTGAGCTTGCCGATGCTGGTGGTCTTGCCGGCGCCGTTGACGCCCACCACCATCATCACCGTGGGCTGGAATTCACCGACCACCAGCGCCTTCTCCAGCGGCGCCAGCAGTTCGGTCAGCGCGTCGCCCAGCAGCGCCTTCACCCGCGCCGGGTCGGTGGCCTTGGCGTCCTTCACCCGCCGCTTCAGGTCGGCCAGCAGGAACTCGGTGGCCTTGACGCCGGCGTCGGCCATCAACAGGGCCGATTCCAGCTCTTCATACAGCGCATCGTCGATCTGCGTGCCGGTGAAGACCTGGGCGATGCTGCTGCCGGTCTTGCGCAGGCCGTTGCGCAGCTTGTCGAGCCAGCTCTGGCGGGTGGCGGGGGCGGGCGGCTCGGGGAGCGGCGCAGGCACCGCGGCGGGCGCGGCGGGCACCGCAGGCGCCGCGGCCGCCGGAATGGCCGGCGCCAGCTCAGCGGGTGTGGCAGGTGCTGCCGGGCCGGGCTCGGGCCCGGGGGCTGCGGGGGCAGGCACTGGCGCCGCCGGCGCCCCGGTCAGCTTGCCAACCGCCGCCTTCCACCAGGAGCCGCCAGCCTCGGCCGCAGGTGCTGCGGCGGCTGGCGCGGCAGGGTCGGCGACTGGGGCAGCCACCGGCGGCGCGGCGGGCGGCGACTCGGGCGCGGGCGCGGGCTTTTTCTTGAAGAAGCTGAACATGGACGATGAAGTTGGAAGCGGCGATGCTGCCCGCGAAATCAGCCGCTATAATCGCGGGCTCATGGCGCTTTAGCTCAGTCGGTTAGAGCGACGGAATCATAATCCGCAGGTCCGGGGTTCGAATCCCTGAAGCGCCACCAGAACACCTTCGGCCCGAGCTTGTCTCGGGCCGAATCGTTTGTACCGACGCCCGTGTCGGCATCGTCACCACAGCCCCTGGATCCACACCATGCCCCGCTGTGTTTTGAAGGCCGCCCTGGCCGCCGCCCTGCCCCTGCTGCTGGCCGCTGGAGCGGCCGCGCAGACCTCGCGCCCCTTTCCAGCCACCGCGCTGCGCGGCGCGCTGGTCATCACCCAACCGCCCGAGGTGCTGCTCAACGGCGCACCCTCACGGCTGTCGCCCGGCGCGCGCATCCGCGGCGCCAACAACATGCTGCAACTGTCGGCCACGCTGGTTGGGCAGAACCTGCTGGTGCACTACACGCGCGAGCCATCGGGTCTGGTGCACGACGTGTGGGTGCTCACGCCCGACGAAGCCGCGCGCAAGCCCTGGCCCACCACGCCAGAAGAAGCGCAGCGCTGGGTGTTCAACCCCGCCGCACAGACCTGGGCACAGCGCTGACCCCGGCACTGAACTCGGCACTGAACTCGGCACCTGAGGAGCCCGCGATGACGAAGAAGGTCTACATCCGCAGCTTCGGCTGCCAGATGAACGAATACGACGCCGACAAGATGGCCGACGTGATGCGCGTGGCCGACGGCTATGAGCCCACCTCCGACCCCGAGCAGGCCGACCTGATCCTGTTCAACACCTGCTCGGTGCGCGAGAAGGCGCAGGAGAAGGTGTTCTCCGACCTCGGCCGCGTCAAGCACCTCAAGGCCAGGGGCGTGCTGATCGGCGTGGGCGGCTGCGTGGCCAGCCAGGAAGGCGCGGCCATCATCGACCGCGCGCCGTATGTCGACGTGGTGTTCGGCCCGCAGACGCTGCACCGCCTGCCGCAACTGCTGGCGCAGCGCCAGGCCCAGGGCCGCGCGCAGGTCGACATCAGCTTCCCCGAGATCGAGAAGTTCGACCACCTGCCGCCGGCCCGCACCGACGGCGCCTCGGCCTTCGTGTCGATCATGGAAGGCTGCAGCAAGTACTGCAGCTACTGCGTGGTGCCCTACACCCGCGGGGAAGAAGTGCACCGCCCGTTCGACGACGTGCTGGTGGAAGTGGCCGGCCTGGCCGACCAGGGCGTGAAGGAAGTCACCCTGCTGGGACAGAACGTCAACGCCTACCGCGGCCGCATGGGTGGCACCACCGAGATCGCCGATTTCGCCCTGCTGCTGGAATATGTGCACGACATCCCCGGCATCGAGCGCATCCGCTACACCACCAGCCACCCCAACGAGTTCACCCAGCGGCTGATCGATGTCTATGGCCGGCTGCCCAAGTTGGTGAACCACCTGCACCTGCCAGTGCAGCATGGCAGCGACCGCATCCTGATGGCGATGAAGCGCGGCTACACCGCCCTCGAATACAAGAGCACCATCCGCAAGCTGCGCACGGTGCGCCCCGGCATCAGCCTGAGCACCGACTTCATCGTCGGCTTCCCGGGCGAGACCGAAGACGACCACCAGAAATCGCTGCGGCTGATCGAGGACGTGGGTTACGACGCCTCGTTCAGCTTTGTCTTCAGCCCGCGGCCGGGCACGCCGGCCGCCGCGTTGGCCGACGACACCCCGCAGGACCTGAAGCTCAAGCGCCTGCAGCAACTGCAGGCGCTGATCGAGCAGAACGTGCAGCGCATCAGCGCCAGCCGCGTGGGCACGGTGCAGCGCATCCTGGTGGAAGGCCCGGCCCGCCGGCCGGGACCGACCGGCGCCGCCGAACTGATGGGCCGCACCGAATGCAACCGCATCGTCAACTTCGACGGCGGGCCGCTGTCGCAGCGGCTGGTGGGCCGCATGATCGATGTGCAGGTGACGCAGGCGCTGCCGCATTCGCTGCGGGCCGAAGTGGCGCTGCAAGCCACGCCGGCCTGATGCCGCGGCGCCGGCCCGCCACGCCCGTGGAACCCCGGCGCCCGCCGTGGGTCTGACGCGCATGCTGGGCGGCCAGGGCCGTTCGGCGTGACGCACCTCGCGCCTGCGCGGGCCCGCGGGTTCAGTTCCAACCCGGCCTGCCGAAGTCCCGGCCAATCGCCGGCGCTGTTGTCGGATTCAGTCTGTCCATGACCCATCTGCGCTGGCCACACCTGTCGATCCGCAACACCGTGCTGCTGGCCATCGCCGTGGCCGTGCTGTTGCCGACGCTGCTGCTCTGGCACGCCGAGCAGCGCCTGGCACGCGCCACCCATGAGCCGCTGATCGTCCAGGGCCGGCAGGCCATGCTGACGATCGCCGCGTCGGCGCTGGTCGAGCCGCTGTGGAGCCTGGACCGCACCGCCATCGACACCGCGCTGGCCCGCACGCTCACATCGCCTGGTGTCGACAGCCTGCGGCTGCAGGAAAAGAACAATCCGCTGGCCCTGCCGATCGAACTGGCCCGCCCAGGTGCATCGCCCGGCCAGGGCGTGCGCCTGAGCGCGATGATCTCGCGCGAAGGCGAGGCCCTGGGTGAGCTGGAGATCTGGTTCGACCCGCGCCAGCTCGACGCCGCGCTGCAGGAGCGGTCGCGCGCCACGCTGACGCTGGCGGCCCTGCAGGTGCTGGTCGGCGCACTGGCCTTGCTGGCGATCCTGACGCAGCGCCTGCTCAAGCCCATCCAGCGGTTGAAGCAGCAGGCCAGCGACATCGCATCGCGCGCCGACGTGCCGCCGGTGGCCTGGAGCCGTGCCGACGAGCTGGGCCAGCTCGGCCACCACCTGAACGAGGTGCATGGCCAGATCGACGGCCTGTTCGACCAGCTTGAGGCGCAGAAGGCCGAGCTGGAGAAGATCGCCCTGCATGACGGACTGACCAACCTGCCCAACCGCGCGCTGTTCCGCGAGCTGACGCGCGGCGCCGTGGCCTCGGCCGAACGCGACGGCGGCAAGGTGGCGCTGCTGTTCATCGACCTCGACCACTTCAAGGCCGTGAACGACAGCCTCGGCCACGCCGCCGGCGACGCGCTGCTGCTCGAGGTGGCGCGGCGCCTCAAGGCCGGCGTGCGCGCCAGCGATGTGGTGTGCCGCCATTCGGGCGATGAGTTCACCGTGCTGCTGCGCGATGCCAACCAGATCGATGAACTGGCCACCACGGCCGACCGCCTGCTGAAGGCGGTGGAACAGCCGGTGTCGCTGGGCCGGCGCGACGTGCAGGTCACGGCCAGCATCGGCATCGCCCTGTACCCCGATGACGCCGACGGCGCCGACGCACTGCTGCAGCATGCCGACACCGCCATGTACGTGGCCAAGCACCTGGGCAAGGCGCGCTACAGCTTCTTCCGGGCCGAGTTCAACCAGAAGCTGCTGGCCACGGTGCAGCTCGAGCGTGAACTCAAGCAGGCGCTGCAGCAGGATGAGTTCGTGCTGTTCTACCAGCCCCAGAACGACGCCGCCGACGGCACGCTGGTGGGCTGCGAAGCGCTGATCCGCTGGAACCACCCGCAGCGCGGCCTGGTGCTGCCGGGCGAATTCATCGCCGCCGCCGAAGCCAGCGCGCTGATCGGCGACCTGGGCGCCTGGACCATCCGCGCCGCCTGCGCGCAGATCTCGCGCTGGCGCACCCAGGGCGTGCAGTTCGGCAGCATCGCGGTGAATGTCTCGGCGCTGGAATTCCGCAACCACCGCCTGGTCGACACGCTGACGCGGGCGATGGACGACTTCGGCGTGCAGCCGCATGAACTCGAGATCGAGATCACCGAGAGCGTGCTGATGACCGACACCGACACCACCCAGCGCATCGTCGAGAAGCTGCACGCGCTCGGCCTGCGCCTGGCGGTCGACGACTTCGGCACCGGGTATTCGTCGCTGGCCTACCTGAAGCGCCTGCGGCCGAGCAAGATCAAGATCGACCGCAGCTTCGTCAAGGGCCTGCCCGACGACGAGAACGACCGCGTGCTGGTGCGTGCGGTGGTGCAGCTGGCCGGCGCCCTGGGCATCCGCGTGGTGGCCGAAGGCGTGGAGACCGACGCGCAGCGGCAGTTCCTGCACCACAGCGGCTGCCAGGTGCTGCAGGGCTACCTGCTGGGCCGGCCGATGCCGGCCGACGACTTTGCCCGCCGCGCACCGCTGACGCGGACCGAGCCCGAGATCGCCAGCATTGTCTGACCCGCGGCTGGCGGGCCGGTCGACCTCAGCGTCGGCCCGGGCCGAAGCCCACCCACCACAGCGCGCCCGCACTGGCCAGCACCATCACCGCGTAGGTGGCCATGCGGCCATCTCGGCCAGTGATGGCCAGGCCGCCGATCAACGCCAGCCCTGCCGCACCGCTGGCCCAGGCCGCCAGCCGGCGCCAGGGCGCGCCGCGCAGCGCAGTGCGCCACAGCAGCTTGCTCAAGCCAGCCGCTATGGCACCCAGCCCGGCAGCCGGCAGCAGCAGGTTGAGCAAGTGCCACAGTGCGTCGAGCGGACCCATCGGTGCAGATTCCGGGAAAGTGTCAACTTGACTTGACGATCAAGCGCTGTTCTCATTGACCCGCATCAACGGTTGCACGGGGCTTTGCGTCCGACCAGGCAGCCGGGCACAGCACCAAATTCTATAATTCCGACATGAGTGTGTTCACCCTGGGCCTGAACCACACGACCGCGCCAGTCGACATGCGTGGTCGCTTCGCGTTCTCGCCCGAGCAGCTCTCG
>Ga0209717_1002429_pt1 | contig 17980 bp, 9 predicted proteins | sample AD_UKC048_MetaG_FD_184418 | JGI IMG/M metagenome (GOLD analysis project Ga0209717, IMG submission 184418) | Active sludge microbial communities of municipal wastewater-treating anaerobic digesters from USA - AD_UKC048_MetaG (SPAdes) (version 2) | ecosystem: Engineered > Bioreactor > Anaerobic >... | reverse complement strand
CCCCAAACCTGGATTACTTCATGGGACATGTTCAAATATGTGGCAAGGCATCCAGGTTTGGGGTACAGCCACCGCTCCCCAATCCACCCCCGGGGCGCAAGGAAAACTCACCGTCATTAACGGCGGAACTATCGAAAATGCCATTGCAGCAGTAAGAATGGCTAAAACCGATGGGATCAGATATGAATATGGTTATGAGGGCGGAATTATTCAAACAGACGATGCACATTTTATAAATAACAGGATAGGCGTCAGGTTTTATCCTTATAGATATCAAGTTTCCGGTGTTGAAGTGGATAACCTCAGCTATTTTTATAATTCGGAATTTTTAACGGATGCTGAACTGGCTGATCAAAGTTTACCTGAGAAATTTATTCATTTTGATAATATAAAGGGTATCAATGTTAAAGGCTGTTCCTTTATAAATTCCAGGCCGGAAGAGGAAACGGAAATGAATGAAAGAGGAGTAGGAATTTATAGTGAAGATGCTAATTTTACTGTTACGGATTATTGTTTGGATCCTCCTGGTTGTGAAGATTTGATCCCAAGTGTTTTTCAACTCTTGAATTATGGAGTTGAAGCATTTAAAGAGGAAACTACCAAATCATTTGATGTCAATAATTCGAATTTCTACAATAATCTTACAGGGATTTACATTAAAGGTGTTGATAATCCGGAAATCATATTCAATAATTTTGAATTAAAGAGCGTCAGCCTCTTCCATCAACCCGGTGATATTTTCGGTGGCTTGTATTTAGATGGTGCTCCCCGGTTTACAGTTGAGGAAAACTATTTCTATAATGAGGATTCATATGATCCACAAAGTGAAATTAGCAGCATTGGCATTACGGTCAGCAATTGTGGTGATCTTCAGAATATTATATACCGGAACACTTTCGATCGGCTCCATCTTGCAATCTTGGCACAAGGTCGAAACCGTGGAACATCTATTTCTACTGGTTTAAAATTACATTGCAATGTGTGCACAAATAATATGAATGACTTTGCTGTTACCGCTGATGGTTCGGCACTTAATCAGGGCATTTCAGAACGCCAGGGAGCATTTCGTGTGGGAGATGTTACTGCACCCGCCGGAAATTTATTCTCACACGAATTTAGTACCGATCCTTACAGGGATTTTAACAATACCCTATCCGGGTCAAGGATTACTTATTATCAACATACAGGGTCAAATGGCGATCCGTGGGAATTGACATATTATCAGAACATTACAAAAAATGAATATGGAACTTATACAGGGCATGATGATGCATGTCCCGCACATTTCTACAGCGGAGGGCATAAGAAGTCTGCAGAAATTGTTCCAGATGAAGATGATCTGAAGGATTTATTGATTCAAAGAGAATATCAAAGAGACTCACTGATAAATATCCTCAATCTTTGGGTTGATGCCGGAGATACACCTCAATTGGATTATACCGTTGATAGTTCTACACCTGATGAAGCGCTTGAAGTGTATGATGAACTAATTTCATATTCTCCTTATCTTTCCGATACTGTGCTCGCTTCAAGTATTGATAAACAAGATGTCTTAGTTAACGCAATGGTAAGAGATATTATGGTTGCTAATCCTCATGGAGCCAAAAAGGAAGAATTGGTTGAGTCCCTTGAAGAAAGAATACCACCTCTTCCGGATTATATGATGGCAGAAATCATGAATGGCCGTGATACTTTATCTTTAAAGGAATTGAAAGAAGGTGAAATCACCTGGTATGAACAAGAAAGGAATTCAGCATTTGCAGCCCTGTTGAATTTATATCTAACGCAAACAACAGAATCAAGCGGAGATAGTTTAGTATCCCTTATAAGTAATCACGGGTACTTAAAAGATCATTACTTTTTAGCTGCCGGGTTTTTAGAGAAAGGAGATATAGCCAATACATTTTCTGTACTGGATGAACTTCCAACTAAATTTTCTATGACATCCGGCGAACTTTCCGAGTATCAAGATTATCTGACTCTTTTTTCAATACTTGGTGACCTTAAACTTTCGGGTCAGCCATTAGATTCTATGAATGCTTCCTCTCGTCAAACACTATATCAAATTGCCGAAGACAATTTCGCACCGGGTATGTTAGCTCAAAATATACTTCAGCGGATTGATACTGCGGAATATCATGAGATTTATATTCTTCCGACGTCTGAACCCGCTGAAAATAAATATTATGGTGAAAATCCGGATTTGAACGCAAATGCTGAAGATGGAGTTTTTAGGGTCTATCCAAATCCATGTCTGGATTATTTTATTATTGAGTATTTCATTAAAATTGTCCCCCAAGACGTTACTTATTCAATAGTTGATCCACTCGGCAGAATTATTGAAGAAGATAAAATAGTGGGGCAACAAAATCAGATCATCAGAAGGGCTTCAGAATTTAGTCCTGGTGTATTTACTATCCAATTAATTCTTGATGGGAAGGTTGTAAAAGCAGCTAAATTGACTATAATTAAGTAACAGAATAAATAGAAGTTCATCTTTTTCTACAAATATCTGAATGATGATCAGAAATTTACTATTACTTTTTTTACTAATTTTTTCCGGTGTTCTTTCAAAGGGCCAGTTTACCTATTTCAATAACCATTACAACAATGATAACTGGAGCGCGGGCATCTCAATTGTTGAAACGGAAAGTGGTTATGTGGCCTTCGGGGTGAGCGGGGTGGAATCAGGCCAATATATCTTCAAAAGAATACTCCTGACCGGCATCGATCACCAGGGTAACCAAATCTGGTGGAAAACATATGGAGAGGATTTTCATAATTATTATGCAGGCCTAAACAGGGGCGGCATTAAAACATCAGACGGGGGATTTGCAGTCAGTGGCGCAATTGAAGATGAAACCAGAGTCGTTGGATTATTGATGAAATTTGATGAAACCGGTGATTCCTTGTGGTCGAGAACTTATGGAGATACGATTACACCAGGGTATTCATTTAATGGATTCTATGCCTGTAAACAATTACCTGACCATGGGTATTTGCTTGCAGGCACTGTATATATTTCCGGTGATGATGATGATATACTTTTAGTAAGGACCGATAGCCTTGGTAATCAAATTTGGAGAAAGAGTTATGGAGCTCTCCATTTCATTGAAAGTGCATATTCTCTCGTTCAATTACCTGATGGCGAATTTTTAATAGGCTATATGAGCCAAAATATTAATGTTTTTTACACATTGCATCCGGGAATGCTGAAAATTGACAACCAGGGAAATGAAATCTGGAGTAAAATATACAGTGGCCCGTATGATGATTCCGGGTGCGCTGTCACAATTTCCCAGGATGGAAATTATCTTTTAGGAAGCAGCTTTGGATATACTTCCACACACCCGGTAATTACAACATTTAAAGTATGGATTATTAAAACTGATACTTCCGGGAATATTATCTGGGACAAGATCTATGGTGATAAAACATATGAAGGTCAAGCCTGGACTATTAATGAAATGAATGACGGGAATATCATTGTATCAGGTTCGGGAGGCTTTGAAGAAACACCAGGGATTGAGGGATGGATATTAAAAACCGAATCAGATGGCGATAGCCTTTGGATGAGACGATATAGTTATTTCCCAACCTATAATAATGAACAAAATGATCTTGCCTTCACTTCAGATAATGGGCTCGTGCTTACCGGTATGACAATGGGATATCCGGATTGGATAGAGTCAGTTTGGATTCAAAAACTTGACAGCATCGGGTGTGATTCGGTTGGGTGCGATACAACGGTAGGGATTTATGAAGGGCATGGAGGCGTGGAGGCGGGGGGGCATGGAGGCATGGAGATTTATCCAAACCCGGCATCAGATCTGATTCACATCACCTTCAGGCAAAATAGCCTGAACCGGTTTCCCGCACGAGACAGAGAATTGGAAATCTTTAATGTTTACGGAGAAAAGGTGTTAGGAATTAAGTTGTCCGTCTTTCAGGAATCGATAACCCAAAACATTTCCGGCCTTGCACAAGGCTTGTATTTAGTGGTGCTCAGGGAAAGACAAAAAGTCGTTGCAACAGGCAAGTTCCTGATTGCGAGATAGGAGCGGTGAGGTCCCAGGGTTCCGGGTTTCAGGTTCCAGGTTTCAGGTTCCAGGTTTCAGGTTCCAGGTTTCAGGTTTCAGGTTTCAGGTTTCAGGTTTCAGGTTCCAGGTTTCGCGTCTTTCCCGCGAAAGCGGGAACCAATTCCAAATTTCTATTTTCCAATTTCACGCTTCACCCTTCACCGTTCACTCTTCACGCTTCTATAGTACCCAATCGTCCTCTCCAGCGCCTCCCCGTGGCTGTATTTCGGCTTGAATCCCCAGTCTTTACATGCTTTATCCGAAGTAAACGTATAATCGGTACAGGTATAGACCACGGCAAAGCGGCTGAATTTAGGGTGATATTTTTTAAACGGACGAACCATGAAAGCGAAGAATTCCGACATACTGCCCATGGCATACGCTACCGGCCGCGGGATCCAGAAGTTCTTCGGCCGTATTTTATAACCTGCGCCGATGACTACCTGGTCGAAGAACCGGAAGAAGTTGGAACCGGGCGCATCGGTCATAAAATAGACCTCGCCGGTAATGTGGTCCGAGCCGTTCATGAGCGCCGCCGCCGCCTGCAGATGGGCATGCGCAATATTGCCGACATAGATATGCTGGCATTTGGCCTTCCCGTTGCCCAGCCTGACGTAAAAACCCCCTTTCGCCATGTTGATCAGCGAACCGATATGGTAAGGGTCGGCTTCGCCATAAATATCAGACGGGCGAAGAACGACCGCCTTCAAGCCTTCCCCGCAGGCCTCCTTTATTGCAGCCTCCGCCAGGTATTTGCTGCGGCAGTAGGAGGTCTTGTGCTGTTCGGGATACGGGTGGCTTTCGTCGATATGCACCAGCGGCTTACCGCTGTAAACCGCATCCAGCGAGCTGGTAAAGATGAGATGCCCGATCCCCCCGGATTTACAGGCAGAGATAATGTTCTTTGTCCCGCCGGTATTGATATCAATGACCTCTTCATCCGATAGGATCCCCCAGTCGATCACCGCCGCTGAATGGATCACCAGGCCGATATCCTTGCAGGCGGCCTGAAGCGATTGCAGGTCGCGGACATCCCCCCGGAAATACTCCACATGAGCCGGCAAATGATTATCTGCCGGTGGCTTTAAATCAAATATCCTGATTTTGCCTGCTCTGACAGGCGAGTCCTCCTCCAGCAGCTCCCTGACGATCGCCTGTCCTAAAAACCCGGAGCCTCCGGTTACTAGCACGTTCAGATTATTTCTGTCCATTTATGTTGTCTTTTAGAAATAATAAATTAATCCGTGCAAATTCGTTGTATTCGCGTTTATTCGCGTTCCATTATAGAACACGAATGACGCAAATTAAGACGAATTACCGCGGATCTGATCTTTAGTCAAGGCTACCTTAATAAGATTAATCAATGTCATAAAGTCTGTGAGAACAAAAAACTATCTTTACTATCTGTTTATTCTGCCTGCAAAGAAACAAAGATTATGAGAAAAGAGATCTACCTGGTCCGGGGAAAAGAGGGAGAAGATTACCGGGCCTTTACCGACAGGATCATGCAGACCGGAAGGGATGCCGTGAAAGCCCTCCGGCCGCTGGCGCTGAAAATAACGGTGACGGAAGCAGCGCCGCCCCCATTCTCAGTGATCCCTTTCCGGAAAGACAAAATTGCCGTGATTTCGGTTTACAGGGACAATAGTGTTACCGAAGATTTTTTTCATGATGTGGAAGGGATCAGCGGCGCTTTTAAAGTGGAGGAAGCTTTACCGGTTTCTTACCGGAAAGAATGGCCCGATGGTAATCCGACGCCGGGTGTGTGCCTTCTGACTTTATTCAAACGCAAACCGGGCATCGATTATGATCTGTTCATCCACCGGTGGCATAACGGGCACACTCCCCTATCGCTGAAAATACACCCGCTGTGGAATTATAACCGTAATGTGGTGCTGCAGAAGATGTGCGACAGCGACATATGGTACGACGGTATTGTCGAGGAGCAGACCCGGACCAGAGAAACGCTGACCAATCCGTTCAAATTCTTCGGCAGTTTTCCGGTCATAATCGGGAATATGATCGCCGTTTACCGGGATGTCAGCTCCTTCATTCATTACAAGAGCATTGAAACGTATCTTACCATCGAATACCATATCCTCAGCAACGAGACTCCATCTCAAAATCCATAACCAAACCGCCCTATGGAATACAAAAAACTCTGGACCCCCGACCCGGAAAAGGTGAAAAACTCACAGATGTACCGTTACATGCAGTTTGTGAACGAATACACGGGGAGTAAATATAAAACTTACGACGAACTCTGGCAGTGGAGCGTCGGTCACCCGGCAGCCTTCTGGGGGACGTTCTGGCACTACAGCGGCCTGAAGTATTCTCAAGATTTCAATGAAGTGGTCGACGATCCGAAAAAGATGCCCGGTGCGAAATGGTTCACCGGCGCCCGGCTGAATTTTGCAGAGAACCTGCTTCAGCGCCGCGACGACCACCCGGCCATTATCTTCCGCGGAGAAGACGGCACTTCCCGTACACTGACCTTCCGGCAGCTTTATGAAGAATCGCACCGGGTGGCGGAAGGATTGAAACGGCTCGGCGTACAGAAAGGCGACCGGGTAGCCGCCTTCATGCCCAATATCCCCGAAACGGTCATCGCTATGCTGGCCGCCGCTTCGATCGGGGCGATCTGGTCGTCAACCTCCCCCGATTTCGGCATCAAAGGCGTTCTCGACCGCTTCAGCCAGATCGAGCCGAAGGTGATCTTCTCCGTCGACGGTTATTACTACAACGGCAAGCATTTCGACTCGCAGGAGAAGTTGCGTGGCATCCTGGGCGAGCTGCCCACGATCGAAACGGTGGTGATGGTCAACTTCACCGGAAAAACCGACCTGGCGGGCATCCCCCATGGCATGGCCTGGGAGTCGCTGGCCCTTCCGGTCGACGGCGAAATGCACTTCGAACAACTCCCTTTCGATCATCCGTTGTACATCATGTACTCATCCGGCACCACCGGGCTGCCGAAGAGCATCGTCCACTCGGCCGGCGGCACACTGATCCAGCACCTGAAGGAACTGAAGCTGCACTGCGACGTCCGCCCTGACGACGTCGTCTTCTATTTCACCACCTGCGGATGGATGATGTGGAACTGGTTTGTCAGCAGCCTCGCCGTGGGCGCCACGATCGTCTGTTTCGACGGCAACCCGTTCTACCCTGCGCCCGACGTCCTGATCCGGTTGTCGGCCGAATTGAAATTCACCCTGTTCGGAACGTCGGCAAAATATATCGCGTCGTTGCAACAGGCGGGGGTGCGACCGGCAATGGAAACCGTTGTAGGGACGTTGCATGCAACGTCCCAACTACCAAAAAATGCAACGTCCCTACAACGGTTTCCATTACGGTTTCCATCATTGCGGGCCATCACGTCGACGGGTTCCCCGTTGGCCGACGAATCGTTCGATTTCGTTTACAACGAATGGCAACGGGATGTGCAATTGTCATCGATTTCGGGTGGGACCGACATTATTTCGTGTTTCATGCTGGGCAACCCGATGCTGCCGGTGTACCGGGGCGAGATCCAGTGCCGGGGGCTAGGAATGGACGTGGATTGTTTAGATGAAGAGGGCCATCCGGTGCGCGACAGGCAGGGCGAGCTGGTGTGCAAGACCGCTTTCCCGTCGATGCCGGTCTATTTCTGGAACGACCCGGACGGAAAAAAGTACTTCAATGCCTATTTCGATCACTACCCGGGGATCTGGTACCACGGCGATTACATGATCCTCAGCCGGCATGGCGGGATCACGATGCTGGGGCGTTCCGACGCCACCCTGAACCCCGGGGGTGTGCGGATCGGCACCTCAGAGATCTACCGGGTTGTGGAGAACATGGAGGAGATCGACGATTCGGTGGTGGTAGGGCAGCAACACGAAGGCGACGAGCGGGTAATCCTGTTCGTTAAGATGAAGCCCGGATTTGTGCTGGATGAAGATCTTGCAAAAAAGATCAAAAGCAGCATCCGCTCGGCGTGCAGCCCGCGCCATGTGCCGGCGGTGATACTGACCGCTCCTGATATTCCGTACACCATCAACGGCAAGAAAGTGGAAGTAGCTGTCAAAAAACTGATCCACGGGCAGGAGGTGAAGAACAGCGACGCGCTTCGGAATGCGGAATGCCTGGAGTTTTTCAGGACTGTTGGACTGTAGGAGATACTTCACCCGCCGACTGCCGACTGCCGACCACCGGCTTATGACTCCTTAAACCGCGGTTCTCCTTCGAAGACAATAGGGATTTTATTCACCTCCTCGCGGAAGGCCAGCCAGTCGAGCACCTTTGTGGTCAGTTCATCGTTCAGTTTATCCATGTCGTAATAAAAAATCTCATGGAATTTTTCCTTATCCGAATGAGGTTTCTGGCTGTGGTGCGGATTTTCATGTTCCGGTACGATCTTGCCGTCGCGGTGCTTCTTTTCCAGTAACTCTTCGTAAATCTCCACTTCAACCTTATCCATGAGCTTGGCGATGTTAAAATAAATCACCCTGACATGTTTGTAGTGAACTGTTTTAAATGGATTCAGAATGCTTTTGAATTCGGTTTTCTCAATTCTGCGGCTACTGGAGAAAATGGTCAGGTGATTATCGAGTTTGGAATCTTTCTGTTGCGCATTGATCTTGCCGAATTCCTCCCGGTATTCCATAGGCAGGTTGTTTACCCGGTTGATCAGGGTCACCATCTTGCTCATAAAACCGTCGTAAACATTCTTGTTCTTCGCATAATTCTGCCCGATCCGGAATTTCTTATCCTGCACCCTCGCGCTGGATGAACCCGATCCTTTTTTCCGGCTCTCGTGCCGTTCTATTTCATCTAACCAATAAACCATCACCTAAAGAATGTTGAATTCTAAATTCTTAATTTTTAATTATTAATGCTGATTTTACAGTAGAATTAAGCAATTTAATTAAGAATTAAGAATTAAACATTAAGAATTCAAAATTATTGTTACATATTTCTTCTATATTGTCCTCCCACATCAAAGAGCGCTCTGGTGATCTGCCCGATGGAGCAGTATTTCGCCACCTCCATCAAACCTTCAAAGATATTTTCATTTTTCCTCGCGCGGTCTTTCAGCCCTTCCAGCAATTTATCCGACTTTTCCGCGAAAGTTATATGCAATTGGTCCAACATGCTGATCTGGTACTCTTTTTCCTCCGGTGTGGCCCGGATCACCTCGCCCGGCGTGATGGTCGGAGAGCCTTCGGAGGAGAGGAACGTGTTCACCCCGATGATCGGGTACCCGCCGGTATGTTTGAGCGTCTCGTAATAGAGTGACTCCTCCTGGATCTTGCCGCGCTGGTACATGGTCTCCATGGCGCCCAGCACCCCTCCGCGCTCCGTCAGCCGGTCGAACTCCATCATCACGGCCTCTTCCACCAGGTCGGTCAGTTCTTCGATGATAAACGATCCCTGGAGAGGGTTCTGGTTCTTAGCCAGCCCCAGCTCCCGGTTGATAATGAGCTGAATAGCCACTGCCCTGCGGACCGATTCTTCGGTGGGCGTGGTGATTGCCTCGTCGTAGGCATTGGTATGGAGCGAGTTGCAGTTGTCATAGACTGCATACAAGGCCTGCAGCGTGGTGCGGATATCGTTGAACCCGATCTCCTGGGCGTGCAGCGAGCGGCCGGAGGTCTGGATGTGATACTTCAGCTTCTGGGAGCGGTCGTCGCCGCCGTATTTGTACTTCATCGCCTTGGCCCAGATCAGCCTGGCAACCCGTCCCATCACCGAATATTCGGGATCGATGCCGTTGGAGAAGAAGAACGACAGGTTCGGCGCAAATTGGTCGATCTCCATACCTCTCGACAGGTAATATTCGACGTATGTGAACCCGTTGGAGAGGGTGAGCGCCAGTTGCGTGATGGGGTTGGCGCCCGCTTCGGCGATGTGGTAACCGGATATGGAGACCGAGTAGAAATTCCTGACATTGTTCCGGTTGAAATATTCCTGCACGTCGCCCATCATTTTCAGGGCAAAGTCGGTGGAAAAGATGCAGGTGTTCTGTGCCTGGTCTTCTTTCAGGATATCGGCCTGGATGGTGCCGCGGACCCGGCAAATCGTATCGGCCTTGATCTTTTCGTAAACGTCATTCGGTAATACCTGGTCGCCCGTAACGCCCAGCAGCATCAGGCCCAGCCCGTCGTTACCATCCGGCAGCGGGCCCTGGTAGTGCGGACGCCTGGTGCCTTTCTTTTCATAGATCCCGCTGATCTTCTTTTCCACCTCCTCTTCCAGCCCGTTGGCCCGGATATAGATCTCGCACTCCTGGTCGATGGCGGTGTTCATGAAATAGCCCACCATGGTTGGCGCGGGGCCGTTGATAGTCATCGATACGGAGGTTTTCGGGTCGGTAAGATGGAATCCCGAATAGAGCTTTTTCGCATCGTCGAGGCAGCAGATCGAAACGCCCGAGTTGCCGATCTTGCCATAGATATCGGGACGGATATCGGGATCGTTGCCATAGAGCGTCACCGAGTCGAATGCGGTGGAAAGGCGTTTGGCGGGCATCCCTTTCGAGAGGTAATGGAAGCGTTTGTTGGTCCGTTCCGGGCCCCCTTCGCCGGCAAACATCCGGGTCGGGTCCTCCCCTTCCCTTTTAAACGGGAAAACGCCGGCAGCGTAAGGGAATTCGCCCGGGACGTTCTCTTTCAGGTTCCACCTGACGATATCTCCCCACCCTTTGTATTTCGGGAGGGCAATCTTCGGGACCAGGGTATGGGCGAGCGATTCCTCATGCGTTTTAACCTTTATCTGCTGGTCGCGCACCTGGAAAACATATTCGGGCTGCTTATACGACTCGACTTTCCGGGGCCAGGTTTCGAGGATGGTCCGGGCATTGCCGTCGATTTCCGATTCCGCTTTTTTGTATTCCGCTTCAAGCAGGGCGGCCACATCGCTGTGCCCGTCCCCTTTTGCTTTGATCAACCCCAGGGTATCATGGATGGATTGCAGTCTCTGGGCTATAACAGCCTGTTTCTCAGCCGTTTTATTGTAATTCCTTACCGTTTCCGCAATTTCCGAGAGGTAGCGGGTACGGTTGGGCGGAATGATATGGATTTTATCCGCCATTTCGGCTGTGGCATGGATCTTTGAATTAAATCCCGCGTTGGTTTTTTTATTCAGGATGTCGATGAGCGCCCTGTAGAAATGGTTGACTCCCGGGTCGTTGTACTGGGAGGCGATGGTGCCGAAAACGGGCATCGTGTCGGGGTCTTCATGCCAGAGGTGGTGGTTCCGGGCGAATTGTTTCCGTACGTCGCGGAGCGCATCGAGGGCTCCCCGTTTGTCGAATTTGTTGATGGCGATGATATCGGCAAAATCGAGCATGTCGATCTTTTCGAGCTGGGTGGCGGCGCCGTATTCCGGGGTCATCACGTACATCGACACATCGCTGTGGTCGACGATCTCGGTATCCGACTGTCCGATCCCGGAGGTTTCGAGGATGATCAGGTCGAATCCGGCTGCCTGGAGGATGATCTCCGCGTCTTTCACATAGCGCGAAACGGCGAGGTTCGACTGGCGGGTGGCCAGCGAACGCATATAGACCTGCGGGTTGTTGATGGCATTCATCCGGATGCGGTCGCCGAGCAAAGCGCCGCCGGTTTTCCGCTTGGACGGGTCGACCGAAATAATGCCGATGGTTTTTTCCGGAAAGTCCTCATGGAAACGGCGCACGATCTCGTCGACCAGGGAGGATTTCCCCGAGCCGCCCGTTCCGGTAATGCCCAGCACCGGCGACTTCCGGGAGTGTTCCTTCAGGTTGTCGATCAGATCCCTGGCCTTTTCCGGGAAATTTTCCGCAGCCGAGATCAGCCTGGAGATGGCATAGAACTCTTTCTGTTGTAGTTTATTTATGTCGATGTCCTCAATTTTATCACCCGTAGGGTAATCCGATCGCTGCATCAGGTCGTTGATCATTCCCTGGAGGCCGAGGTCGCGCCCGTCGTCGGGTGAATAGATGCGGGTAATCCCGTACCGGTGGAGTTCTTCCATCTCTTCCGGAAGGATAACGCCGCCGCCGCCGCCGAAAATCTTAATATGGCCGCAACCCTTTTCGCGGAGCATGTCGAGCATGTATTTGAAGAATTCCATATGCCCGCCCTGGTAGGAGGTGATGGCAATGGCCTGGGCATCTTCCTGGATGGCGCAATCGACGATCTCTTTAACGGAGCGGTCGTGGCCCAGGTGGATCACTTCAGCGCCGGTGGCCTGGATGATCCTCCGCATGATGTTGATGGCGGCATCGTGCCCGTCGAACAGCGATGCGGCGGTCACAATGCGGATATGGTTCTTGGGGGAATAAGGATTTTGTTCCGGGTGCATGACAGATACGATATGAATAGCAAAAATATTAAAATTCGCGATCATCCGTATAAATCCGTGTCATCCGTGTGCTATCTTTTGATGGCACGCGGATTAACACAGACCCCGGGGTCTCGGGGCAAGTTGCAGCGAATTTACACGGATAATATTATTGCAAATCATTTTATATCTTTACAACAAGAACCAAGAACCCAGAACACCTATGCTCAAACAAATCCTTTTCGCCCTGTCACTGCTGATCACCCTCGGCATCTTCGCCTACACCACCTGGCAGTATTATCTCCGTTTCAGGCTCACGAAACCGTTTCCTGTGAAAAATTGGGGAAAGCGGTTCAATGTGATGATGACGGTAGCTTTCGGCCAGTCGCGGATCCTGCGGAAGCCCGTGGTGGGCTTCATGCACGCCCTGGTATGGTGGGGTTTCCTGGTTATCCTTGTGGGGAGCATCGAGATGGTGATCGACGGGCTGTTCGGGACCGAGCGGGGGCTGGCGGTTCTCGGGCCGGTGTACGATGTGATCACCGCCTCGGGCGATATTTTTGCCCTGGTCATCCTGCTGGCTATCCTCGCCTTCATGATCCGCCGGTTGTTCATGAACATCAAACGGTTCACAGGCATCGAAATGAAGCACAAGTCGCACCAGGACGCCAACGTGGCCCTAACGCTGATCCTTTTGCTGATGGTGTCGCTGCTGGGGATGAACACGTTCTACCTGGGGATGCAGGGAGATACAGGGATTGGAGGATTTGGGGATTTGGGGATTGAGGGGAGTGAAGGTTTATTTCCGGTCAGCGCTTACCTGGCCGGGTTTTTCTCGGAAATGCCGTGGAAAGCCATGCACACCTGGCATGAGATTTTCTGGTGGGCGCACATCCTGCTGATCTTCCTCTTTGCCAATATCCTCCCCTATTCCAAGCATTTCCACGTCTTCATGTCGGTGCCGAACGTATTCCTGAGCCGCCTGGAGCCGCTGGGCTACCTGCCGAACATGCCGGAGATCACGAAAGAGGTGAAGCTGATGATGGATCCGAACCAGGCCTTTGCAGCGCCTGCTGCGGGAGAAGCAGCGCCGGTCCCGCGTTTCGGGGTGCTGGATGTGGAAGACATCACCTGGAAGAACTACCTTGATTCGCTGGCCTGTACCGAATGCGGGCGGTGCACCGAGGTCTGTCCTGCCAACATCACCGGGAAAAAACTATCGCCCAGGAAGATCATTATGAATATCAGGGAGCGGATGAAAGAGAAGGCACCGGGGCTTGTTAAAGATAAAGCGTTCAGCGACGGGAAATCGCTGATCCGGGATTATGTGACCGAAGAAGAGCTCTGGGCCTGCACGACCTGCAACGCCTGTGCGCGCGAGTGCCCGGTGAGCATCAACCACCCGTCGCTGATCGTAGATATGCGGCGCTACCTGGTGATGGAAGAGGCCAAAGGGCCGGGGGAGCTGAATGCCATCTTCACCAATATCGAAAACAATGGCGCTCCTTGGCAGTTTTCACCGCAGGACAGGATGCTGTGGGCGGAAGAAATATACATTAATTCACCACAATAGACACATAGGGCACATAGGAACACATAGATCTATGTGCTTTCTATTGTGCTCTATTGCGCCTATGTGGTTCAATAAAAAATAAACTATGGAAAAAATAAAAGTCTCCGTTCCTGTAATGGCTGAACTCTTTGCAAAAGGAGAAAAACCCGAATACCTTTTCTGGGTTGGTTCCGCCGGCGCTTTCGACGATCGTTACAAGAAAGTTACCCGTGAATTTGTAAAGATCCTCACTCATTTCAATATCAGCTACGCGGTGCTGGGGACGGAGGAGGCCGATTCGGGGGATGTGGCCCGGAGGGCCGGAAATGAGATGTTGTTCCAGATGCAGGCTCTGATGAACATCGAATTGTTCAGGATGTATGAGGTAAAGAAGATCCTTACCTGCTGCCCGCACGACTACAACACTTTTAAGAATGAATACCCCGACCTTGGGCTGGAATGCGAGGTCATTCACCATTCGCAGTTCCTGGCCGGTATTGCCCCCACCCTGACTCCCTCCCCCAATTGGGGGAGGGACGGGGTAGGGGCTGCCAACATTACTTTTCATGACCCCTGCTACCTGGGGCGGGCCAATGGCGAATACGACGCGCCGCGGAAAGTGCTGGCGGCAATATGCCCCTCGCTGATTGAGATGAAGCGGTCGAAGAGCTTTGCCCTGTGCTGTGGAGCCGGCGGCGGGCAGATGTTCAAAGAGGCGGAAAAAGGGAACAAAGAGGTTTTTATCGAGCGGATCGAGGAGGTGATTGATTGCGGTGCAAACATCGTAGCCACCGCCTGCCCTTTCTGCATGGTGATGATGACCGACGGGATCAAGTACAAGAATAAGGAAGAAGAGATGAAGAACTACGACATTGCCGAGCTGGTTAGTATGGCGCTGGGGTTGTAAACGGAACGGCATTCATGGATCCGGCTGAAAATAATACTCCCATTTATACAGCGGAGGATGGATTCTTCAAATCGCTGATAGAAACCCTTCCTGTAGAGATTGCGATTTACAACGAAGAAGGGAGGTTTGTCTACACCAACGAAAACACCTCTCTCTTTTTTCAACAGGCTAAACAAGAGGTCATTGGAAAGACATTTGATGAGATCTTTTCAAAGGAAACCGCCGATAGCCAGTACGAAACGCTTAGAAAAATATTTGCAACCGGTCAATCCATGACCGTCGACAGGAAGTTCAAACTGAACGGACAACAACATTTTTTCAAAATTCAGCATCAACCGATATTCGATGAAAACGGAAAAGTTAAATCGGTCATGGTCATTGGCCAGAACCTGACCACACAAACGCGTGAAGAGCAGCTTTTCGGCATTCAACACAAGATAGACGCATTAAGTAATCAGACCATAAGTCTGGAGAACACGTTAAAGAAAGCATTCGAATTCTTACTGGAGATAGATTGGATTGATGTAGGAGGAGTCTATTTGTTCGATGACAAAAAGGAAAAACTAAAGCTCATTTATTCAACCGGACTATCAGACAATTACATCAGGAAGGTAAAGATCTTTTCGGCAAATGAGGCACCTGCTGTGGTTGTACTGAAAGGAAAAAGCAGGTACATTAAAATGATCGAATTCCTGGAGCCTATAAAAACGGTGATGGAAAGGGAAAACCTGGCTTTTGTCGCAACAATTCCATTGATTTACAAAAGACAGGTGATCGGGAGCATCAACCTGGGATCGAAATCTGTGACGGATATAAACTGGCAGGACAAAAAAATCATCGAGTCCATAGCGACACGCCTGGCTAACCTGATCATGCTGATCAAAACGAGGGAACAACTGATCTCCGCTAACATTGAGTTGCACAGGAGCCTGCGAAACCTTGAGTCGCAAAACCAGCTGCTGATCCAGAAATCGAGGCTGGAATCGCTCGGGGAGCTGGCTGCCGGCCTGGCCCACGAGATCAATCAGCCCTTATCCGTAATTTCACTGGTGGCAGAGAACCTGAACTACAAACTGAACCCGGAATCGAAAGAAGATAGCTACCTGACCGGCAAATTCAATACCATATTTCAGAATATCAATAAAATCAGGCAACTCATCGATCATTTCCGAATTTTCTCCCGCGACCAGGGGGTGATCATGTTTGAAAAAGTGGATGTAAATGGAGTGATCCATGGGGCGCTATCCATGATCGGTGTGCAGCTTAACAACCATCAGATCAAAGTGGTCACCGATCTGTCGGAGAATCTCGGGTACACCCTGGGCAATCCTTCACGACTGGAGCAGGTGATGCTGAATCTTTTGTCGAATGCCCGTGATGCCATCAATGAAAAAGCAGAAAAATCATTGGGCGTGCCTGTTAAAAGGGAAATCCGGATTCAGTCGTCCAGGGAGGATAAAACTATTTCCATCCGGATTATTGACACCGGCTCAGGGATCCCGGAAGAAAACCTGGAAAAAATATTTGACCCTTTCTTTACTACCAAGGAGGCGGGTAAAGGATCGGGACTGGGACTGGCCATTGTTTGTGGCATCATAACAGAAATGAAAGGTACCATCAAAGTCAGGTCAGAGAAAAACAGTTTTACGGAAATAATATTGAATTTTCCCGGATATTAATTTTTTTATTCCGTAATTCACATTTATTATTTATAACTTTGAAAAAAATGCAAAGACGGGCCAGGTCTTTGCATAGATTAACCAAAATAATGAACCCCCAAACAACGAGCATCCTGATTCTGGATGACGAATCTTCAATTAATGAAGAGATCGGTGAATATCTGGATTCTAAAGAACTGAAGGTATTTTCGGCCACTGCACCTTCAGAGGCATTCCGTATTTTAAAATCAACCCCGGTCGATCTGGCGATTATCGATATCAGGCTACCCGAGATGAGCGGCCTGGAAGTACTGAAGATCATGCAGAATTCTTACCCAAATATTCTGACGATCATTATCACCGGGCACGGGGATATGGATTCGGCCATCCAGGCATTGCGGCTCGGCGCGGTGGATTTTTTCCCCAAGCCTTTCAAACTGGCAGACCTTTACGCCAGTATTGAAAAGAACCTGAAACAGAAACAGGTAAAAGGCAGGCTGAAAGGAAATCTCTTTAATTATCACCTGGAGAAGTTCTTCGATGACAAGTCTCCGATCTCCCTGGTAGTTAATGGCGAGAAAATGCAGGAGGTGATAAAGAAAATGAACCTGGTGGCCCGGTCGAAAGACACGACCGTTTTGATTACAGGCGAGAGCGGAACGGGAAAAGAGTTGGTTGCCAGGGGCATACATTTCTTAAGCATTCGGAAAGACAAGCCATTTCTTGCGGTAAACTGTTCGACGATTCCGGATGAACTGTTCGAAAGTGAGTTTTTCGGATTTAAGAAAGGGTCATTTACCGGATCGGTGGATGATAAGCCGGGCTGGTTTGAAGCGGCCGACGGGGGCACTTTGTTCCTGGATGAGATTGGCGACATGAAACCGAACCTGCAGGCCAAGTTGCTGCGGGTGATGGAAGACCGAAGGATCAGTCGGTTGGGAACAACTGTAATGAAAGAGATCGATGTCAGGGTGATCGCTGCAACGAACCATGATCTGAACAAACTTATCGAACAGGGGAAGTTCAGGGCAGACCTGTTCCACCGTATCAATACCTTTACCATAGATCTGCCTCCGCTGAGAGAAAGACCGGAAAACATTCCCCGGTTGCTGGATCACTATGTGGATTACTATTGTCATAAGATGGATCGGTCGAAACCTTATATTGATGCAGTACTTTTAAAGACATTATTATCCTATGATTACCCCGGTAATGTCAGGGAGCTGATGCATATGGTGGAGCGGGCACTGATCCTGTGTGAAGGGGATGTGCTCACGTTTGATCATTTCGACCATCTAAAGCTTAAACTGCCAAAAAGCAGAGACGGTAAAAACTCCCCGGCAGTGACAACCTCACTGCAAACTCTGGAGAAGACCTCCATTGAGATGGTGCTTTTGCAATGTCACCATAATAAATCAAAGGCAGCCCGCCAGCTGAATATTTCCCGGCAGGCGCTCGACCGGAAAATATCAAAACTGGG
>Ga0209717_1002427_pt1 | contig 17995 bp, 14 predicted proteins | sample AD_UKC048_MetaG_FD_184418 | JGI IMG/M metagenome (GOLD analysis project Ga0209717, IMG submission 184418) | Active sludge microbial communities of municipal wastewater-treating anaerobic digesters from USA - AD_UKC048_MetaG (SPAdes) (version 2) | ecosystem: Engineered > Bioreactor > Anaerobic >... | reverse complement strand
TTTTCCGACGACACGGCGCAGCAATAAAAAAAACCGGCCTCGCGGCCGGTTCCTTATCCACGGTTACTGATTAATAGCGGTTGTTGTCGCGGCGCGGCTTATCCATCGCCTCGTTCACCTTGAGCTGCCTGCCGTCGACCTCGCGGCCGTTGATGCCCTGGATGGCGGCCTGCGCCTCGGCATCCGAGCCCATCTCGACGAAGCAGAAGCCCTTGGACTGGCCGGAGTCGCGATCGGTGATGATCTTTACCGAGTCGACCTGGCCGTAGGCGGCGAAGAGGTCGCGGAGAGCGTTCTCGTAGGTGTTGTAGCTCAGGTTGCCAACGTAGATTTTCCTGCCCATGGTTCGTTCCTTTTCGGAGGCCTAGCCTCCGAGCGTTTGATAGTACGCCTATACAGATACAGGCGATTGCGGGAGTTCAGGACCACCGGGCGTAAATCTTTGCGTCGGCCGAGGATCGCGATCGCTCGCGAACCCCGGGAAAGGGCGTTACATCGATGTCTAGATAGACTCTCTCGGAACCTAGTATATACGAAGAATCCGAACGTACCTAGTACCGTCAAGGCGGAATTGCCCTCGTTTGATCGAATTCCATCGGGGTTTTAACGGTTTTTCCTACCCGCATGAACCGTCGGAGCCGTCCTGGTCAATAATCTTGACCGGACCCATGAGCCCGGTTACTCTATTGCCATGCGACCGATCTGATCGTAATGGGATGAAACGCCTCAATCGTCGCGCCGGGAGCGCGACCATCCTCGTTCTACGAAAGCGATCGATCATGCCGCATACACGCAACTACCGCCTGCTCGTGCTGATGGCGCTGATGCAAGGCATCGTATTCTACGGCCCCGTGGCCACCATCTACCGCCGCGCCTATGGCCTCGATGTCGAGGCCCTCTTCCTGATCGAGTCGATTTCCTGGATCGCGACCCTGGCGCTCGAGACGCCTTGGGGCCGCTTCGCCGACCGTCATGGCTACAGGCTTACCGTCGTGCTCGGCAGCATCGTCTTCCTGGCCTCGAAGCTCGTTTTCTCGGTCGCCTACGGTTTCTCCGGTTTCATCGCCGAGCGCCTGCTCCTCGCCGTCGCGCTGTCGGCCCTGAGCGGCTGTACCGAGGCGCTGATTTACCGCTCGGTGGGCGCGCAGGCGTCGGAGAAGGCCTTCGGGCGCTGGAACGCGGCGAGCGCGGCCGGCTTACTCGCCGCGTCCATCGCCTCGCCGCTCCTGTACGCGTCGTCGCTCAGGATGACCGCGTACGGCACCGTCGTGCCATACGCGATCGCGGCCGTCGCCTCGCTGTTCCTCGTCGACGTGGACGAGGCGCCGACGGTGGGCGGGGCGACGACGAGGGACATCGGCTCGGCGGCCGGCTCGGGCCTCCGAGGCGCGTTCAAGGCGCTGGCTCGGGACCGCGGCCTCCTCCTGTTCGTCGCGGCGTCGGCCGTCATGGGCGAGGCGGCCCAGGCGGCTACTGTATTCCTCGCGCCGCTCCAGTACGAGCGCGCGGGGATACCGCTCGCGGCCTTCGGGGCGCTGTACGCGGCCTTGCAGGCGGCGTCGCTCGCGGCGGCCGGGGCCTGGAGGCTCGTCGGGGCGGTCGGCCGAGAGCGGACGCTCAGGGCCCTGTTCGCCATCGGGGGCGCGGCGCTGGCGACCCTGGCGCTATCGTCCAGGGCCGTACCGAGCGTCACGGCGCTCCTGGCCCTGGCGGCCGCGGCGGCCTTGTTCCGGCCACTATCGGCTTCGATCCAGAACGAGCGCGTCGTCGGCTCGGAGCGCGCCACGGCCCTGTCGGTCAACGCGATGGCGGCCGAGGTCATCGCGGCGCTCGTCAACGTCGGCGTCGGTAGGCTCGCGGGTATCGGCCTGCCAGCGACCTTCGGGGCGCTGGCGGCTATCCTCGGCGCGCTGGCCCTGTCGCCCGCCGCCTCGCCCGCGAGGCGCGCCCGGGCACTTGAGCATGACGCCGAGGACGAGTAGGCTATAGTCCTATGTTCCACCCGGAAGAAGTGATCTTCGCGCCTACGGGCCGATGCAACCTGCGTTGCGCCCATTGCCGCGTGCGGAGTGACGGCCCGGAGCTGGCGATCGAAGACGCCGTCTCCTTCCTTGAATCATGCTCGGCGGCCGGCATCGAACGCGTCGGCTTCTCAGGCGGCGAGCCCTTCCTGAGGCTCGACTTCATCGTCGCGGTGACCGCCGCCGCGGTGGACCAGGGCCTGTACTTCGACCGGCTGATGACCAATGGCGACTGGTGGACGACCGGGGCGTCGCTACGCGCGGCGCTCGGCGCGGTCGCCGAGGCCGGCTTCGACGGCGTCATCGGCCTGAGCCACGACGCGTACCACGGCCAGGCGCCCGAGCGGGTCGCGGCCTTCATGGCGGCGGCCTACGAGGCCTTCGGCCGCCGGGACGCGGTGGAGCTCCTGTCGGTGCGCTCACCCGACGACGGGGCGTTCTTCCGTGGCTTAGAGACGGTCGCTACGGCCCTGGGCGGCCGACTGGAATACGAGCTAAGCGAGCCGGCCAGGATAGTCGACGAGGCTTACCTGGCCCGGTCGGAGGCCGACCCTGACGACGGCTCGGCCCTCGTCGCGCAGGTCATCAGATCCCCGCGCTCGAGGTCGGCCGAGGAAGGCGCCTGGGACGCCGAACGATGGTTCGTCGACGACTTCTGCGAGGGCCCCGGTAACGTGCTGTACGTCCATCCCGACGGCGCCGTGGCGGTCTGCTGCGGCTTCGCCAACGAGAACCCGCAGCTTATCGTCGGCTCGGTCGGCGACTCCGTAGAAGCGATTGTCGCCGAGGCGGCCGCCCGCCCGCTCGTGCGCGCCTGCTACGAGGCCGGCCTCGCCACGACGAGGAGGCGGCTCGAGGCGGCGGGAGTCCGTTTCCCTGGCAAGACCGGCGACGCCTGCTTCTTCTGCGACTACCTGTGCAAGCGAGGCCTCGTAGGCTCTCGTGGGTGACGAACCTCAGTCCGAGTCTATCTCGAAGCGTTCTCCGAGCACGGCCAGGCCGACGCGGTCCTCGATGTCTAGCTTCTTGTAGGCCCGGGCCAGCGTGTTCCTGACCGTCGACTCGGACAGCTCGAAGTCGATGGATATCTCCTTCTGCGACTTGCCGGAGAGCGTCTGGCCTATGAACGCCCGCTCGGCCGTCGATAGTCCCTTCTCCGCCAGCGATAGCTTGGGCTTCGGCTCCTTGAGGATGATAACGAGCCTATCCTTGTAGAGGAACCACAGGAAGACGCCGAACGCGACGATGAAGAAGGTAGGGGCGCTCGCTTCCATCGGAGATTTGCCGCTACTAACGACGCCGACTATTTCTATAGCGAGGAGATAACTGATGCTGAGTATCAGCTTAGGCAAGCGATGCCTCGCGTAGAAGCCGGTGCGTTCGAGCAACAGAATGCCGATGATAAAAAAACCGAGTCCATAGATGTTTCTCGTGCTTTGGATAATGGAAACGGGGCTAAAGACCAGGAAGACTATAGGCTGTAGGATTCGAAGCGGCCTAACCAAGGCGCTTAGAATGAACGCCGCGCATATCGCCAACTGGGCGAGTTGGTAGGGGTTCGTCGTCGACCAGAAGAAACCATGCTTCCCGATGTCGGAGACGAAGTTGATCATGAATCCGCCAAGGAAGAACGCGGCGAATAGAAACCCTGTCGAACGTAGCTTATCGTTGCTCATCTGGTGTTTCCCAAAATGTATATATAGCTTCATCAGCCGTTAGGATCGAATCGATGACGGCTGATCCATTCTTTTCCGAGCACGATGAAACGGCCGATCGCTCAGGCTCGACCGTATCGCCGTTTACGGGATTGTACTCGCCCGTCAGGCGGTCGATCTCGGCGTCCCTGCGGTAGCCGCTCGTCATGCATAGCGCGAGGCGCGCCAGGCCCTGCTCGAGCGCCGCCGAGTCGCCTCCCTTGAAGTCCGCGATGGTGCGGAGACGGGCCATCGGGTCGGCGTCGTCGGCCGGCGCGTGGTCGAAGAATCGGCGGGCGCGGCCCCGGTTGGCGATCACGAAGGTCGCCAGGTGGCTGAGCGACGAGCGCATCGCGTCGTCGCAGCCGGCTGCGAAGGGCAGGAGCCCGACGAGCTTGGCTACCTTGTTGTTCTTGAAGGCGCGTGTTTCCGAATCGTTCATGCGGAGGGCTTCGGCCGAAACATCGGATAAACGATTCCACAAGGAATCGATTGCTGCAAAGTTCATGCGCTGAGTATTCGAGAGAATCGATGGGGCGTCAAGGCATTTTTTTGTACCATCTCCGTTCGGAACCGTAGCCGACGGAAACTGGATTCTGGCGCTTGAGCGGACGAGGCGCTTCGACGTATCATGGCCGCATGAAGCACGCAGGCGGACAGCCGTATCGAGCTACCTTTCTCTTCGTCGCCATACCGATCGCGGCGGCGATAGCGCTGGCCTGGATTGTCATCGACAGGGCGTCCGTGCGCACGCACCTCGAGATGGCCGAGCGTAATCGCGCCCTGCAGGTCGAACTGGCGCGTAACGCGATGGAAGAGGGCTTCGAGCGCTTGCTCCAGGAGAACCGCGTGCTGGCCGCGTATTCGTTCCCCGAGTACGCGCGTGGCCTGCGCGGCAGGGCTTCCATGGAGGCCTTGCTCGAAGCCGAGGGCGATGCGTATCCCGAGTCGCTATCGTACTGCTACCTGACCGGGCCAGGCAGGCTTGAGCTAGCCTGGGCGCGGCCGGGAGCCGAGGAGACCATGGAGGCCCTGGTCTTCGCCTCCGTCGCCCAATGGGATGGCTTCCTGGGCATGAGCGACCCGGTCGTGCTTTCAAGCCGGTCGAATCGGCCCGAGCCGTATTTCATGGCGCTGTTCCCGGTGCACGTCGGTGGCGACATGGTGGGTATCCTCGCGACCGCTATCGGCCTCGGACGCAGCATCGACACGTACCTGTCGCCGCTGGCTGAAGGCGAGGGGCGGCGTTCGTTCCTGATGTTCGGGGCGGGTCGCGTACTCTGGGCCTCCGACGATCGTAACCCGAGCCTCTTCGAGCTGGACCAGGGCAGCCTGATGACCTCGCGCTCGTTCGCGCTCGGCGATGGGGAGTTCACGATCATAGCCGACGAGTCCCGCGCGTCCCTATTGTCCGAGCTCGAGGCCATCGATAGGCCGCGCTTCCTGGTCGGCGCCATGGGACTGCTGACCATGGTCGCCGCTCTGTTCTTCGCGAACCGCCTGTACCTCGAGCGCCGGGGGCGGCAGGCCCTCGCGAGCGAGGAGCGGCGCCTGTCCGCCAGGGTGGCGGCCGGCGAGCGGGAGCTCAGGGCCTTGCTCGATGACCGCGAGCTGCTCTTACGGGAGCTCCATCATCGCGTGAAGAACAACTTCCAGTACCTGGATAGCCTCATCGAGCTACAGAAGGGCGGCGCCTCAGCCGATGCGGCCGCCGCGCTATCGAATATCCAGGCTCGGATAGCCGCGCTCGCCGCCGCCTACCTGATCAACGCCGATCGCCCGGAGTCGCTCCGGGTCGATGCCCGCGACTACCTGACCGCCCTGGCGGGCAAGGTCGTCGATGGAGCGGGCGTCGAGCTCGTCATAGAGGCCGAGGACATACCTGTCTCTCTCGATTCGGCGGTGCCGCTCGGTCTCCTGTTCCACGAGCTCCTGACCAACGCCGTACGCCACGGTTACGCCGGGAAACGCGGCTATGCCGGGGGGCACGGAGACAGGGTAGCTGTCCGATTCTACCGAGACGGAGAGACGGCGGTGCTCGAGGTCAGGGATTTCGGTACCGGCCTCGAGGCCGGTACGGCGGACGGCCTGGGCCTGACGATAGTCCGGGCCCTCGTCGCGCAGCTCAATGGCGGTTTCAGCCTCGAGAACCGAGAGCCGGGCGTCATCGCGGAAGCCCGATTCCCCCTGGCCTGACCCGGAAAAGCCTCTACGGGCATCTCTACGAGCGCCATGGGCAGAGCAGCCGCTCGGCCAGGTCCACCGCCATGAAGAAGCCGAGCCCCAGGAGGCTTAGCGCGACGATGGCGGCGTACATCTCCGCGTACGCCACCCTGGCCCAGGCGTCGACGATCAGGTAGCCGAGCCCCGTCTCGGTAGCGAAGGTCTCAGCGAGGAACAGCACCGCGACCGCCGTGCCGAGGCTGACTCGTAGCGAGGTCAGCAGATCGGGCAGCGTCGACGGAACGACGACCCGGAACGCCAGGTCGAGCCGGGACGCGCCGAGTGAGCGGACCGAGTCGACGAGCGGCCGCGGTATGCGTCTGGCCGCGTCGCGGGCCGCCACGAGTATCTGGCTGAAGACGATCAGCGCGACGAGGATGACCTTCGAGGCCTCGCCGAGCCCGAAGACCAGCATGATGACGGGCAAGAAGGCAACCTTGGGTAGCGGGTGGAGGACGTAGACGACTGGAGCGACGACGGCGTCGACCCGGCGCGAGCGGCCGGCCGCCAGCCCGAGGGCCGCCGCCGGAAAGAAGCTCGCGGCCAGGGCCCAGAGTACGCGGCTGGCGCTGGCGGCGGCATGCCGACCGAGCGAGCCAGTGGCGGCCAGGCGGCCGAACGCCGCGAAGGTCGTCGCCGGGCTCGGCAGGAAGGGTTTCCCGAGCGCGGCGGCGGCCGCCGACCAGACGGCGACGATGACCGCGACGGCCAGCGCGATGGAGGCGGCCCTTCTCGTCGCCATGGCGCCGTTCCGCCCTCCGAGCCTCATCTTCGCGCCTCCGGGATCGGCGCCATTCCGGGGCTCGCCGAGTCGTCGGTCGGGCCGGAGCCCCTGAGCGCCGAGCGGATCGCGCCGCATAGCTCCAGGTAGCGCGAGGCCGACCTGAAGTCCCCGGCGGCGCCCGGCGCGAAGCGGACCCGAGCCGCGTTCTCGGGAATGTCGAAACGGGCGCGGATGGTTCCCGGGTTGCGACCGCCCATCACGAAGACCGCCTCGGCCAGATAGGCCGCCTCCTCTATCGCATGGGTCACGACGATGATCGTCATCGGTCTCGAGCGCCTGACCTCGAGCAGGGCTTCCTGGGCGGCCTCGCGTGTCAGCGCGTCGAGGCTCGAGAAAGGCTCGTCCATCAGGAGCAGGTCGGGCTCGGAGGCCAGGGCGCGGGCTATCGCGACGCGCTGCTTCATGCCGCCCGAGAGGCGGCTCGGGTAGAAGCCCCCGAAGGAAGACAGGCCGAGCTCATGGAGTATGGGGCCTACCCGGCGCCTCCGCTCCGACCGGCCGATGCCGCGCACGGCCAGCGGCAGTTCGGCGTTGCCCTCGACCGTCAGCCAGGGGAGGAGGCCGTAGTCCTGGAAGATCACCGCGGTACGGGGCCGTACGCCGCGTACCGGCTCGCCGTCGATCAGCGCCTCGCCGGCGCTCGGCGCGAGCAGACCGGCCATCGCGCCTACCAGGCTCGACTTGCCGCAGCCCGACGGACCGACGATGGCCGAGATCGCGCCCGAGCCGAAGACGGCGTCCACGCCCGCGACGGCCGGAACGCGGGGTCCGGGGCGGCCGAGCCGCCCGGTCCATCCGGGCGATGAGCCGCCCGGGTAGTCTATAGTCAGCTCACGGAGCTCTACCACGCCACGACGGCCCTGTCGTCGAGCAGGGCTGATGGATCGACGGGTTTGGAGAGCAGATTCCGCTCCCTGAGCCACGATACGGCCGCCTCGACCTGGCCGAGCGGCGGCATGGTAGGCTTCCGATAGGTCACGAAGCGGTACGCGCCGGCGGCATCCTCGGGGAAGCGGGCCTTCTCGACGAGGAAGGCGCGGTACGACTCGGGCGCCGCGTTGACGCGGCCTGAGGCGTCGGCGTAGGCCTCGTAGAGCCTGAGCACGTCCTTGAGCCTGGCGTTCAGCACGGCCTCGGAGAACACGACGACTGCCGCGTCGATGTGGAACTGTTCGGTCGTGCCGACCAACGTGGCGCCGCGCTCGACGGCCGTGGTCAGGAAGGGCTCGGGTAGGCCGGCGGCGTCCACTTGGCCGGCGAGCAGCATCTCCATGCGTACCGGCATCTTGGGTATGGCCACGGCCGTATAGGCGTCCGGGGCGAGGCCTGAGGCTCCGACGATGGCGTCGACCGAGTACTGGATGATCGTGTTGGTGGACAGCCCGACGCGCTTGCCGGCTAACTCGGCCGCCGAGCCCAGGCCCGAACCGGGGGCCGCGGCGATGCCGTAGCGACCGTCGGTCGCGCTCGTGATCCTCGTGTCAAAACCGCCGGCCGCGAGAAAGGCCGCGGCGAGTACGTCCGAGACGGCGCCGTCTAGCCGGCCGGCCTGGATGGCGGCGTCGCGCTCCTGCGCGTTCGCGAAACTGACGAGTTCCACCTCGACGCCGCGCTTCTCGAATAGACCCTCGGCCTCGGCGACGATGAAGGGCAATGAGTCGGCGTCCGGCATGATGCCGAGCCGGAGCGGCTCCGCCCCTCGCTTCGGGGAACAGGACGAGGCGGCCACGGCGAACAGGGTCGCTACGGCCAAGGCAAGCGACGCTTTGAGAATGGGATTGTGTACATGCATCGGAGGCTCCTGTCGGCGTGGCGCCGGACGACCGCGATCGATTGTCAGGCGCCGCGCCCGAGCCTCAGAGTCTACCGGAGCCCGGCTCCTAAGGCAATAACCGCCTTAGAAGCTGGCCATCCGCGAGACGAGATTGATCAGGAACACCTGTCCGGTCGCTGGCGCGTCGGGTATCTCGTAATAGCCGTAGTAGCAGTACTCGCCCTGCCTGACGACCGGGAAGTACGTCCCGGAGTACGCGTCGCCCGCGTAGATGTAGCCGCCTGTCGGGTTGGCTCCGGATGAGATATAGATCCCGCGGCGCTCCGTGTCCGCCGAGAAGATATTGACCGCCACCGACGACTCCCGGTACGAGTTGTAGAGTACGCCGTAGTATAGCGGCGTGTACCAGATGTCCTCCGAGGCGGACGAGGCGACGGTCTTGGACGAGCGAATGGCGTTGAGGCCCATCTGGTTGCCCGAGTCTATATCCGACGGCTGGGTCCCGGTCAGGGCCCATGCGCTCCAGTTCTGGTCGACGCGGTAGATGAAGTAGGCGCCACCCGTACCCATCGCGATGGTTCCCTTGCTCGAAGCCGCGATGTTCCTGACGCGCCCGTCGTTGGTCGAGGCCGTCGTGAAGGAAGAGCCGTGCGTGACGATGATCGGGTCGCCGTAGATCCTCGCTTCCGTCGAGTATGTCGCAGAGATCAGGTCTTCCGGTAGTAGCGTGACGCTCCAGGTCGGCATGGCGCCGTAGATGTTGGCCAGTCCCGTGATGCCCTGGTCGTCCTCAAGTATCGCCTTGAGCGCCTCCGCTCGAGTCACGTCCGCCGGCTCGTCATCATCGTAGACGACCGTGACGTTCGACGAGAAGCCCAGGACGGACGCGGCGCTGTACGGGCCGTAGCCTCCGGTATCGCTATCGTAGGCGCGCACGAAGAAGTAGTGCAGTTCGCCGTTCGGGATCGGCGCGTAGCTACTCGAGGCGCTCGTCGTGTTATACCGATAGGTGACCGGGTCGCCCGAGTTCGGGGACGCGTCGGGATCGGTCGTGGAGTAGACGTAGTACCTGGTGGTGTAGCTACCGCCGGCGGGGTCGGTTACGGGCTCGTAATAGACGTAAGAGTAGCCGCCGGAGTACGTGCCCTTCGTGGCGTAGGTCGGCACTGGTACCTCGAGGGTGATGCTGTCGGACGCCTGGGCCTCGTTACCGGCCGCGTCGCGTACGCCGACGTACGTCGTCTTATTCCCGGCCGAGGCGGGCCATTGGAAGTCCGATAGCATCGAGGTGGCGTAGGCCCGGTACGGCATCCATCCGCTCCCGTAGATATTCCGGTCCCTGACCTCGAGCTGACTGTCCGTCGACAGGTTGTCGCTGGCCGTAAGGGTCAGGAAGAACGACAGGGACGGCGTCGTCGTCGCGCCGCCATTGATGCTGAATGAAACCGTCGGAGCCACCGTGTCGAGGATGATGGTGTCGTACATGTAGCCGGTGGCGTTCCCGGCCTCGTCGATCAGCTTGGCGTAGACGTACCTCGTGCCGTTGGCGCTCGGGAGCTCGGTGGCGATCGCGGCGGTGACCGAGCCGGAACCGGTCGGGAAGGCCGTGCCGTACGTCTCCCAGCTCGACTCGGGGTTGTAGTCCAGGTAGTTGATCGTGACCGGCCTCGGGTACGCCGCGTTGTCTTCCGAGTCGATGTCGGCGGTGATGTCCACGGAGACCATCGTCGAGTTGGTATACGTATAGTCAGTGTCGTCGGGGTGGGTCGGTCCGCGTACCAGCACGCCGACCATCGTCGGCTTGGTCCTGTCGACGGTCGTGTACTGGGTCGCGTCGAGCGACCAGTTGCCCGCCTCGTCCCGCTCCCTGACGGATAGCGCATAGGTGCCCTCGGCCAGGGCCGACGACGGCGTGTAGCTCATCGCCGCCGTCTCGGCGGTCTGCGCCACGATCACTGCGCCGTCGGCGATGCCTGCGGCTGTATAGACACGCGTGACCCGATAGGAGTAGACGCCGTTGCCGCCGCCGCCGCCTGGCGACCAGATCCAGGTAGGTGTCGTGTCCGGCGTCGCGGTCCGGTAGCTCTGCCCGGTAGCCAGGCCCGTTCCCGTTAGGGTCGGCTCCGTCGGCTTAACCGTGTCGACCGTGATCGTGTGGCTCGCCTGGATGTCTGTGCGCCAAGCGGTGTCGATGCGCTCCTGGACGACGATGGTATGGGCGCCCTCGGTCAGGCCCGATCGGCTGATCGTGACCGGCACGTTCTCGCTGAGCGCCGCGCCGCCGTAGGTCCAGGTCCCCGTGGAGTCGACGTCGTAGCGGTAGAGGTTCGCGGCTCCGCCGCAACCGGTCAGGAGATCCCACTCGACCGAGGCGACCGTGCGCAGCGCCGGGTAACCGTCGCCCAGGGCGATCTGGGCCGGCGTCGTCGCCGAGGAGTCGACCACGGTCGTGCGCGTCCCGTAGGCCGACCAGTTGCCCGCCCCGTCGCGCTCGCGGACACGCATGGTATAGGTCTTGAAGTCCGGTAGCGAGGAGGCCGGCTTTTAGTTCTTCACGGTGGTCTCGCCGCTTGTATAGACCGTGGTCGAGTCGCTGTCGTTGGTCAGGTAGAACTGGAAGAGGCCGGCGCCCCCGCTGCTCGAGCTCCAGGACCAGGTTGGTCGGAGGCTCGGGGTGATAGCCGGCCCGGTCACCGCCGTGGCGGCTGGCGGGTTCGTGTCCCTGAGCAGGGACACCGTCGCGTAGCTCACGTTGCCGGCCAGGTCCCTGGCCCTGAATCGAATCTGGTAGGTCTTATCGATCGAAGCGCTCACCGTAGTCGATAGAGCCGAGGCCGAGCCGAAGCTGAGGTACTTGGGTGTGGATAGTTCTTCCCACAGGTACGACGAAGTGTCGAGGCCGCTCTGGACGCCCGAGCCTGAGTCGGCCACGCTGCCGTGGGTGCCGTTGAAGGCGAGGGTCGCGGTCGGGGCGGCGACGTTGGCCACGAAGCTGTTGGTCGTGACCGAGATCGTCGGCGCCGTGGTGTCCACGTGGGTCGAGGCCGATCGCGTCGTCGAGTAGTTGCCGGCCTCGTCCTGGGCGCGCACGTAGAGCGTCTTGACGCCGTCTGGAGCGAGCGGCGCGTTCGGAGTGAACGAGGTCGAGTGGACATCGACATAACTCGAGAAATCCGACGAGTAGCTCGCGCGGTAATAGTCGGCGTCGGCCACGGTGGCCCATGACCAGGTAGGCTGCCCGCTCGTGTCGTAGGCGCTAACGTTCACTGCGGCAAGGTCGGCGGGCGGCGTCACGTCCCAGGAGAATGGGATGGTTGCCTGGGAGGAGTTGCCCGCGTTATCGGTCACGGTGACCCGCGCGAAGTACGAGCCCTCGACGGTCGCGTGGATGTACGGTTCCCTGAGCCCTATGCCGTCGTTGTCGGTGGATCCGCCGTCGTCGGCGTTGAAGTACAGCGTCCCTTGGCCGCTCAGCTGTTCCCACGCGCACGAGGCCACGCCGAACTCCTCGATGATACGGTAGAGGTCTGAGCCTTCGCTGCCCTCGGCGAGCAGGGTCGGCTCGCTGGCCAGGATGCTCTCGACGTTGAACGAGACGCTCGGCGCGGCGCGGTCCAGCGTGATCGAGCAGGCCTGATTGGTGGCCGATTCCTGATCCAGATAGTCGCGAACCTTTGCGTAGAAGATGCGGGTTCCGTCGCCGTCCGGCAAGACCCAGCCTTCCAAGATCGGCGTATAGTTCATCCACGAGGCGCCAGCGAAGCTAGGGTCATGCGAGATTATCATCTGCTTGACGCCGCTATAGGCGTCGCTCGCTTCGATGGTAAGGTCGACGGCCCGGTCCGAAGCGTTCGTATGGCTCTGACCGCCGTTCACCGAAACAGTCGCAATTGTCGGGAGCTCGCCGGAGTCCAGGATGATCCTGAGCTGACGCGGCGTGACGGACTGATTGTTGGCCGAGTCCATCAGCTTGTAGAGCACGTACTTGGTTCCCGAGCCGGCCGATAGCGTCCACGATACGGTGTCGGACCAGGTCCTCCAGCTCGCGTCTTCTTCGAAAAAGGCAGCGGCGTTGCCGTTGTCGCCCCATATCTTGATGCCGTAGGGGATGTTGTAGTCGTCCGTGATGGCCGAGAAATCCAGCTCGAGCGTCGCGTCGTCGGTGGCTATCGACCCGGACGGCAACGTGACGACGATAACCGCGCCGCCTTGGTCGGTCAGCGTGACCGCGCCGGTCGGCGGGCTCGTGTCCTCGGCGTCGCCGGTGCTGAAGTACCAGGTCTTGTCTGCGCCGAGGGGGTTGCCGGCTATGTCCTGGACCGCCCCCGAGAGCGTCACCAGGTACGAGGTGTTCGGGTACAGCTCGAGGCCCCATAGCTCGGCCGTCGCGTTCGGAGTCGCCCCGGAGGCGGTCAGGTTGACGGTGCCGTCTATGGCGCCGCCGGCCGTCCTCGCGAGCGTAAAGCTGCCCTCGGGGAAGCTGTCCGGCCTCATCTCCTCGTCGAACTGGATGCGCAGCACGCTGCCGTTGTACGGGAAGAGCGCCTGGTCGTCCCAACTGACGCCTATGACGGTGGGAGGTGTCTGCTCGTACCGTATCGTCCTGGACGCTACCGCGGATACGTGTCCCACCCTGTCGATCACCTGCGCCTCGAATACCGCGCTCCCGCCTAGCTCGGAGTTCGTGGCTACATTGGACACCTCGCCAGCGCCAGCGCCGCTATCGAGCGATAGGTCGAGCCAATCGCTCCAGCTCCCGTTCGCCGGCCGGTAGCGGAACCTATGGAGGCCACTCGAGGCGCCCTCGTCGTCGCCCGCGAAGACCTTGAGGCTGACCAGGCCGGAGTTGGTGGCGCTAGCGCCGCCGTTGATGAGCAGGTTGTCGATCGTGGGCGGCTCTAGATCTAGGTGGACTTCCTCGGACACGCGTACGTCGCTGACGTTGCCGGCGCCGTCCTTGACCTTGCCGTAGAGGCGCTTCGGCCCGTCCATGCCGCCGAGTACCAACTCATAGACCGGAGCGGCGGCGTTGAAGGTAACCCAGGAGGCGTTCAAGAACGACGGGCTGTCGGATAGCATCACCTGCGCGACGGCCCGGTCGTCCGAGGCGGCCACGGTAAGCTCAACGCAGAGGGAGCCGAGCCAGGTCCTATCGAGCTCGTCGACGTACGCGGCCGCCGCTTCGAACGACAGCGAGGCGAGGGAAGGCGCTACCACGTCGGGCGTGAGGCTGGTGATGAAGGTCCAGGAAAACGCCTCGGCGAGCGGATTGCCGTCCGTGTCGAGTACGCCGGAGGTGATCGTCACGGTGTAGCTCTTGCCGTAACCGAAGCCTCCCGTCGCGGCGAAGGTAACCGTGGCGTCTGAAACTGAGTATTTCCCGCCGACCGCCGTTCCCGATGCGTCGACGATGGGTAGCGTCGAGCCGTTGACGGTCGCGGCGTCGATGTTCTTGGAGAAGGTGATCGACAGCTCGGCGTTGACCGGGATCTCGGTCGCGTCCTCGGTCGGGTATACGGCCGAGAGTACGGGCGGCGTCACCGCCTCGGCTACTTCTTCGAGCACGAGGCCGAGGAGGGGGCTCTTGCAGGTGGTCAGGGACAGCGCGAGCGGTACGACTGCGAGGGCCGCCAGGAGACGCGTTCCGAATCGTCGGGTCTCGGTCGCCATATCGTCACTCCTCCCCGTCGTCCCAGAGGGTCTCGCCCTTATCCAGGGCGGACGAGGCGCGCATGATCGTGGTCGAGGCGCTGCCTATGTACGCGTAGCGCTCGGCCATGTCCGGGGACAGCGCCGAGAGGCGGGCGTACTGGGATTGGGCTTCCAGGTATTCTTCGCGCTCGTATTGGACGCGCGCGAGGCCCGCGATGGCCAATGGGTTGCTCGGCTCGATGGCCGACGCGCCGCGGTACCACAGCAGGGCGTCGTCCATGCGTTCGCGCAGGAAGTACAGGTTGCCCAGGTTGATCATGGCGTTGACCGAGCGGCGGTCGAGTGCGAGCGCGGCCTTGAACTGCCGCTCCGCGTCGTCGAAGCGCCCGTAGCGCGCGTACATGATGCCGTAGGCATTCCTCGTGCTCGCGCGGTCGCCTCCTCGTCGTATGATCGACTCGTAGCCGTCGACCTTCGGCTGGATCTCCTGCGCGACGAAGGCGTCGAGGCTGGCGGTGTAGCTCTGGACGACCAGGTCGGACTGCGGGAACAGAAGCGACATCGTGTTGCCGGTGTAGCCGACAGGCGCGAAGGTGCCCCAGGCCTCATGGATCGGGAGGAACGAGGCGACCTCCTTGGAGACGGCCTCCTTCCACTGCTTGATACCCGTCTTGTAGGCCTTGATGAAGCCGTCCTGCACGATGGTCACCTCGACGGGTACCCAGGCCTTGCCGTCCGCGTAGATGAAGTCGCCCGCGCTCGTGAAGGCCTGCCTGGCCTCGAGCTCGGTCAGCCCGAGCGAGAAGGCCATGAAGATATGGCCTGGCACGGTGATGAAGGCCGTCTCGATACCGACCGACTCGAGCAGGGCCGCGTACAGGATGGACAGGTCGTCGCAGTCGCCGGCGCGGTAGATGAGCGACTGGGACGGGAACTGCAGGTAGTCGAGAAACAGCTCGTCCTTGGACGCCTCGACGAAGGACGACTGGGGGTCGATCACGTAGTTGAGCCCGTAGAGCCGCATCGCCTCGAAGATGCCCATCGCTATCCTGAAATTCAGGTTCAGGGGATTCGCGCCGAGGTCGCGGATGATGCCCGCGGTGTTCTTCGAGAAGATCATCACGGTCGGGTCGCGTGGGGTTACGAACGATGCCGCCTTGCGGTCGTCGTCCCAGGTCATGGCATTGCGGTCGAGCACGGTGACGGTAACCGGCTGCGAGTAGGCGATACGCTCGCCGAGGTAGGTGTACGAGACTTTGACCTCGGCCGAGACCTTGGCCCGCTCGGTCAGGTTCATGAGGCGGCTCGTGAAGAGGGCCTTGAGCGGCACCTCAACGCTGTCGCGCCGGCCGAGCGACGGGATGCTCGCCGTCAGCATCGGCTGTTCCATGTACTCGCCGACGTAGAAGTACACGTCGACGTTGGTGATCGCGCTGTTCTCGAGGTTGGAGACGGTCATCGTGCCGAAGGGGTTATGCTCGTAGTAGCCGAAGAATACGGGGAAGAGCGGCTCGGTCCGCAGGTCGGCTATCCTGAGCTTGCGACGGCCGGAGTCGGGCTGGAGCCTGAGTATCGCGCCGGCCCAGACGCCGACGCCTTGGTACAGGTCGGTAAAGGCTTCGGCGGCGGGATCCCAGCCGACGTGGTAGCGGTAAGCGCCGCCTGCCGATAAGGCCAGGCCGGGGCTCAGGTCCAAGTTGGCGGCGAGGCTAGCGCCGAGGTAGGGGTTGCCCGCGGGGTCGTAGGCGCCGAAGAAGCCGAACGAGTAGCCGCCCTGGGCTCCGAGCTGCAAGCTGACGCGGTCGAGTATCCTCAGGTCGCAGCCGAGGCCGACGCCGGCCGAGGCCAGGGTCAGGGCGTCGGCGGCCTGGGTCGGATGGAGGCCGAAGGTCGCGCCTCCCTCGGCGTACAGGAAGGGCGCCTTGGGGAACAGGTACTGGCCATAGAGCGCGGCGTTGCCGCCTATTCGATAGGCCGCGTTGTCGAAGAACAGCGCGCTCTTTTCGCCTATAGGCAGGTCTAGCTCCGGCCTGACATGGAACGAGAAATTCTCGGCTACCTGGGCGTAGCAGGAAACCGCGGCCGAGATCAGTAGCCAGGCGAGCAGGCGCTGGTGCTTCATGACAAGCCATCCCGGTGGATGGGGATGGGAAGCTATGTTTAGATTATTTAACGCATGAGAATGGTACTGCTATGAGTGTAGTGCGGCGCATGGGCGTTTTCCAGGGTTTTCCCCCGCGTCGCTCATGATTCGCGCGTATCGCCGCCCCAGCGCCTAAACAGCTCGTCCGGGCCCCTCGCCGCGTCGCCGGAGTAGGCGCTCCCGACGCCGTTGAACGGGACGATGAGCCTATCCAGGATCTTGCCGACGACGTGGTCGACGAGGTCGGCTATCGTCTCGGGGCCATGGTAGAAGCCGGGACAGGCGGGCAGGATGGCGGCGCCGGCCTCGGCCAGCGCCGTCAGGTTGCGCAGGTCGACGAGGGACAGCGGCGTCTCGCGAGGCACGAGCACGAGGCGGCGGCCCTCCTTCAGGGCGACCGCGGCCGCGCGGTGAACCAGGTTCGTCGTCGCGCCGGAGGCGATCGCGCCGAGGCTGCTCATCGAGCAGGGGACGACCGCGGCGCCGTCGAGCCGCCAGGAGCCGGACGACGGTGGCGCGGCCAGGTCGTCCGGGGCGTAGAGCCGATCGCGCGGGAACGCGATTCCGTCGAGCCACGCGTCGAGCGATAGCCCGGTCTCCGTCTCGAAGACGCGCCTCCCCCAGGCGGAGAACACCGCGTGGACCTCGTGGCCGGACGACCATAGCGCCTCTATCGTGCGCTTGCCGTAGACGGCGCCGCTCGCGCCGGTCACGCAGACCAGGTATCGTCCCATGCTCGCCTCCCTTAGGCCAGGTACACGTCGACGGCCGTGGCGGCCAGCACGACGAGGGGCAGGATCTCGTTGATCGAGTAGCTCGCGACGCGGATATGGCGTTCGGTGCCGCCCCGCGCGATCAGGTGCTCGGCCGCCAGCATGGCCGCCGCCACCGCGACGCCGGCCAGGTATGGCCAGGCCAGCTTCCAGAACAGGGGCAAGGCGGCCAAGGCGACGACGGTGCCGAGATGGGACAGGGCGGCGATCAGCCTGGCGCCGCCGGGGCCGAACCTGGCCGGCACCGAATGGAGCCCGGCCGAGCGGTCGAAGTCGATGTCCTGGAGCGCGTACAGGATGTCGAAGCCGGCCACCCAGAGCGCCACTGCGCCGGCCAGAGCGAAGTAACCGAGTTCGAAGCGGCCCGACAGGGCCAGGAAGGCGCCCATCGGAGCCGCGGCGCAGGCGACGCCGAGCCAGTAGTGGCAGAGCCAGGTGAAGCGCTTCGTGTACGAGTAGCCGCCGATGAGGAGGGCGGCGACCGGCAGCAGGGCCACGCATAGCCAGTTGAGCATCGCGGTCGCCGCGACGAGGATGGCGCCCATGGCGACCGTGAACGCGACCAGCGCCTTCTTGGACAGCCGGCCCGTCGGCAGGTGGCGGCCGGCGGTGCGCGGGTTCCTGGCGTCGATCTCGGCGTCGACCACGCGGTTGAGCGCGTTGGCCGCGTTCCTCGCGGCCATCGCCGCGACGAGTATCAGGATCAGCTTGCCGATCGGGGGCCGCCCGTCCGTCTCCAAGAGGATGGCGACGACGGCGAAGGGCAGCGAGAACAGGGTATGCCTGACGATGACCGCGTCGCCTATGTCGCCCAGGCGGCGCCATGCGCCCCGGCTCGCGGCGGAGCCGGGCTCAGAGGCCATACTGCTCCCAGCGGCCATCTACTAGGCTCTTTATATGCTCGTCCATGGACAAGGGCGATGGCCACGGC
>Ga0209717_1002424_pt1 | contig 18000 bp, 15 predicted proteins | sample AD_UKC048_MetaG_FD_184418 | JGI IMG/M metagenome (GOLD analysis project Ga0209717, IMG submission 184418) | Active sludge microbial communities of municipal wastewater-treating anaerobic digesters from USA - AD_UKC048_MetaG (SPAdes) (version 2) | ecosystem: Engineered > Bioreactor > Anaerobic >... | reverse complement strand
AGATTGGGGTTACTGTGATGCTGCCCGTGCTTGGTCCGTCCCCGCCAAAACTGTCATTTCCTAATACTGCGATGTTGGTTAATCCGCTGTCTTCGGCTACGTCGGATGGCGTGTCGTTTGCTGCTAATGGTGCGTCGTCAAGTACTATTAAATTAGCGCTTGCACTGGTTACTGTTCCACAAACAAAATTACTTTCAGTAATTACATCTCTGTAAACATAACCATTCATTGCTGCGGTTGCTGCAGTAATAGTTAAAGTTGCAGTTGTAGCATTAGAATAAACACCTGCATTTGTTATGTTTGTCCAAGTAGTACCGCTGTCAGTACTTACTTGCCATTGGTGTTGTGTAACTCCTGAACCTCCAGAAACTGTTGCCGAAAAGATTGTATCGTCACCTGCAAAAATTGATTTATTCGTTGGTTGTGTACTTACAGTACTTGAGGTTCCTACTGTTATTGCATTTGTATAAGTTCCTGTGTAAGTCGCAGCAACAGGTCCAGTTACTTTTCCTGTACCATCTACCGTTGGTGTTCCTGTTCCAAAAACTCCTCCGTCTCCACCATCGGCAGTTGATGAATTATAATATTCATTGGCATCCGAACAACCATCATTGTCTGAATCTAAGTCTAGATAATCCTCTATACCATCATTATCTGTATCTACAAATAAACAGTGTGGGAAGAAAACATCATCTAATCTTACTCTATTGTTTGGGTCTGTATTTTGTTCATCATAGAAATATATTCTAAAATAATACGTTGTTCCAGGCTGCAATAATAGATTATTAATTGTATTATTTACGTTTACATAAGTAGGTGTCATCGCTCCTACTTGTACATCTTGAAAGAGTAAAGTTGGACTTGTGAAAGCAGAATTAGTAGAATATTCTACAGCCATTTTAAAGTTACCACAGTTGACTTCTGGTGAGCCTGTTGAGGAAAAATAACCAAAATTAATACCATTAAGATACATTTTTTTATTTGGGGTATAAGAAACCTGAGCATAATCATTTCCTGTTTTCGCAGCTGCAAATGTAGTAGCAGTAGCATTTCTTAATAAATAAGTAAATGCATAATTGTCTGTGGTTTCATTTAAACCTGCTCCAAAACTTATGTTATTTGCTGATGAAAAATGCGGACTAGTAGTAGTGGTGTCATTACCAAAAGTAGCAAAGTCAGATTGTCCTGAGCTTGCATTGTGCATCCATTGAACTTGAGCAGATGTACAAGGATTTTCTGTAGTATCTAAAATACCGTCATTATCATCATCTAGATCTGTAGAATCTGGCACCCCATCACCATCAGAGTCTAATGGCACTGTAACAGTAACAGTAGCAGTATCACAATTAGTAGAGTTTGCAGTTTCACAAATTCTATATATTAGCGTATATGTACCACTTGGGGTATTATTTGCTACTTGAACTAATCCAGTAGAAGTATTAATTGTTATATTAGGATTAGAGGTAGATACTTGTGAGATAATAACGTTAGATAATGTAGCTTGAGTCGTTAAATCACCTAGATAATCATTTGCTAAGACACTTGTAGATGAACTACCTGCATTAATTGTAAAAGAATCATCTGTAGCACTCGGTGGGAAAGAACCATCTATGTTTGGACATACACCTATGTTTGTAACTAAAGGGGCAGTGCATACAGAACAAGCGTAAGTTACATTAGCTAATGCTGCTGTTGTAGTTGTACCCGATGAATTGACATAAGTAGGAGCATTTGAAAAAATTTGTAATTCGCCTTGTGTTCCTGAAACAGTGTCGGGACTAAAACTTGTATATTTTTTGAAATCTAGATTGGGTCCTACTTTAGAACCATTATGATTGATTTGGTTTATAACATAAAAATACCCTTTTTTTGAATTTGACAAAGGTCCTTTGATAGAGGCACCATTTGGCTGAAAAGAAGTAATTTTTGCAAGTCCTTCATTATAAAATATAGAAGTTCCTGTACCATTAATAGTACCTGTAGATGTGAGGATGCCATAGTTTTCTAAAGTACCTCCTGATAGATCAATTTGTCCACTACCAATATTAAAATCACCAGTATTAATTACTTTACCCCCTCCTAGATTGAATCCGCTACTAGAATTAATTGTACCGCAATTTATGTATTTACTGGTGGCATTATTGTTATAACTTTGTCCAATATTGATGGTTTGCCAGTTTCTAAAAGTAGTGTTTCCTTGAATATTAATATTAGAAGCTATTGTTAATGTGCCGTAGTTATCTACAATATTTGTAGATGAATTGTTGTTAAAATCTAATACAAAAACCTGCACTGTTCCATTGTTGGTAAGAGTGTTAGTAGTGCCATTAAAGATGAAATTACTATTTCCTGTACTGCCAGATTTTAATGTACCCCCTGATTGAACATTTGCAGTAAGATTGGCATTAAATGTTGGTGGATTATTAAATTGTAAAGTACCACCAATTTCTAAGGTTACATTATTTCCTGATGTAGAAGTAACATTATTTTGTATGGTTACTGTAACACCTGGTGCTACACATATTTTACTGTTGTTTAGAAAGGTTACATCTCCAAGAGTAGCATTAGAAGTAAAACAAACCGTACTATTAGCAGCAAATGTATAATTGCCAGATAATACTGGGTCTGTTACGGTGCAACCTGTACATTGTGCTTGAATACTATTTCCAAATAAAAGAAAAAAGAAAAACAACATAGCCAATGTTGTTTTTCTTGTATTGAATATAGCCTTGAAATTTTCAGAAATAAATTTTGTAGTTTTAATAATCATAATTATTATTTTTAAGCAATTTTTTAAGCTAAACAAATCTCAAACGAGTTTGTCTTTTTATATATGTATATTATTATTCGAAATTATTTGTAATCCAAAACCTATTTACGGGTTTATTCTTATATCTGTGTTAAAGATATGCAAATATAAATGATGTTTTTGGTTGCCATAGCAGCCTTTTTAAATATTCGTTCAAAAACGAATAACATCGGTGAAATGCGTAATTAAATTAATAAATTGTTACTAAGTTAATATAAAACTTACAAAAAAAGTAAGTTAAAAAGGCTAATTATTGATTAAACACCTCATATCCTGCTAAATAGAGATCAAAAAATCTAAAAAACATACAGAAAAACAACAATCTTCACTAATTGTCTTGAAATATTGGATCATAAAAGCCAGTTTTAAACAATAAAGACTCAAAAAACTAATGAATTGCAAGGCTGTTAACCATAGTCCAAAAAGCAGGGCATTCGCTTTTAAAACTTGGGGCTTCTATGTAGTTTTATCAAATTATACAATTGGCACACAGATGACACGGATTATGCAGATTCGCACGGATTTTTATCAATTAATTAGTGAAAAGGAATGAATATCTGTGTGAAATCCGTTCAATCCGTGTCATCTGTGTGCCTTTAAATATCTTGCCAGTAACCAAAATCTTAAAAGCGAAAGCCCTATTCAAAAAGCTACCTCTTATAAAACTTGATTTTAGTACTTTTGCACAAAATAGTCTCTATGAAAACCTTTTTCTATAAATACCGGAAATTCTTTGGTGCATTGTTGGTGTTTTCGATCATTACGATTTTCTTTTTTTATACTGCGTTGAAACCCAAGAAATCGCTGCCAATATACAATCCATCGGATGTCAATCCAGAATTGGTGGATTCTACGGTGCAATACATCAGCAAATACCACACGATTGCTGATTTTTCGTTTACCAATCAAAATGGAAAAATCATTACCCAAAAAGACTATGAAGGCAAAATATATGTAGCCGATTTTTTCTTCACAACCTGTAAATCCATTTGCCCAAAAATGACAACGAATCTGGTCGATGTGCAAAAAGCTTTTCTAGATAATCCAAAGGTAAAATTGCTTTCATTTACCGTAATGCCAGACATTGACAGCGTTTCAGTATTGAAAGAATATGCCAAAATAAACGGCGTTGTGGACTCCAAATGGAACTTAGTCACCGGCGACAAAAAAGCGATTTATACGATGGCGAGAAAATCCTATTTGGCAGTAAAACAAGGAAAACCCGAAGAGCAATACGATATGGTTCACACCGAAAACTTTGTGCTTGTTGACTCCAAAAAACGAGTTCGTGGTTTTTATGATGGCACCAAAAAAGAAGAAATTCAAAAGCTGATTGAAGACATAAATTGGCTTTTGGAAGACGAGAAAAAGTAAATACCGATTAGCAATATATAATAGTCCAATAAATTGAACTAAATATATTGTCTATCGGCATTAACCATTGTAAAATTTTAAAATGAATTAGTTCATTTTAAAATTACAATTGGTATAACCTGATAATTGTCATTTATTATTCTTTTTTTTACTGTACTTTTGTAATCTAAAATCAATCTAAATAAGAATTGCGAACTACAATAGCCAACCTAAAAAAAGGAGAGAAAGCCATCATCAAAGATTTTGATGCCGATGTTATTCCGTTAAAATTATTAGAAATGGGTTGTTTACCAGGAAACACCGTCGAATTACTTCAAATCGCACCCTTTGGCGATCCATTATATTTAGATATAAATGGCTCACATCTTGCTATTCGCATCGAAACTGCCCGTGAAATTGAGATTGACCTCATCAAAAAATAACCCCCAAAAATGAGCAAACAAAATATCAATGTCGCTTTGATTGGGAATCCAAACGTGGGAAAAACTTCGGTTTTTAACCAGCTTACAGGCTTGAACCAACAAGTGGGAAATTATCCTGGAATTACTGTCGAAAAAAAGGTTGGTTTTTGCAAATTACCCAATAATATCCATGCAAACGTAATCGATTTGCCTGGAACCTATAGTTTGAATGCCAGTTCTGCCGACGAAAGTGTGGTGATTGAACTTTTGCTCAACAAAAAAGACAAACTCTTTCCTGATGTCATCGTTGTGGTTTCTGAAGTGGAAAATTTGAAACGTAATTTACTGCTTTTTACCCAAATAAAAGATTTAGAAATTCCAACCATTTTGGTCATCAATATGATTGACAGAATGGAACTCAAAGGCATTTCGCTCGATATTCCCTTTCTTGAAGAACAGCTAAAAACAAAAATTGCACTGGTAAGCTCCCGAAAAAATATCGGTATTGATGAACTAAAAACGTTAATCACTACATACAAAACCATTTCGACAGAACCTTGTTTGAATGCATCGTCTATTGATGACGACTATTTCAATACGCTGCGAAAAACGTTTCCTAATCAGTCCTTGTACAAGCTTTGGTTGGTGATCACTCAAGATGTAAATTTTGCAGATTTAAACAGAAATACTCTTGAAAATCATTCGTTTACAAAAAGCAAATCGGAGCTTAAAAAATTACAACAAAAAGAAACCATCAAGCGCTACCAATTTATAAATAACACTTTGAAAATTGGTCAAAAAATAGATTCGGCAACGGCTACCGATTTCAGAAGCCAGCTCGATCGCGTGCTCACGCATAAAATTTGGGGGTATCTGATTTTCTTTGTGGTTTTATTCGGAATTTTTCAATCTATTTTCGAATGGTCAAAAATTCCTATGGATTTTATTGATAGTAGTTTTGCCAGTTTGAGTACAGCGGCCAGCGAATATCTGCCTCCTGGAGCTTTTACGAATTTAATTGCACAAGGAATTATCCCCGGAATTGGCGGAATTTTAATGTTTATTCCTCAAATTACTTTTCTATTCTTGTTCATTTCAATCCTTGAAGAAAGCGGTTATATGAGCCGAGTGGTTTTTTTGATGGACAAAATTATGCGCCGTTTCGGACTTTCGGGCAAAAGTGTGGTTCCTCTAATTTCAGGAACTGCTTGCGCGATTCCAGCCATTATGGCAACCCGAAATATCGAAAACTGGAAAGAGAGATTAATCACCATTTTGGTCACTCCGTTTACCACTTGTTCGGCAAGATTGCCAGTTTATGCTATCATCATAGGACTGGTTATTCCCGATGAATATTTATTAGGCATATTGAATTTACAAGGATTAACACTGATGTTGTTGTATCTTTTAGGATTCGGAATGGCAATACTTTCGGCTTATGTGCTTAATAAAGTGCTTCAACTCAATTGCAAGACTTTCTTTGTGGTCGAAATGCCCAATTACAAGTTGCCAATGTTCAAAAACGTGATGATAACCGTTATCGAAAAAACCAAAGCTTTTGTTTTTGGAGCGGGAAAAATCATCTTGGCCATTTCGGTAATTTTATGGTTTTTGGCTTCTAATGGTCCAAGCGAAAAATTCAGAAATGCCGAAACGATTATCACATCAAAATCTGAAAATAAAACCCTTTCTGCATTAGAAATAGAAAACAAAGTGGCTTCTTTCAAATTGGAAAATTCCTATATTGGAATAATGGGAAAAACCATCGAACCCGCCATTTCACCTTTGGGTTACGATTGGAAAATAGGTGTTGCCATTATCAGTTCGTTTGCTGCAAGAGAGGTTTTTGTGGGAACCTTGGCAACGATTTATAGCGTTGGCGGAAGCGAAAATGAAACCACCATAAAAAACAAAATGGCAACGGAAACCAATGCTGAAACTGGAGAGAAAATATTCAATTTTGCTTCTGGAATTTCGTTATTGTTGTTTTATGCTTTCGCGTTGCAATGTATTAGTACTTTGGCCGTTACAAAGAAGGAAACCAACAGCTGGAAATGGCCATTGGGACAATTGGTTTTCATGAGTAGTTTTGCTTATATAGTAGCTTTGATTGCTTATCAATTATTAAAATAATCACTATGATTCAAGAGATTTTAAGCTACCTTACTTTAGGAATCGCAGTTGCTTTTTTGGTTAAAAAGTTCTTTTTCAAAAAGAAAAAAACCGATAAAAACTGCGGTGAGGATTGCAATTGTCAGTAAAGAAATACTGTGTTTTGGAATTATATATTTATATTTGTTATTGATATTATAAATCATCAACCTTATGAAAAATATTTCGGGAGTTGAATTTAAAAGAGATGTTTCTGGAAAACCAAAATCAGTAACCATTGATTTGCAGAAACACGGCAAAGATTTGCAGTTCTTTTTAGAAAAAGTGGGAGCATTTGCTAATGAAGATGATGAATTTGAAAAAAAATGGGACGAGGGTATTTCAGGTGATGAATTAGTAAAACGTGTTCACGCACATATTCGCACACTGCCTTGGAAAAAAGAGTAATTTACGCCAAATCTTTCGAAAATTACCTTACCGATTTAATTGATATTCTTTTCTACAAAGATTATTTCAGTTATATAGAAAATGCAGAAAATTATGTTGTTGCCCTCAAAAACGAAATCGAGAATTACATTGATGTAAAACAGCATTATCAAACTCCAAAAAAATTATCTCGTCACGGAAATCATTACATTATTGTATCTCCAAACAATAGAACTTCTTGGTATGTTTTTTTCGAAAAGAAAGAAAATCGGTATTTAGTTCAATATATTACAAATAACCATATGGAAGAGGCGAGTTTGTTGAAACTTGATCATTAAATCCCTTTCACATAAAGATTATTCGCTATTTTATTCGAAATGGTTAATTCTTTCCCGTTTACCTTTATTTTTGTAGATAAATCGAAGCTTTCTTTAGCCATAATTTCAATTTTTGAACCCAAGGCAATTTCTTGTTTGTCTAGATATTTCAAAAATTCTGCCGAAGAATCTTTGACTCCTACGCAAATTCCTATCTGATTTTCGGCCAATTCAGAAAGCAACTGTTTTTCGATGGCAACAATTTGTCCGTTGGCATTTGGAATAGGATCTCCGTGTGGATCTTCGGTGGGATTGCCCAGAAAATCATCTAGTTTGTTGATGAGTTGCTCGGATTTGATGTGTTCCAATTGTTCGGCAATATCATGAACCTCATCCCAAGCAAAATTTAATTTATCGACCAAAAAAACTTCCCACAAACGGTGTTTTCGCACAATCATTTTGGCGGTAAGTCTGCCTTTGTCTGTCAAAGAAACACCTTGGTATTTTTTGTAATTGACCAAATCTTTGTCGGCCAATTTTTTCAACATATCAGTCACTGAGGAAGCCTTAGTTTCCATCGTTTCGGCAATGGCATTCGTGCTCACTTCTGTATCGGTTACAGTGGTAAGATGATAAATCGCTTTTAAATAATTCTCTTCTGAAAAAGTCATATCTATTAAAATAAACCCTTTCAGAGTTTTAAACTCTGAAAGGGTTGGTTAGAAATTTTAAATTTTTACAATAAACAAAGGTATAGAAATCTTGTGTCTTAATTTATCTACGGTTGTGCCAAAAAGTAAATCTTTAAAACCAGTATGACCGTGAGTTCCCATTACCAAAACATCAAAACTCCCTTTGTTTATGATTTCTGGAATCACTTTGTTGGGCTTTCCAAAACCTAATTTTGTTTTTACTTTAAACCCTTTCTGCGAAAGCATTTCTTTGTATTCTGCCAATAATTTTGCGTCAATCAAGGTTTCGTGATCTTCAATATTTTTACCGTAAACCATGGCGCCAACAGTTTCTACCACGTGAATCAAAGTATATTTTGCTTCCAAACCGCCTAGTTCGAAAGCACTGTTTATGGCAACAGCATCGGCCGATGAGAAATCTACAGTTATGGCAATTCGCTTGGTATTATAAGTGCCAATTTCAGAAAATTGAAGGTCTAAGTTGTGTGGAGAATGATTAAGAAATTCATGTTTTGCTTTGGTAATAAATGGTTTGAAAACAATATACAAAAGCAAAATCAAGAATCCAAAAGCCAATGGAACTACCGTAAGCCAGAGAACAATTGGATTTTCTGAAGTTTCGAGCCAGCCCACAATTTCATTATACACTAATTTTACATTCAATGAAACGATAATTGAAGCTACAACCCAAGAACCAATTTGAGTCAATTTACTGATGTGAAACCCTTTCATTTTAGACTTATCACTCACAAAATGTATCAACGGAATAATAGCAAATCCTAATTGTAAACTCAAAATTACCTGACTCAAAATCAGTAGTTTTCCGGTCACGCTTTCGCCAAAAATAGAAATAACAATTACCGCAGGAACGATAGCTATCAAACGAGTAACTATCCTTCGAACCCAAGGCTGAATCCTTAAATTCAAATAGCCTTCCATAACAATTTGTCCTGCCAAAGTTCCTGTAATTGTAGAACTTTGTCCTGCAGCAATCAAAGCAACAGCAAACAAAATGGGTGCCCATTTTGTGCCTAAAATAGGAGCCAAAAACTGATGTGCATCCTGAATTTCGGCTACCTCAAACATTCCGTTTTTGTAGAATGTGGCAGCCGCCAATATCAAAATGGCTGCATTTACAAAAAAGGCCAAGTTCAATGCAATCGTACTATCAATTAAATTGTATTTCAAAGCTTGCTTAATTCCAGCAACACTTCGGTCGAATTTTCGGGTTTGCACCAAAGACGAATGCAGGTATAAATTGTGTGGCATAACCGTGGCTCCAATAATCCCAATGGCGATATAAAGTGCTGCCGAATTGGGCATTGAGGGAATTAAACCATAAACTACTTTCCCCATTTCAGGTTGGGCAAAAATCATTTGGAAAATAAAAGAAATACCAATGATCGCGACTAATGCAATGATAAAAGCTTCCATTTTTCGTATGCCTTTATTAATTAGAAAAAGCAATAAAAATGTATCTAAAACGGTAATCCAAACAGCAGTAATCAACGGAATATCAAACAATAAATTGATCCCGATTGCCATTCCCAAAACCTCAGCAAGGTCACAGGCTGCTATGGCAATTTCGGCCAAAAAATAAAGTATATAATTAATTGGTTTCGAATAGGTTTCTCTCGAAGCTTGTGCCAAATCGCGTTGGGTAACAATTCCAAGTCTAGCACTTAAACTTTGCAAAAGCAAGGCCATCATATTACTCATTAACAATACCCAAAGCAGGGCGTAACCAAACTGACTTCCACCAGCAATATCGGTCGCCCAGTTGCCAGGATCCATATAACCCACACTTATCAAATAAGCAGGACCAAAAAAGGCAAGAATTTTTCTAAAAGTCGAGGTTTTATTTTGTGTAGCTACCGATTGGTTTACTTCTTCTAAAGATTTGCTCATAGCAGAAAATGAATTATTAAGACAAATATATACAAAATTATTTTGTTTGAGTAATTATTTTTTTAGATTTGTCTAAAATTTAATTTACTCAAATGAAATATTTATTTTCAGCATTATTAATATGCAATATTTTGTTTTCGCAAAGCACAATTACCAACAAAGCAAAAGACAGCCTTATAAAGAAAAATGACCAAAACGAACTCAATGAAGTCGTAGTTTCTGGAACTTTAAAAGCGGTAAAACGATTGGAAAGTGCCGTTCCTGTTGAAGTTTATTCGCCAGTATTTTTCAAGAAAAACCCAACGGCCAGTATTTATGAAGCCCTGCAAAATGTAAACGGTGTTAGACCGCAGCTCAACTGTGGCGTTTGTAACACAGGCGATATTCACATCAACGGATTGGAAGGGTCTTATACTTCGGTGATGATTGATGGAATGCCTATTGTGAGTAGTTTATCGACCGTTTATGGATTGTCGGGAATTCCAAATTCATTGGTAGAAAGAATAGAAATCGTGAAAGGTCCCGCCTCTTCTTTGTACGGAAGTGAAGCCGTTGGCGGGTTAATCAACATTATTACCAAAAATCCAAGTAACGCTCCACAATTTTCTGCCGATGTTTTTACGACTTCCTGGCTGGAGACCAATGCCGATTTGGGAGTGAAATTTAATATCAATAAAAAAGCAACTTCCATATTAGGATTGAATTATTACAATTACGGCCAAACTATTGATAATGACAATGATGGATTCACAGACGTAACGGCACAAAACAGAATTTCGGTTTTTAATAAATGGAATTTCAGCCGTCAACAAAACCGATTATTCACGGTTGCCGTTCGCGGAATGTATGAAGATCGTTGGGGTGGAGATGTGCGCTGGGAGAAAAAATACCGTGGAGGAGATGAAATTTACGGTGAAAGCATTTATACCAAACGTGGTGAACTTTTAGGAAGTTATCAATTGCCCACAACCGAAAAACTAATGCTTTCCTTTTCGGGAACGATGCATTTTCAGGACAGTCGTTATGGAACCACTTCTTATATTGCGAATCAAAAAATTGGATTTCTCCAACTGACTTGGGACAAGAAACTAGGCAAAAATGATTTACTTTCTGGAATCGCTTCCCGTTATACGTATTATGATGACAACACACCATCTACCGCAATTTCAAACGAAAACAATCCCGAAAAAACTTGGCTTCCTGGGATTTTTGTTCAGGACGAAATTACTTTTAGCGAAAAGCACAAAGTGTTATTTGGTTTGCGATACGATTACAATTCCGTTCACGGGAATATTATTACACCAAGATTGGCTTATAAATTAAAATTCAACGAAAACAATATTCTCCGTTTTAATGCTGGAACAGGTTTTAGAGTGGTCAATTTATTTACAGAAGATCACGCCGCTTTAACCGGTTCACGTGAAGTGGTTATTGCCGAAAATTTAGACCCCGAAAAATCAATCAATGCCAATTTGAATTACATCAAAAAAATATACTTCCCGAACGGTACTTTTTTGGGAATTGAAACCACTGCGTTTTACACCCGATTTAGCAACAAAATTGTATCGGATTACGAAACCGACCCGAACAAAATCATTTACAACAACATTGATGGTTATGCTTTGAGCCAAGGAATCAGCTGTAATGCCGACATCAATTTTACCAATGGTTTAAAATTTATTCTTGGCGCTACTTATATGGATGTTTCCAATGTAGAAAATGGCATCAAAACCAGACCTCTTTTAACCGAGAATTTCACAGGCACTTGGGCAGTTTCGTATAAAATTAATCCAATTAATTTAGCCATTGATTACACCGGAAATGTATATAGTCCGATGAAATTACCACTGTTAAGCGAAACCGATCCGAGAAATCCGAATTCGCCTTGGTACAGTTTGCAAAACATTCAATTTTCGTATTCAGGCTGGAAAAACTTTGAATTGTATGCCGGAATAAAAAACTTGCTCAACTTTACTCCAAAACGAAATAATCCGTTCTTAATTTCCAGAACCGAAGATCCTTTTGACAAAAATGTACAATACGATGCAAACGGAAAAGTATTGGTAACACCCGACAATCCTTATGGTTTAACGTTTGACACGACTTATGTTTACGGCCCCAATCAAGGGATTAGAGGATTTTTTGGATTGCGATATAATTTGTTTTAAATGAAAAAAGCAGTTTACATCCTATTGATTTTCTTTTGGGCGATTCCATCTGGTTTTGCCCAACTGAAAACCTATTCTTTTGAAGAAGCCGAAAAATTATCCAAAGAAAATCCTAAGCCTTTTGTCGTTTTTATTCATACTTCTTGGTGTAATTACTGCAAGATGATGGAAAATTCTACTTTCAAAAATCCGGAAATCATCAACCTTTTAAACGCTAATTTTTATTTCATTCCATTGGATGCCGAAAGTAAAAATGACATCCATTTCAACAATCATACCTTCCAATTCAAGCCAAAAGGACAAAACACAGGCATTCACGAACTCGCCACAGCATTAGCCACCATCAATTCCCAAGTGGTTTATCCAACGGTTACTATTTTGCAAACGGATTTTTCGATAGTGTTTCAAAAGCATTCGTTTTTAAGTAGTAAAGAGTTACTAGCTGTATTGGAAAAGATAAAATAAGGATTCTTTTTGGTAAAACATTTCTAAAATCAAAAACCCTCCTATCAAACTATAACAAAACTTTATAATTCAATCTTATAACTTGATTTGAAACTTTGTAACTTTGCAACTTTCGAATAATAATCTTAAAATATAAAAATATGTATCCAGAAGAAATGGTAAAACCAATGCAGGCTGAATTGACAGTGGTAGGTTTTCAAGATTTACATAGTGCTGAAGCAGTTGATACTGCAATAAAATCGGAAGGCACAACATTAGTAGTAGTAAATTCAGTTTGTGGTTGTGCGGCTAGAAATGCACGTCCGGGAGCAGCAATGAGTTTAGAAGGCGCCAAAAAACCAGATCATTTAATCACGGTTTTTGCAGGTGTAGATAAAGAAGCGGTTGATGCTGCAAGACAACATATGTTTCCTTTTCCTCCATCTTCGCCAAGTATTGCCTTGTTCAAAGACGGCGAATTAGTTCATATGCTAGAACGTCACCACATCGAAGGTCGTCCAGCCGAAATGATTGCTGACAACTTGAAAGACGCTTTCAACGAGTATTGCTAGACTGTTAGCTACAAAGGACAAAATTCATTTTTACCGCAGATTCACAGATTTATATTTTAAAATCTGCGAATCTGCGGTAATTTTTTTTAAATTTACAATAGAATAAACAACTCTTATTATCCTAATTATGAAATGGTTTTTTAAAATATTGGCACTTTCTTTAATGTTGCAAAGTTTTCAATGTACAGACACAAATGACTCGTCTGACACTATAACTTCAGCACAATTAGAAACCAAAAAGCAGGAAATTCAAAATTACATCAACAGTTTTAGTTGTTCCGAAAGTGTGGGTTGCAGTTTTATTGCTTTCGGCTCAAAACCTTGTGGCGGTCCTGGGTCTTATCTAGTTTTCTCGAATAGCGTCAACTTGACAAAACTGCAAGAAATGGTAAAAAATTACAATGAAATGAATCGACTGTACAACATTCAAACCAATGCTATATCTGATTGTATGCCTGTAGCACCTCCAACCGAAGTCAAATGTGTTGACGGAGTTTGTACAATTATTAAGTAAAAATTAAATTTCATAAATACTCTAAAACCACGTTTATTCGTGGTTTTTTATTTTATCCTTTGTGAACTTTGCGCATTCCTTGTGGAGTTTGGAGTTAATTTTTATACTTTTGCACAATTATTTTTCTCAACTTAACCTGTTTATAGCATGCAACTGTACAACACTTTAAGCGCAGAAGAGCGAGCCATCATGATTGATGATGCCGGAAAACAGCGACTCACGCTGTCTTTTTATGCTTATGCGCATTTACAAAATCCAACCCAATTCAGGAATGAATTATTTCTTGCTTGGAATCCTCTCGATGTTTTAGGCCGAATTTATGTTGCCAATGAAGGAATTAACGCCCAGTTATCGCTTCTGGCAGACAATTTTTATGCCTTTAAAGACACCATCGAAAAGTACGATTTCATGAAAGGCATTCGGCTGAATATCGCCGTCGAACACGATGATTATTCCTTTTTGAAATTGACCATAAAAGTCCGTGACAAGATTGTTGCCGATGGATTGGAAGATGAAACTTTCGATGTAACCAATATTGGAATTCATCTGAAAGCTAAGGAATTCAACGAATTACTAGAAGACCCAAATACCATTGTGGTCGATATGCGCAATCATTACGAAAGTGAAATTGGTCATTTTACCAATGCCATAAAACCCGATGTGGACACTTTTAGAGAAAGTTTGCCCATTATCGAAAACCAACTTTCGGAACACAAACAAGACAAAAAACTGTTGATGTATTGCACCGGCGGCATTCGATGCGAAAAAGCCAGCGCTTACTTCAAACACAAAGGTTTCGAAAACGTCTATCAACTCGAAGGCGGAATTATTGAATACACAAGACAAGTAAAAGCTGAAGGTTTAGAAAGTAAATTTATTGGTAAAAATTTTGTTTTCGATCATCGCTTGGGCGAAAGAATCACAGACGATGTCGTTTCACAATGCCATCAATGTGGAAAACCTTGCGATGTGCATACGAATTGCGTGAACGAAGGATGTCACTTGCTTTTTATCCAATGTGAGGAATGCAAAACAGCTATGGAAGGTTGTTGTTCGACCGAATGCCAAGAAGTAATTCATTTACCAGAAGAAGAACAAAAAGAAATTAGAAAAGGATTAAAAAATAGCAACAAAATTTTCAAAAAAGGAAAATCAGGAGTTTTAAAATATAAAAATTAACATGACAACTAGCAATAAAATAGAATTAATGGCTCCGGCCGGGAATTTCGAATCCTTACAAGCTGGGCTAGATAATGGCGCAGATTCGGTTTACTTTGGAGTGGAACAATTGAATATGCGCGCCAGAGCAACCGTAAATTTCACGATGGATGATTTGCCAGAAATAGCTCAACGTTGCGAAGCCAAAAATGTTCGAAGTTATTTAACATTAAACACTATCATTTACGACCATGATTTATCGGTGGTGAAAACTTTATTGGCCAAAGCCAAAGAAGCCAATATTACCGCAGTAATTGCTTCCGACCAAGCGGTGATTGCTATGGCGAGAGGCATTGGAATGGAAGTTCACATTTCGACCCAGTTGAATATTACCAATATTGAAACGATAAAATTCTACAGTCTTTTTGCCGATACAATGGTTTTGAGTCGGGAATTGAGTTTGCGACAAGTGAAAAACATTACAGAGCAAATCGAAAAAGAACAAATCAAAGGGCCCAACGGAAAATTGGTAGAAATAGAAATATTTGGTCACGGTGCTTTGTGTATGGCGGTTTCCGGAAAATGTTATTTGAGTTTACATTCCGATAATTCATCGGCAAATCGTGGTGCTTGCAAGCAAAATTGTCGCAAGAAATACACACTTACCGATCAAGAAACAGGTTTCGAAATTGAAGTCGATAACGAATATTTATTATCGCCAAAAGATTTATGTACATTAGATTTTCTGGATCAAGTGATTGATTCTGGGATTCAAGTCCTAAAAATCGAAGGACGTGGACGTGCTCCAGAATACGTTGCAACAGTAATCAAAACCTATCGTGAAGCCATAGACAGTTATTATGAAGGCTCTTTTTCAAAAGAAAAAATTGCCGTTTGGATGGAAGCTTTAGGCACGGTTTACAATCGTGGTTTTTGGTCTGGCTATTATTTGGGGCAAGAATTGGGCGAATGGAGCGATGTTTCGGGTTCGATGGCCACTCAGAAAAAAGTATATGTAGGGAAAGGAACCCATTATTTTCCAAAAGCTGAAATTGGACAATTCAAAATTGAAGCTTATGACATTCAAATTGGAGATAAAATATTGGTTACAGGTCCAAGCACGGGAGCTCAAGAAATGATTATCGAGGAAATGTATGTCAATGATACTCTGGCAGAAAAAGCCACCAAAGGAGACGATTGTACTTTCAAATTGCCTTTTAGAATCCGTATGTCTGACAAATTATATAAAATCGTAGAAGCCTAATGGTCATTGTAACGCTCCAAAGAGCCAAATGTATTGGATGCAATTATTGTGTAGAAATGGCACCCGTTCAGTTTCAAATGTCAAAAAAAGACGGAAAATCGGTGTTGATAAAAAGCATCAATGCTAAAGGTTTTTACACTTTAAAATCTCCCGACCACACTATAACCGAAAGTTGCGAACTCGCTGCCAAAGCCTGTCCTGTAAAAATTATTTCGGTTAAAGAAACATGATTTAATAAACATTACAAAATGTTTTTTTAAGAGTCTCGCCTTTGTGAGGCTCTTTTTTTACCTAGTCCATATCCTCTTCAATGAAAATCAAGGCAAGCCTTGTGAAAACTAAAAACAAACCATTAGTTCTCTAAATTACTTCATTATTTAATTTGGAGCAAGCTTCATTATCATAAATAATTAGCAACAAAAATTGTTATATTATGATATTTTTGTATGATTTTTGTTAAATTAACATAAATTTTTCTTGTGTTTTTTAGTATGTTTGCATAACTAATCAAATAAAAATAACCACAATGAAAAAAAAGTATTTAATTCTCTTACTGTTTTTTATAGGAATACTTGCGGGATATTCTCAAAACATTACAGTAAAAGGTAAAGTTTCAGACGCCGCAGGTCTTCCATTGCCAGGCGCAAATGTTTCTGTCAAAGGAACCAAAATTGCCGTAGCTACGGACATAGATGGGACATATCAAATTGAAGCTTCTAAAGGCGCTACACTGGTTTTTTCTTATATCGGATTCTTAAACGAAGAGGTAAAAGCAACAAGCAGTACGCTTAATGTAAAGTTAAAAGAAGGTGGGGAAACCAATCTTGAAGAAGTAGTTGTAACCGCAATGGGAATTAGCAACAAAACTAAATCTATTGGTTACTCACAACAAAGCCTAAAAGCTGCCGATGTGCAAAGACCAGGACAACTAAATGCTTTGCAGGCTCTGCAAGGAAGTGTTTCTGGGGTCACAATAAGTAAAACTTCTGGTGAAGCTGGAGGTGGAGTAGATATTTTAATTAGAGGTGTTTCATCATTAAACACAGGAAGCAACAACCAACCGCTTATTGTTATTGACGGCAACCCTGTTAGTAATAATGTAATAGCAGGAAATGTTTTGCCAAGTAGTGGCTCGAACTCGCCAAACAGTGCTGAACAATTTTCATTTTCGAATCGAGGTGTCGATATCAACCCAAACGACATTGAGTCATATACAGTGCTAAAAGGAGCTGGCGCAACGGCTCTTTATGGTATTTTGGCTGGTAACGGAGTAATTGTAATTACCACCAAAAAAGGAAAAGAAGGTAAAACGAAAGTGAGTATTTCGTCTAGTACAACGATGAGCGAGGTAAACAAATATCCTGAATTGCAGTCTATGTATAGAGAAGGTTCCTACAGACAAACTTCTATAAATCCTGCACCACAAACTTTTGGCTATTATCCTGCCGTAAAAAGTATGAATGCCAACACTCCAACAGGAATTCAGTTTAATGTAAACCCTTCATCTGCAACAGGTGCATTAATTGCTGGTGGTTTTCAAAGCAATGGTCCTAAATATTCGAGTGCCGATGACAAAAGCATTTATTATAGAAATTTTTATAAAGACTTTTTCTTAACAGGTGTAACATTTGACAACAATGTTAGCTTGAGTGGAGGAACCGAAAAAATGAATTATTTTGTTTCAGCTTCATCGAGTAAATCTCAAGGTATCGTGCCAAATACTGATTATGCTAGAAAAACGTTGAAATTTAATGGTAATTACAGATTATCCGAAAAACTAAAATTAGGAACCTCTATTACTTATGCAAATTCTGGTGGAGCCCGTGCCAATGGTGGGGATA
>Ga0209717_1002421_pt1 | contig 18028 bp, 18 predicted proteins | sample AD_UKC048_MetaG_FD_184418 | JGI IMG/M metagenome (GOLD analysis project Ga0209717, IMG submission 184418) | Active sludge microbial communities of municipal wastewater-treating anaerobic digesters from USA - AD_UKC048_MetaG (SPAdes) (version 2) | ecosystem: Engineered > Bioreactor > Anaerobic >... | reverse complement strand
ATGGTGGTCATAGCAGCGGGGCCACACCTGTTCCCATCCCGAACACAGAAGTTAAGCCCGCTCGCGCCGATGGTACTGCATGGGCAACTGTGTGGGAGAGTAGGTCGCCGCCATCGCTGACGCCTTTTATCCATTACAGATCAATTAGGCGGATTTTCTTGACAATATTCCCCAGGCTGGATATTGAACCCCAGCCATTGAAGGGAGTGAAAACATGGAACTCAATCCGGGAACCAAGATCCGCGATTACGAGGTTGTCCGCCAGATCGGCAGCGGCGGCATGGGCGAAGTCTGGCTGGCCCACGAGATCATGCTGGACCGCGAGGTCGCGATCAAGAGGCTCAACTTTGAACTCACGCGAGACCAGCAATTCGCTGCCCGTTTCCAGAACGAGGCCCGCATCCAGGCCAAACTAAACCATCCGAACATCGTGGGCATGCACGCCTTTTTTGAGGAGGCCGGCCAGTACTATATGGTGCTGGAGTACGCGCGGGGCATCACTCTGCGCGAGCTGATCGACCGCACCGGGCCCATTCCGGAACAGCGCACCCTGAACATCTTCAACCAGATCGCCGCCGCGCTGGGTTATGCCCACGCCAACGGCATCATCCACCGCGACGTGAAACCCAGCAACATCATGGTGGACCCTGACAACCAGGACCACGTGAAGATGATGGATTTCGGCATCGCCAGATTGGTGTCGGAAGGCCACCTCACCCGCACCGGAACAAGGTTGGGCACCATGCACTACATGAGCCCGGAACAGGTGCTGGCGGAAAAGGACATAGATGCTCGCAGCGACGTTTATTCCGCCGGGGTGGTGCTCTACGAAATGCTCAGCGGCAGGTTGCCTTTCAATGCCGACACCGACAGCGAATACGTGATCCAGAACAAGATCGTCACGGAAGAGATACCGGACCCGCGGAATGTGTATCCCGGGATTTCCGAATCCAGCGTTTCTCTGCTTCGGAGCCTGACCCAGAAGAGGCGGGAATACCGTCCAGAGAGCATTGCAAGAGCTTTGGATCGTATGGAATCCAGGCCGGCAAGAACATATAATAGGCCAGTTGGAGAGCCTGAGCAACCAACTGTGGCAGGCGATGATGTTCCTTTTGTTCCGATGGAAGTGTCAAAACCAAAGACAGTCACCTTGAAACCCAAAAGAACCTGGAAGAGTTATTGGCTTATCTACCTCGCTGCCTTTGTAATCCTGGCGTATCTTCTAATAAGACTGATAATTGGCGAGTCGGTGTTCCTGGGCCAGCAGGTAAAGGCAAATCAAAGTTCGGTAACGACACCCCAAATGATCGAAGTCACTGGTGGCTCTTTCCAGATGGGATCTACCGATGGCCTCCCAGACGAAAAACCGGTGCATACCGTAACGGTCTCCTCTTTTCTGATCGGCAAGTGCGAAGTAACTCAGAAAGAGTGGATGGAGGTTATGGGGAGCAATCCATCTCATTGGACCGGAGACGATCTGCCGGTGGAAAATGTAACCTGGTATGAAGCGGTTGAATATTGCAACCGCCTCAGTTCCAGAGAAGGTCTGAACCCATGTTACAGCGGCAGTGGCGAATCGATAAGCTGCGACTGGAGCGCAAACGGTTACCGTCTGCCCACTGAAGCGGAATGGGAGTTCGCCGCCCGGGGTGGAAATCTGAGCAATCACTCCGAATTCTCCGGCTCCGGCACCATTGGCTCTGTGGCCTGGTATGAGAGTAATTCCAGTGATCGAACCCACAGCGTGGGAAGCAAAAGAGAAAACGTTCTGGGGATCCACGACATGACCGGCAACGTGATCGAATGGTGCTGGGATCGCTTTGGCAAAACCTATTACAACAACAGCCCGGAACTCGACCCCCATGGAGTTGGAGCGGGCCCGGATCGCGTTTTGCGGGGCGGCGCCTGGAATCTGGAACCCAATAACTGCCGGGTTGCTTTTCGCAGCAATAAGAGACCCCATGATAATGACAACTACCGGGGTTTTCGCCTGGCCAGGGCGAATTTTTGATGTGGTGAAGTGAGCTTCCATCCGGGTTGTTTATTGGAGTATCAACACAGCCTAGTGATGGATGCAAGGATGGATTGGTTGTTGAATCCAGATGGAAATTGATAACTCACCCCCCCTGGATCACTTCTAGACAAGACGGAAGGCGGTGGCTTCAGCCACCGTACCCCTGGCGGCAGATAACAAAGACGATCTCCGGTGGCTTCAGCCACCGGCGGATATGTTTCCGGGATCACCCAAATTGCAGGAGACTCCGTATGGATCGCACCGGAGCTTGAAAGCTCCGGACATCGTCTTTGGCAGCCAGGTCTTCGCGGAGTACGGTGGCTGAAGCCACCGCCTTCCGTCTTGTATCCGCGCGCGACATTTCCCTTTTCCCCATTTCCCTTTACCCCTGTGTCTCCGAAACTCTGTGTTTATTTCCTTTGTGCCTCGAGATAAATCTCGGGCACCCAACAAGCTGAAGCTTATGTTACACCCTTTCACCCTTCCACCCTTTCATCTTTTCACCCTTTCATCTTTTCACCCTTATGCCTTTGCACCTTTTCACCCTCACGCCAAATTCCAGCACCCAAATCCGCTTTTTCCCCGGGTCGCTCCCAATATCAATACGGTATCAATACGGAATCATTACGGATGAAATCCGTATTGATTCCGTATTGATACCGTAATGATCACCGGAGGGCAAAGGAAAAGATTGACAAAAGGAGCGCGGCTGGAGAGCTTGCGAAAAAATAAAAAAACGCAGGACAGGAGGATAAATGTCCCAGCTAATCCTTGCCATCAACCCCGGCTCCACATCCACCAAGATCGCCGTACACGACGGCGACAGGCCGGTTTTTGAGAAAACGCTGCGCCACGATCCGGCGGAGCTTGAGCCCTATCCCAACATCATCGACCAGTATGAGTTCCGCCAGAAATTGGTGCTGGAGGCGATGCAGGAGCACGAGGTCGATCCGCGGTCTTTGGTGGCCGTGGTGGGTAGGGGCGGACTGGTGAAACCAGTTCCGGGCGGCACTTTCAGGATCAACGAGGCGATGAAAAAGGATCTGCGCGATCCCTCGTTGTGGGGTCGCACCCACGCTTCGGCGCTGGGCGCCTTCATCGCCGACGCCATCGCCCGGGAATTTGGCATCCCCGGTTTCATCGTGGACCCGGTGGTGGTGGACGAATTTGACGATCTGGCGAGGATTTCCGGCATTCCGGAGATCGAGCGCAAATCCCTGCTGCACGCCCTGAACATCCGCTACATCGCGCGTTTGATGGCGGCTGAACTGGGTAAAAAACTGGATGAGGTGAACCTGATCGGGGTGCACATGGGCGGCGGAATTTCCGTGGCGGCCATCAAAAACGGCCGTGTGGCCGATGTGAACAACGCCCTGCTGGGCATGGGACCCTTTTCACCACAGCGGGCGGGCGCCCTGCCCATCGGCGATCTGCTGGAACTGGCTTACAGCGGCAAATACACGCATCCCCAGCTGGTGAAATACCTCACCAAGGCCGCCGGTTTGATGGCCTATCTGGGCACGGACAGCGGGATCGAGGTGAACGAGCGCATCCAGGCCGGCGACGCCAAGGCGAAACTGATCACCGACGCCATGTGCTACCAGGTGGCCAAGGAAGCCGGGGCCTGCGCGACAGTGCTGAAGGGCAAAGTGGACGCCATTTTCCTCAGCGGCGGGCTGGTTTACAACGACTACATCGTCCAGCAGATCCGCTCGCGGGTGGAATTCATCGCCCCGATCAAGCTCTATCCCGGCGAACGTGAGATGGAAGCGCTCTGCCAGGGCGGTTTGCGGGTTTTGAACGGCCTGGAAGAGGCCCAGGACTACAACTATTGAGTGACGGGACGCAGGGTGAAACGGTGAAGCGGTTGCTGCTGCTGGCGCTGTGGTCCGTTTTGCTGTTTCCCCTCGGCGCCGCGGACTGGACCGTGCTGGTTTACATGGCCGCGGATAACAATCTCTGGCAAAACGCCGCGGCGGATGTGAACTCCATGGAGGCCGCGGCATTGCCCGCGAACCTCGATCTGATAGTGCAGACGGACATGCCGGCTGGTTCCGACCATCCCGGCGGCCAGCGCAGAAAGATCCGCGCCGACGCCCTGCCCTACATCACTTCGCCGCTGCTGGAGGACCTGGGCCCCATTGACAGCGGCGATCCCCAGACCTTGCAAAGCTTCATCAACTGGGGCTTTCAGCAATATCCTTCCCAGCGCAAAATGCTGGTGATCTGGGGGCACGGGGACAACTGGTTCAAGGCGGACGAGGGCAAATGGATCTGTCCGGATGAAGGCTCGGCATCGCTCATCAGCGTTTCCGAAGGCGAACTGAAGGACGCCCTGAGCGGCATTCCGCGCCTGGACATCCTGCTCTTCGACGCCTGCAGCATGCAGAGCCTGGAGGTTCTGGCGGAGGTGGCGCAAGCGGCGGATATTGTGATCGGCTCCGAAGAACTGGTGCCGGCGGCGGGTTTTCCCTATCAGAGCATCGTTCCGCTGTTCGGGGCTGGAGAAGCGGAGGAGATCGCCGGACTGATCTGTGCAAAATACCTCGAATCCTACGCGGATGGCGGCAGCCAGAATCCTGGCGGCTTCAGCAATCCCATCACCTGCTCCGCGATCCGGACCTCCGCCCTGGAAGTCTTTTACAGCGCTTTCCGCGATTTTTTCCTGGGCAAATCCTGTTACTGGCCGCTGTCGATGCTGCCTGTGCGCGACCTCTGCTGGGAGATGAACACAGGCTACAACGACATCGACACCGGTGAACTTCTGAACCGGATGTACGATGCCTGGGGGGAATGGTGGGAACCGGAACTGGGGCCCCTGAAAGCGAAATGGGAGGCCTGCGTGGTGAACTCGGGCAGCTTGAACATCCCGCACGAAGTGGGTTCCGCGGCGCTCTGGTTTCCCGTTAACCAACAGTATTACGACGTTTGGTGGACCCGCTACGCCCAACTGGAGTTTTCCCAATACCGCTGGTTCCAGGTGCTGCACCGGGCCTACGGTCCGCACGGGAAACCGCCCGCGCCGGAGCTGGCGAGCCAAAGCATGGTGCTGGCGAACCTGAGGCTGGAACTGAGACAGCCGGTCTATCCGGATTCGCTGTGGTACATTGTGAAAACCCGGCCCTGGGTGGAGGGCAGCGAAGCCATCTTTGTGAAACCGGAGTTTGGGCAAAAAACGTTCTCAGTTTTCGTTCCCGTCAGCGGTCCCGGCTGGCTGGAGATCGAAGCGGTCAATCCCTGGGGCGCGATCTCCGATTCCCTGTATGTGGCTTACGTTTATGAGGAGCCGGGCTTGGAACTGCTGGTGGCGCCCAACCCCGTGCGAAACAGGTCTCTGGCCTCGGCGAAGTGGTATCTGCCGGAGGGGAGCACCGGAACGGTGGAGCTGAAGCTTTACAATTCACGCGGACAGAAGGTGTTGAGCCGAAGTTTCGCCCAGCCGGAACCCGGTGAGGGCAGCTGGCTGCTCTCGGCGGAGCCGGCCTTCCGCAAACTGGGCCGCGGTATCTTTATCCTCAGCTTAAATGTTGGTAAAAGATCGTGCCGCGTGAAACTCGCAATCCTATAGAAAAAGCGTTCTTGCGCGCTTTGTGGATAAGATGTGGATAACTTTGTGGACAGACGGCAACAACATGATAAGACGCTGCGGGGCAGCAAGATGCAAAATGTGGATAATCCACGGCTTTTGTGGATAAGTGCGTAGATAACTGAAAATCAGGAGATTGGAAATTTGGACACGATCACGGCGGAACTGAGCAACAACAGAACGCGGGAACTGAGCAAACTGAAACAGAAAAAACAGCGCCTGAGCGAAGGCAAGGTGGTGGTGGAGGGACAGAGGACGCTTTTCCAGCTGCGGGAGTGGGGCATCAAACCGCTGGAGCAGTATTTTACAAAGGGGGAAAGCCCCATCTGGAAAGGGATTCCGGCGCTTGAACTGCGGGACTGGGAACTGGCCAGGATCTGTGACAGCCAGAATCCGCAGGGCGTGGCGGCGCTGTTCGAGCTGCCGCGGGAACGCCAGCTGAAGTTCCGGCGCGCCTTTTATCTGGACGGGATCAGCGATCCGGGCAATCTGGGCACCATTTTCAGGCTCGCCGTGGCTTTTGGGATCGACGCTCTGCTACTGTCGCCGGATTGCGTGGAAGTGTCTTCGCCGAAAGTGATCCGGGCCTCTCTGGGCAGCGTGTTCAGGGTGCCGTTCCAGATCCTGGACGCGGCGCGACTGCGCTCAACCCAGGCGGAGCTGATCCTCACCGATGCCGCTTCCGGCGAGGCTTTGCGCGCTTTTGAGCCCGGGCCGGACAGGCCGGTGGTGATCGCGCTCGGTTCCGAGGCGCGGGGCGTTTCTGACGCGATCAAGGCACTGGCGGACAGGACCTTGCGGATCGAAATGGGGGAGGGGATGGAGTCGCTGAACGTGGCCGTTTCCGCCGGCATCATCGCGCACCACCTTTTCGGAGCCTGAGAGGCACTTTAGAGATTGACAAAATCGCGGCGCCGGCAAGTTTGGCGCTTTGCCAAATTTTATCTTCAAGGAGTCACGGTGAACATCATCAATCAGAAGACCGGCTGGATCGAAGTGATCTGCGGCAGCATGTTCAGCGGCAAAACGGAGGAGCTGATCCGCCGCATCCGCCGGGCTGAATACGCGCGGCAGGCACTTCTGGTGTTCAAACCCGCCATCGACAACCGTTACGACGCCACCAACATCGTCTCCCATTCCCAGATGCAGGCGCCGTCCGTGCCGATCACCCGGCCGGAGGAGATCTATCAGTATCTGAAAGACGACATCAAGATCGTGGCCATCGACGAGGCCCAGTTTTTTGACGCATCGATCGTGGACGTCTGCAACGATCTGGCGGACAAGGGATACCGGGTGATCGTGGCCGGCCTGGACCAGGATTACACGGGCAAGCCTTTTGCCAGCATGCCGCAGCTGATGGCCGTGGCGGAATACGTGACCAAAAACCTGGCCATCTGCGTGAAATGCGGCAATCCGGCCAACCGCACCCAGCGCACGGTGCACAAAGGGGAACAAATTTTGGTGGGCAGCACTGAAGCCTACGAGGCCCGCTGCCGCAACTGCCACGAGGTGCTGGAATGAACATCGGCGGACGCCTGGCCGCGGTGATCGTGGAATTGCTGAGGCTGTATCAGCTGGTGATCATCATCCGCGCCCTGATGAGCTGGTTCGTGCGAGACCACAGCAGCGGTATCTACATGTGGCTGGTGAAGATCACCGAACCCGTGCTGGCCCCCATCCGCAGGATCATGCCGCGCTTCAGCGTGGATTTTTCGGCGGTGGTGGCCATCTTGCTGATCGGCATCGTGATCACCATTATCAGAAGCATATAAACCGGGAGGATTAATGTCATTATTTCCCACAGACATACGCCATCAGGAGTTTTCGGGCTCCCTGATGGGCTACAGCAAGAAAGAAGTGAAGGATTACCTGGAAGAGCTGGCCTCGGAACTGGAGGAATACCAGAACCGGCAGGAAAAGGAATTGCAGCGCCGCGAACTGGCACAGCTGGAAGTGCGGCAGGAAGCCGTTCAGGCCGGAAGCGCGGTGGAAGAGCTGAAGCGGCGCGAAGAGCTGATCAGCCGCACCCTGGTCTTTGCCGAAAAGACCAAGGCCGACATCATCTCCAACGCCCGCAAGGAAGCGGAAAACATCATCCACGAGGCCGAACTCAAGGCCAAGCGCGCGATCCAGGAGGCGAAACAGTATCTGGGCGTGCTGGAACAGCAATACATCCAGATCAAGGAGCAGAAGCGCCAGTTCCTGATGCAGTTCAAGAGCGAGCTCAACACTTTTCAGGACCGCATCGACAAAGACCCGCTGCTGAGCAAGCCGCCGGAACACCTGCTGGATTCGGATTTCAGGCAGATCAAGGAAGAGATCGCCCCCAACGCCAAGCCGCCGGTTGAGGACAACCAGCTTTCATGAGCGCGGCGTACCGGCAAACCGCGGACTGGCTGAAACAGCGCCTGCCCGAGGTTCCGAAAGTGGCTTTGATCCTGGGCACCGGGCTCAACGGCATCGCCGAACAGGGACGGATCCTGGTTCAGATACCCTACTCCGGGATCCCCGGATTCGCCAGCAGCACGGCGCCTTCGCACAAGGGCAACCTGATCCTGGGTGAGCTTGGCGGGCAAAAAGTGCTCTATCTGCAGGGCCGGTTTCACCATTACGAGGGGCATCCGCTCCCCACGGTGGTTTTCCCCACCCGGGTGCTGGCCTGCCTGGGCATCGAAACCCTGATCGTGACCAACGCGTCCGGCAGCCTGCGCGAAGAACTCAGCCCTGGCTCGATCGTGATGCTGAGCGACCACATCAACTTCATGGGCGGCAATCCCCTCTGTGGCGAAAACGATGCCAGCCTCGGCGAACGTTTTCCCAGCCTCAACCAGCCTTACGATCCCGATCACAGGCAAGCCTGCGCAGCCATCGCCGCCCGCGCCGGGATCACCCTGCGTGAAGGGACCTACATCGCCGTGACCGGCCCCAGCCTGGAAACCCGGGCGGAGTGCGCGGCTTTCGCCGGTTGGGGAGCGGACCTGGTGGGCATGTCCACCGTTCCCGAAGTGATCGCGGCCCGGCACGCCGGGATGAAGGTGCTGGCCTTTTCCGTGGTGACCAACTACAGCAATCTGCTGCACGACCAGGCCCATTCCCAGGAAGAGATCCGCGCCAACGCGGACAAGGCTTCCGCCTGGCTCATCTACATCATCACTGAATTCGTAAGTGGCCTGAAATGACCACGCTGGATATTTTCATTGACACCTGGGGCAGGGCCAGATATGAGGGTAAATCAATTCAAATGCAGATAGCACAGGAGTGACCGATGGCGGCTAAACCATTGACAGCAAAGAAACTTAAGAAGTTCGAGGAGATCATCCAGAAGGAACTTAAGGAAAGCGTTGCCTACGTCGAAGACATAAATAAAGACCAGAGCATCGGCGCCCGCGAGAGCAGCGGCGACCTCTCCTCCTACGCCTATCATCAGGCGGACCAGGGCTCGGACACGAACCTGATGGAACAGACCGTGATGATGATGGAGCAGGAACGCAACAAGATCCGCCAGCTGAACGACGCCCTGCGCAAGATCTACGAAGGCAACTACGGGGTCTGCGAAATGTGCGGCGAGAACATCAACGAAAGCCGCCTGGAGATCATACCCTACGCCCAGTACTGCATCGCCTGCATGGAAAAGATGGAAGACAAAAAGCGCAGGCAGAAAAAATAGCGCATGGACAGACCCAAAAGATATCCCGCCTTCATCATCATGGCCGCCGTGATCGTTTTGGACCAGATGAGCAAGATATTGGTGCGCAAATACATCCCGATGGGCAAATGGATCACGGTGGGCGAGAGGCTGTGGGGCGATTTCCTGCAGATAGGGCATCTGGAAAACACCGGGGCGGCTTTCAGTTTGTCGCTGCCCAATCCGCTTTGGAACAAGGCGTTTTTCATCGGCACCTCGGTGCTGGCCGTGGTTTTCATCCTCTGGCTGCTCAGCCGCGCCACCCACAAGATCCAGGTGGTGGCCTTCGGTTTGGTGCTGGGTGGGGCCATCGGCAACAACCTCATCGACCGGCCCATCCTGGGCGCGGTCACCGATTTTGTCAGTTTCGACATCCCCGACCTGATCAGGGGCATGGAGCGCTTCCCCGTTTTCAACGTGGCCGACAGCGCCATCTTTTTCGCCATGTGCCTGCTGATCGTGGACATGATCTTCATTAGCGGGAAGAAGGCCCCCCAGCCGGAATCGCTTCCCACCCCCGAGATAAATTTACCAGACAAGGAGCAATAGATGAGATACTTTTTGCTATGCGTGATGGCGCTGGCCCTCTCCGGACTGATGTTCGCCCAGGTGCTCACCTGCCATGACGTTCAGTACACCACCCAAGCCGGCGGCGCCTCGCCCTATTCGGGCAGCGTGGTGACGGTCGAAGGCATTGTGGTGGCCGAAGTGTTTTACACCGGCACCAGCACCACCAACAAGGGTTTCGTGATCTCGGACCCCGAGGGCGGTCCCTGGAGCGGACTTTTGATCTTTACGAACCAGTACGCCCCCCAGCGCGGCGACAAGGTCCAGGTCACAGGCACCATCACAGAGTACTACGAATTCACCGAAATGTCACCCACCACAGGGTTTCAGGTGCTTAGCCAGGGCAACCCCCTGCCTCTGCCGGCCCTGGTGACCACCGGCAGCCTCACTGGCTCCGCCGCCGAGCAGTGGGAAAGCGTGTTTGTGAAGGTGGAAAACGTGAACGTGACCTCCACTCCGAACAACTATGGCGAGTTCAACGTCAATGACGGCAGCGGCGCCTGCCAGATCGACGACCAGTGCTTCCCCCGCAGCGGCTTTTCCTGGCCGCAGATGAGCGTGGGGCAAAACTGGGCCCGCATCCAAGGCGTGGTGGATTATTCCTTCAACTATTTTGGCATCAATCCCCGCGAAATGACCGACCTGGTGCAGATCGACGACGTCTCCAACGCCACCGTGCGCGTGCAGACCACCAATGCCGAGATCGACACCCCCGTGGACGTGAACATCATCACTTCCCGCATCAAGCCAGCGTGGGGGGTTTCCTCCTACCGCGCCTACCTTAGGCTCGACCCGGACAAGGTGCGGTTCAACGGTTTGGAAATTGCCGAAACCATGACCGCCTTCGAGCCGGAATACTGGATCTCGGCGGCCGGCGATTCGCTCTATGTGCTTTACCAATCCCAGGAACCCATCACTTCCAGCGCCGACGACCAGGTGCTGTTCAAGCTCGATCTCACCCCCACCAGTTACGGTGAATCGGTGATCCAGCTGGTTTCCTTCGCTTACGACACCACACCCATCCAGTCCATCAACAGCGGCAAACTGCTGGTACCCATCCGCACCAGCATCGCCTGGTTGAATGTGACCAATCCCAACAACGCCCGCAACATCTTCAACCCGGAGCTGAACGAGAAACTCACCATCGAATACGGCTGCAAGACCTCAGCCGCGGGCATCAACGTGAAGGCGATCGTGCGCATCTACGACGCGCAGGGGCGCTTGGTGGCCACTCCCGTAAACCGCAACATCAGCAACGCCCTCGGCATCGAAAGTTTCCAGTGGGACGGCCGCGACCAGACGATGAACCGCCTGCCCATCGGCCTTTACTATTGCCACCTGGAAGTGATCGAACGCAGCACCGGCCTCAAGGAAACAACGGTGCAGCCGCTGGTCATCAAATCCATCCTCAAATAAGCACAGGGAGAAAGAATAATGAAAAAGATGATTTTCATCGCCCTCATCCTGATCCAGACGGCCCTGCTGCTGGCGGTTTTCGATGACTACATTCCCTCGGCCCGGGCTCGCGGCATGGGCGGAGCCTACACCGGCGTGGCGGATGACGTGAACTCGCTCTATTTCAATCCCGCCGGCCTCACGAACGTGAAACTGGAAGCCCAGGTGGGTTTTAGCCAACTTTACGGCAAGCCTTTCTCGGAATACAAAACCGCCGCCCTGGGCGTGAAACTGCCCAAGAAACTGGGCACCCTGGCCTTCGGCGCCCGCCTCTTCGACGTGGCTTTCGAAGAGGAAAACCTGATGAGCGAACAGGTCTGGACAGCCGGCCACGCCTTCGATCTGCAGAATGACATCCATTCCCGGATCAGCGTGGGCTACAGCGTGAACTACCATCGCCTGCAGTTCATCGAGGAAGAGTCCGACGACGCCATCGGGGTGGATTTTGGCGCCACCGCCTTTCTGCATGGCCGCACCAAGCTCGGCTTCAGCGTGAGCAACCTCAACCAGGCCGTGATGGGCGACACCAACCAGCATCCCCTGCCCAGCAAACTGGCCCTGGGGATTTCTTACATACCCTATGAAAATGTGATCACCACCCTCGAGGTGAAGAAAGACTTCGCCAAGGAAACCGAGTTCATGGGCGGCGTGGAAGTGCGCCTCTTCGAACCGTTGGCCGTGAGATTCGGCGTGCACTCGAACCCCGCCACCTGGAACGCCGGCATTGGCCTCAACGTTCAGGGCATCGAGCTCGACCTCGCCTATACCAGCCACGCGGTGCTGCCGGGAACCCTTTACGGCAACCTTGGCTACAAATTCTGATAAGGAGCCTCCCATGGCCGGATCGATCCTGAAAAAATTGCTGCCCGCTTTCATTCCTGTGGCTTGGGAAGTTATCAACCACTTCAAGCGGGACATGAACCACAACAGCAACATCAAGAAGTTTGACGCCTCGGAAGAGAAACTGACCACCATCGAAAACCTGATCGTGAAAGTGGAAAAGAAGGCCCTGATCAACCGTGACGAGATCAGGTCTTTCAAAGGCCACTTCTACATCTGGGCGGCGATCAACTCCGCCCTGCTGATCGCGGTTTTCGTGAAGCTCTTTTTCTTCTGATCCCCGGCATCATCCGAACATCCCGGCACAACTGACCCCCCGCGGGCGGTTGGGTCGGGATCTCTCTTTCCCGGCCGGCTCAGGCTTGCCTTTGTTTCAGGGGGCGTTTATACTGTCTGGAAAAAATAACTCAACAAAGGATAGCAACATGGCCAAGACCAAACTCAAAGGAAACCCCGTAAACACCTCCGGACGCCTGCCCCGGGTGGGCACTCGGGCCAAGGATTTCGTACTCACCGCCAACAACCTGGCGGACATGACCCTGGCGGATTTCAAGGGCAAAAAGATCCTGCTCAACGTCTTTCCCAGCGTGGACACCGCCGTATGCGCCATGAGCGTGCGCACCTTCAATGCCGAGGCCGCCAAGGTGAAAAACGCCGCCATCCTCTGCGTTTCGCGCGACCTGCCCTTTGCCCTGGGACGCTTCTGCGGTGCCGAAGGCATCGACAAGGTGATCACCCTGTCTGAACTGCGCGACCGCGATTTCGGCAAAAACTACGGCCTGGAACTCAGCGACGGGCCGATGGCCGGATTGCTGGCCCGGGCGGTGATCGTGCTGGATACAGAGGGCAAGGTGGCCTACACCGAGCTGGTGGACGACATCACCCACGAACCGAACTACGCCGCGGCGCTCAAAGCCCTCAAAAAATAGTCTTCGCTTCGTTATACAGCCTGCCGCTCAGGCCTGGATCTCCTCTCCGGGTTTGAGGGGCAGGCATTTTTTGCCCAGCGCCCCCACCTTGGCCGCGAAGTCCTCAGGATCCGCGCTCACCACCGGCCAGGTGTTGTAGTGCATGGGGATCACCACGCGCGGATCAACGAATTCCACCGCTTTCAGGGCGTCTTCCGGCCCCATCGTGAAGTTGTCGCCGATGGGCACCAAGAAGTAGTCCACGCGGTTCATTTCCCCGATCAGCTTCATGTCGTAAAAGAGGCCCGTATCGCCTGCGTGATAGAGGCAAACGCCGTCCATCCAGATCAGGATCCCGGCGGCAGGACCACCGTAGCGGCCGTCCGGAGTGAGGCTGCCGTGCCAGGCCGGGGTCAGTTTCAAGCGGCCGAAGGGAAAGGCGTGGCTGCCGCCGATCTGCATCGCGTGGGTCTGATAGCCAGCCTGGGCCAGATATCCGGCCAATTCCGCCACGCAGATGATCAGCGAGCCGCAGCGGCTGGCGATCTTGGTGGCGTCGCCCAGATGGTCGCCGTGGGCGTGGGTGATCGCGATGAAATCCGCGTCCACTGCCTCGGATTTGGCTGCCGCCTGCGGATTGTGGTCCAGATAGGGATCGATCAGCACGGTGTGCCCGGCTTCATCGCGCAGCGCGAAGGCGGAATGCCCCAAAAATCTCAGTTTCATCTCAAGCTCCCTTATGTTTGTTTGGTCAAAGCTGCGCAGTCTGGGACCAGAAGTCAAGCGATAATTTTCCCGCCCCGCCCGCGGATATTGTTCTTGACAGAAACCCGCCCCGCCGGATTTTTGCACCAGCGTGCGCCCTTGGCTCAATTGGATAGAGCATCTGACTACGGATCAGAAGGTTGGGGGTTCGAATCCCTCAGGGCGTGCCATCTTTTTCCTTGCCAGCATTCGCTGGCTTTTTTTTATGGCCTGAAATGGACAACGCAACACCAAGCAAAGCAAGCGCCTGGCCAGACCTGCGCCAGATCTACGCCATCATGTTCCGATACTGGCCCCTGCTGGTATCCGGACTGCTGGCGACGCTGCTCTACGCCATTTTCAGCGGGATCAGCGTCACCTTGGTGATTCCGCTGTTCGATTATGTTTTCAAGCCCGCCTCCGGCCAACTGGTTTACACCGATCTCGGCGGCTTCCTGGGGGCGCTGGGCGCGGCCTGGAGCTCTTTCTGGCAAAGCGCCGGCGGCCTGTTTTCCTTGGGCGGGCTGAAGGGCTTGGCCCCGCTTTGGGAAGAGCTTCAGAAGATCATGCTGGCCACGGATTCCCTGGTGTTGCTCTACGCGCTCTGCCTCTTCGTGGTGGCCGTGATCCTGCTGAAAAACATCTTTTTCTACCTTCAGCGCGTGCTTTTCATCAAATTGCGCGGAAACACCCTGCGCGACCTGCGGGAAGCGATGTTCTCCCGCTACATGGGTCAGTCGCTGGAATTCTTCAACCAAAGCCGGATCGGCGACGCCATGGTGCGGATGGTGAACGACGCGGAGATCGTGAGCGAAAGCTTCATCAAGTCGCTGCTGGAGGGGATCCTGGATCTCTTCACCATCCTGGTGTTCGCGCGCGTGGCCCTGCTGCTGAGCCCCCGGCTTTTTCTCTACGGACTTTTAGTGGTGCCGTTCTTCACCCTCTTCGTGGGTTGGCTGGGCAAGCAGGTCAAAAAGAACTCCCAGCGCATCCAGGCGCATCTTTCCACCATGTTTTCCGCGATGGAGGAGGCCCTTGCCAGTATGAAGATCGTGAAGGCCTTTCGCCGCGAGGACAGCGAGCACCGCGATTTCAGCCGGATCAACTCCGCTTATGTGCGTTTCTGGAAACGCGCCCAGTACTATTCCTCCCTCAGCGTTCCGCTTTCGGAGCTGAACACCGTGTTCACCGCCGTCATTGTGATCATCCTGGGCGGCAAAATGATTTTGGCCCCCGGTTCCGGCTTTTCCCTGGGCGATTTCACCGCCTTCCTCTTCGCCATCTTTTCCCTGCTCCACCCCATGAAAAACCTCACCCAGATCTATTCCGATGTCAAAAAGGCCCTGGTCTCCCTCAACCGGGTTTTCTTCGTTCTAAACCGGGAAGTGGCGGTGCGGGACGCCCCGGACGCCCTGGCCAAAGACACTTTCGATTCGGAGATCGTGTTCGACCGCGTGAGCTTTCATTACCAGGAAAACCGCCCCGTGCTGCGGGATCTAAGCCTTACCGTGCGCAAGGGCGAAAAGATCGCCATCGTGGGCGCCAGCGGCGGCGGCAAGACCACCCTGGCCAACCTCTTCAACCGCATGTACGACGTTAGCTCCGGCGCCATCCGCGTGGATGGCACGAACATCCGCCAGCTCAGGCTGGACGACCTCCGCCGCCTCTTCGGCGTGGTAACCCAGGACAGCGTGCTCTTCACCCGCTCCGTGAGGGCCAACATCGCCTACGGCGCGCTGGAAGAGCTTTCGGACGAACAGGTCCGTGCCGCGGCCAGGATCGCCCACGCCGAGGACTTCATCCTCCAGTTTCCCTCCCAGTACGACGAAGTGCTGCTAACCAAGGGCGCCAACCTCTCCGGCGGCCAGAAACAGCGCCTCTGCATCGCCCGCGCCATCGTGGGCGATCCCCCCGTCCTGATCTTCGATGAAGCCACCAGCGCCCTCGACACCGAAAGCGAACAGCTGGTGCGGGAGGCCATCGATGCCGCCACCCGAAACCGCACCGTGATCATGATCGCCCACCGCCTCTCCACGGTGCTCCAGGCCGACCGGATCGTGGTTTTGGAACAAGGCCAAATCGTCGGCCAGGGCAGCCACGAAGAGCTGCTGCGCTCCTGCCCCCGCTACCGGAAACTCTACGCCGCCCAAGATCAGGAATGAGCCCGGAAACTTTCCCGCCCCCGGCTCTAGTTGACGGCCATTGCCACCTGGCCAACCTCAGCCTGCTGCTGCCCCTGGAACCCCTTTTGGAAGAAGCCGCGCGCCAGGGCGTAACGCGCTGGCTGTCCTCCGCCCTCACCCGCGGGGAGGTCCGATATTATCTGAACCATCCCCGCCCGGAGATCAGCTTCAGCGCCGGGATCCATCCCAATTACGACGACTGCGACCTCAGCCTGGAAGATATCGCCGCCCTCTGCGCCGAAAACCGGATCTGGGCGGTGGGGGAGATCGGCCTCGACCGCAACGGCCCTCCGCTGCATCAACAGGAGCGGATCTTCATCCAACAGCTGGAACTCGCTGCCGAATACGGTTTGCCCGTGGTGCTGCACATCGTGGGGCACCAACAGCGGGCCTACGAGATCCTGGGCAGATACCACCTGCGCCAGCTGGTGCACGGCTATGCCGGAAGCCTGGAAGGATTCAGGCTATTGGCCCGGCTGAACAGCTGGTTCACCGTTAGCGAAAGGATCCTGCGGCCGGATAAACACGCCCTGCTGCGGGAAATGCTGGCCGGGGGCCGCTACCTCGCGGAGACCGACATCACCCGGCATTACGTGGAGGGAAACGAGCCCAACCCGCTGTTGAGGCTTCCGGGAGTGGTGAAACGCGCCTGTAACCTGGCCGGACTTTCCCGCGAGGACTTCGTGAGGGCGCAAAACGCCAGCCTCGAGGCGCTGCTGGAGCGCTCACATGGCTGATCCCGCCCTCAACCGCAGCGCGCTGCTCCTGGGCGAAGAGGCCCTGGCCAAGTTGAAAGCAGCCAGCGTCTGCGTGATCGGGCTCGGCGGAGTGGGGTCTTACGCCGTGGAAGCCCTCGCCCGGGCAGGGATCGGGCATTTCACCCTCATCGATTTCGACGTGGTGGGACCCACCAACCTCAACCGCCAGCTCCTCGCCCTGCGCGACACCATCGGCCAGGCCAAGGTGGATCTGGCCCGGCGGCGTATCCTGGCCATCAACCCGGAAGCGGAGGTCACTTGCCATCAGGAGTTTCTGGATGCCGCCAACCGCGCGGAACTGCTGGCCGGAGCGGATTTCTTCATCGACGCCATCGACAGCCTCGGCCCCAAGATCGGCCTGCTTGAATACGCCGTGCGCCAGGAACTGAAGCTCGTCTCCGTGATGGGCGCGGGCAACAGGCTTGACCCCACCCAGGTCCAGCTCACCTCCATCAAAAAGAGCCACAACTGCCCTCTCGCCCGCCGGGTGCGTAAGTTCCTGGGACGCAGAGGCATAAAGGCCGATTTTCCCTGCGTCTGGTCCTCCGAGCTCCCCCTGCGCCCGGAAGAGGAAGCCGATACCCCCGACGAGATCATCCTCCAGCGCGGCCGCCAACGCCAGACAGTCGGCTCCGTCAGCTATCTGCCCGCCATCATGGGCATGGTCGCCGCCAGTTGGGTGATCCGCCAGATCGCCCGCCAGTAAGTCTTGTTTCCACTTCTTCTGCCCGGAAGGGGTTTTCCCGTGCCTCGACCTGAGCGTTCATATCTCTATTGGTTATCCCCATCTGCAGGGATTACCAAAATGCCAGCGCCTTCAGGTGTAAACCCCCGCGAATATTTATCTCTTCTCACGCGCTTCTGAGGGCTGTTTACGGCGATAATCCACCGCCTTTTGTCTTTTCCCGCTTTCACGCATCCCCCCGAAAATCCCGGAATCCACCCTAAGCCCCATCCCCCTCACTTCCCCTTGACTTCCCGCTGACTTCCCGCCTGACAAGCGGGAAGTAAGCGGGTTGTTACCGGGATGTGAGTAGGCTGGGGCAAAGGGCGGTTTCAGGGCAAAAAACATGAAAGCCTTCTGAAAAAACACGCTCCAATCCTGCAATCCCCGGCTCAACCACCTGTTGGTGAGGGGTTTTCACCCCAGAGAAAAGCAGGGACGGGCAGAGAAAAGCAGAGGATTTTATGAAAACAGAGGCACAGAGCGACAGAGGAAGCGCGGATAGGAAGGGAAGGGCGATCAAGAAGCAGTCTGTATCGACCCCACATCCATGTCATATTGGCC
>Ga0209717_1002414_pt1 | contig 18056 bp, 12 predicted proteins | sample AD_UKC048_MetaG_FD_184418 | JGI IMG/M metagenome (GOLD analysis project Ga0209717, IMG submission 184418) | Active sludge microbial communities of municipal wastewater-treating anaerobic digesters from USA - AD_UKC048_MetaG (SPAdes) (version 2) | ecosystem: Engineered > Bioreactor > Anaerobic >... | reverse complement strand
CCCATCTGATGATAGAGGGGACTTCCAATGGTGTGCGGCGCGCGACAATGCACGGCATCTCACAGAGATGCCCTACAAAATTTGTAGGCCGCCTGTGCCAGGCGGCTCGGCTCAGAGGTTTTGAGACACGCTCGCCTCGCGGGCCGCAGTGGCCACGAGGCCAAGTTCAACGTATGCGGGTGGATCGCGGACGCAGCCCTTTTCCCGACCCTATTTCCCCGATCCCGACTGCACCCGCAGCCTCGATACCGAAACAGGATCCTCGGGCCGAACGTCCACACGCTCCAGGCGCCTCCACGTGGCGAAGAACCGCGCGAAATCCCGCTGGGGATCTGCGTTCATCCGGGTCACCGCAAACCAGTTGAGGTAATCGGCCACCTCGTTTCGCACGGTGTCCTGATGCGACCGCTCCGCCGCCGCGAGGCGCTCGCGCCGCTTGAATTCGTCGTCGGGCAACCGGTCGAGCAGCGCGTGCACCGCCCCCAGATACGCCAATGGTACGGGGCGGAACAGGATGTCCCCCCGCTGCACCAGCGTCGTTAAAAGCTCCTCCTTGCGGCGCATCTCCAGAAAAAATAGGGCGTCCCGTCGGGCCTTATACGCCTCATCGAATCCAAACTGCCGCCGTTTGCCCTCGCTGTCGTTCAGCTCGGTCGGCAGCGCATCGTCCAACAGCGCCTTCGTCTTGGCAAGGTCCCAACTTGACTCCTTTGGCACAGCCGTGCAGCGCTTCACGGTCTCGACCCACCATTCCTGCACAGTCCGCGGGTCCGGCCAGAGCACCGGCCGCTCCTCCTCCATGCACCAGAATTCCCCCAACCAGGAAAGCAGCGCCTTGCGGTAGTCCTGTGAGCGCATCAATTCCTGGATGAGCCAATAGTTGAAAGCGCGTTGATAGATGCGTTCCAGCCCAGACTCGCTCGGTCCGGTCGCCGCCTGTATGGACTCGATGCTCGGCACGCGCCCGCGTTTCTGCATCGCGTACACGACCGCCCTCAGATCATCCCTGTACTCCGCTGGCGTCAGCACCTGTGCCACGCCATCGACAATCCAGAATGGGATCCTGGGCAGATCGCCCCGCAGCTTCGCCGGATCGATCCCGCTGGTGCAATAGTCGTACAGCAACAACTCCGCGACCGCCAGGATCAGCTCGGACGGTTCGATCGGCGGCGGCGCCGACGTGTACAGGACAAATGCGAGACCCTTCCGACCAAGCTTCACCTCCCGGCTGTACTCCGAGATCGTCGATCCCGACTCGCCCCGCCGCACGACCAGATGCAGCTGGCCCTTTTCCGCACGCTCCCGCGGAAACAGGCTGTCAAAACTGCCCACCATTCCCGTCAGCAGTGACATCAGCGTGCGGCTCAGCATCGGCATCGGTGAACTCACGGCGAGCCGCTCGTCGGTGGAAGTCATCGTGTCCAGCGGCGGCGCGGCCGTCGGTCGGCGCGGCGCGGACTGCGCGCACAGCAGCGCGGGAAACAGCGTCAGCGCGCCAAGAAGAAGCGCCACGCGGCGACCAGCACGATCAGGAGCACGATCATCCATATGACAAATCTGGCCCGCGCCCTCCGCTTTTCCACGCCCAGCATCGGCCTCGCCTTGCGAGGCGCCGGTGCCAGTTCCACGTGCCCCTCGCGCGCGTCACCCACCCATGTTCGGATCTTGTCGATCTCGGCGGCCGTCGATTGTCGCTCCGCCTCCAGATCCTGCAAGCGGCGCTGGAGCACGTTCTTCGGACGGCACCAAGCCATCTCACCTCTTAATCAGCCAGACCGCCAGCCACATGAGTCCGAGTAGCAGCAGGGGCAGATTGTAGGCGAAGCCCCTCGCCAACTGCGTCCCGAACCCGGCCCCTCCCCCGCCCTCGGCATAGATTTCCTCCGCCATCGCCTCGGATTCCTCGACGGGCCTGCCACGCGACGCCTCCTCCCCCTGAAGCACGGATAACCGCGACCGGTGCTGGTTGTATATCGTCCTCGCGTGATCGATCCGGCTCAGGTCCTCCGCCAAGACCGCCGACACATCCTCCCCTTCCGGATTATCCACATTGATCGACTCCACCGCCTCGAGCGCATCCCCGAACACCGAACGCGTCTGCTCCAACTGCTGGACCTCTCTTCGGGCACCCTCCTCCTCCCTCTCGAGGACCACGATCGCGCGCCGGAGCTTCTCCTGCATCTCCCGCCGGCCCTGCCGAACCTCCTGCTGCCGTTGCGCCAGGTCTTCCAACTCCCGCTTCTGCGCCTCGAGCATCTCGGCCCTGCGCTGCAGATCCACGAGCTGCTGCTCCGCACGTTTCACCTGTTCGGTGATCTCCTCGTGCGGCGCGCGCAACTCCAATCCAAAACTGTCCTCCCCTTCACTGTCCGATGGCTTCCGGCTCATATCCGTTATACTCCCCCATCCGAGGCGACCGCGCAAGTCCCGCTGCGAACCCCGCGCCTCACGGCACCCGCAGTTGCTGGCCCACGCGCAACTTCGTCACGTCGGCCACCGTCCCCTTATTGGCCTCCTGGATCTTCTCGACCCCCCGCTGCACGTTGCCGGGGTAATACCGCGAGGCGATCCGCCAGAGCGTCTCCCCCTCCTGCACCACGTGCATCCGCACGGTGGGCTCCTGGGGCGCCTGCGCGGTCGGCGCGGGTGTCGGCGGCGCAACTGGAACCGCCACGGGGACCGCCTTTTCGGCCTGCGGCCTCGGCGCGGGAACCGCGGGAGCAGGCGGCTGTGGCTGCTGCACCACCTGGGGCGGCGCAGGACGCGCCACGGGTTGCGCCTGGGGCCGCTCCTCCACGGCGACGGGCGCCCCCGGCCGCATTGCGGGCGCGATGGGCTGCGCCAGGGCGGCCTTGAGCTGCGCCTGCATCTCGCGCTGCACCCGATGTGCCTCCTCGATCTGCGCCTTCAGATTGATGTTATCCTTCTGCAACCTCGCCAGCTCGTCGGCATTCTGCAGCGGGGAATTCGGCTGCTGGGCCGCAAAAGCCAGTTCCGCCCGCGTGATCCACTGCTTCACAATCCGGGCCTTGTCGCTGTCCGGGCGCAGCTTGAGAAACCGCCTGTAGTGGTAGATCGCCGAAACGTAGTCCCCGAGCTTGTCGTCGTAGATCAGGCCCAGCTCCAGATGCGCCTTGGCCATGTTTGGATTCGCCCGGACGACCTCCTCGTAGAGCACGATTGCGCCCTCGTAATCGCGCAACTCAAACTTCTCCTTGGCCCGCAAAAAGACCGGTGTCTCAAAATCATTATCGGCCGGTTTAAGCTTCGCCTCGGGAGTACACCCCGCGAAAAGCAAGGCCAGGACCAATACCCAACGGCGCATCAGGGCTTATTAATCATTGACTGCCCTCCGTGCAAGTGCTTATGTTCCCGGACGTGGCGAATCTGCCGGAGGGCACGATTCCCGCCATGAGATCCCGAGGGGTCATAGCTCAGTTGGTAGAGCGCCTCAATGGCATTGAGGAGGTCTGGGGTTCGAATCCCCATGGCTCCAAACCCGCTGATTGATCTCCCACTAACCCAGGATTAATATCCCTTATCGGGCGCACCGGCGCACGAATTTCGATCGGAGGTGTCGGTCGTGTTTCAGAGGCGGATCGTGGGACTGGAGGCGGGCCTTGCCTGTGCCGGTGCCAGCGCACTGGCCTCGCAAGTGCTCTTGCTCCGCGAATTCCTCAACGTCTTCGGTGGCAACGAACTCGTCATTGGCACGATTCTGGCCGGTTGGTTGCTCCTCACGGGCGCTGGCTCGTTCTTGGGGCGCTTCGCCTCCAGGTTGCCGACACCGCGCCTCTGGGTCGCGACCCTCGTGCTGTGCGCCGGTGCCCTGCTGCCCGTGCAGCTCGCCGTCATCCGGCTTCTGCGGTCGCACGTGCCCCCAGGACTCGCCCCGGGCGTTTCTGACGCCATCTTCTGGAGCAGCGTCGTGCTGCTGCTGCCGTGCGCCATCAATGGTTTCCTGGTCCCCCTCTGCGCGCACCTGATCCGCGAGGCGGGCAACGACACCGCCCCCGGCCGCTCCTACTTGCTCGACAGTGCCGGGGCCGCGATCGGCGGTGCCGCAAGCGTGACGATGGTCATTCTGCTGGGCACCTTTGAGGCGGCGTCCGTCGTCATCTGCATCGCCGGCATCGGGGCCGCGCTCGTCATGCTCGACCCCCCCACGCGCCGACGTGCCTCGTGGCTCCTGGCGGCCGTGGCGCTCGCCTCCGCCGTCACCCTCATGGCATCGAGAGCCGATCTGCGCTCGGCCCGGTGGCTCTTCCCCGGACAGGAACTGCTCTGGCAGCGGGACACCCCCTATGGCCACCTCGCAGCCACCCGATACGGATCCCAGCTGACGGTCCACCAAAACGGCCTTCCCGCAGGTTCCATGGACGATATCGCGCGGGCCGAAGAGATTGTCCACTGCGCGCTCGGCCATCGGCCGAATGCTCATGACGTGCTGCTGCTTTCCGGCGGCCTGCTCGGCGTCGTCCGCGAGGCCGCGAAACATCCGGCGACCACCATCACTCTGATCGAGCCCGACCCCGCAGTGCTCGATCTCATCGCCGCCATCGATCCAGCTGCGCGCGACGGGCGGGTTCGATTGATCGCGGGTGACCCCCGGGCCTTCGTGGCATGCCATCAAGACTCGTTCGATGCCATCGTTTCCGCATTGCCCGATCCGCTCTCCTTGGGCGCCAACCGCTTTTTCACCGTCGAGTTCTTCCGCGAGGCGCACCGCGCGCTGCGCCGCGGCGGCGTCCTGGCGATCGGCCTCGGCGCCGCGGAGAATCTGTCCACGCGATGGGACGTGGGGGCCCTGGCATCCGTGGCGTCCGCGCTGCGCTCGGTCTTTCCTAACGTCGCGGCCATTCCAGGCGCCCGCGTGCGCATCGCCGCCTCCGATGCCCCGCTCGAGTCCAGGGTCGACCGGGCCCTCATCGACGCCGGGATCCATGCGATCTACGTCAACCCCGCCTGGTTCTCCGAACGACTCTCGCCCGATCGCATCGACGCGCTTGCCAGAACCATGGGATCGCCCGCGCCTCCCAACCGCGACTTCCTTCCCGCGGCCTTTGCGGCAACGGCTTCGAAATGGATCGCGATGGGCGGCGGCCAATGGCTGCTGGCCGTTGGCGCGGCCCTGCTGTCTTGTGCGGTGGTGGCCCTGGTCTGGTTCTCGCAGGAGCGGGCCGTATCCGCCGCGATTGGCGCCTCTGGCCTTGCCGGGATGGGCATCGAAGTGGTCACCCTGCTCACTTTCCAGATATCTCGGGGATCCCTCTATCTCCACGTCAGCGCGATATTGTCGGCATTCCTCGCTGGCGCCGCGCTCGGGGGCCTCCGGGGCTGCCGCGCCACCGGGCGACCACTGACAAATCTCCTGTCCACTGACTCCGCCCTGGCCTGCGCGGCGTTGCTCGCGCCGCCCCTACTGGGATTTGTCCACTCTCACCTGCCGGCATCCGCCCCCGGTTGGGTGGCCGCCGCGCCATTCGCCCTATTCAATGGACTGGTGGGATTTTTGGTCGGCGCGCAGTTCCAGCCGGCGGCCTCCGCCATCATGTCCCCGTCGCGCTCGAACGCCGCAACGGCCACCGGACGCCTCTATGGCCTCGACCTGCTCGGCGGCGCCCTCGGGGCGACCGCCGTCGCACTGATCATGATCCCTTCGCTCGGGCTCGCCGCAACCTGCTACCTCATCGGCGCGCTCAAGTTGTGCACCGCGACGTGCCTGGGCGTGCGGCGGCTCCGGTCCCCCTCGCAGGCGACCGCCCCGGATTCGCCCCGGTGGGCCTTCGGGCTGATGCTGTGCGCGCTCGCGCTCACGGGCGTGCTCATCGTGGGCGATGAGACATCATCGGCAGTAGGAGCCATCGCCGGCTCGCGCCTGTACCATGGCTTCGCCCTGGCGCTGCTCGCGGTCGCATATCTCGATGCCATGGGCATGCCTCCGTGGCAATTCCCGCGCGTGCCCCGCGCCCTCGCTGTGCTGGGTCACCCAAGGGTGTTCCGGTGGGTCCAGTTCCTGGGCCTCGGATTAGTGGCGTTCTATCCGATGTTCCGGTGCTTCTTCAAGGTCCCCTACGTCTTCTGCCACGTGTGCCCAAGGCAGTGCGTCTTTGGCTACTTCCGGCCGTACCTCGTGCCCGGCGCGCTGCTGATGAATCTCCGGGCGCGCCACTGGTGCCAGCACACTTGCCCCGTCGGCAGCCTGTTGCACTGTCAGGGCGGTGGGCGCCGCGCCCCGCGCTGGCTCCTCGCCGTGCCCCTCGTGATCGCCGGACTATGCGCCTGGGCCTGGTTCCGCGTGCGCGCCGATGCCGAAATCGCCGTCGAGGGCGCCGGCCCATGGTTCCAGTTCTTCTTCAAGAATGGCTTCACGTTCAGCGCCGGCGTGCTCGTTGCGGCGGCCGCGATCGTCCTGCTCGGCTGGATCTGGCGCCGGGCATTCTGCAGCGGCATTTGCCCAATCGGCGGCGTGAGCGAACTTTTCATTAGGTGCGAAAGGTGGTTGAATGACCGAGAGCGGCTCCGCGGGGAGCGATAGCCCCGAAGCCAGGACCCGGCGGCGCGAATTCGTTAAGCGCTGCGCCATGGGTGGATGCGGGTTGGCGCTCGCTGCCTCCGCGGCCAGTCGCCTGCTGACCGGAGACGGGCCAAAAGCTATGAGCATGGGTTTCACAAATGATCCGCCGAAGCCCGACTGGCCCTATGGCCGTGAGGCCGAGTGGTACGATGAACACCTCGGTACTATCACCTGCCGCCTCTGCCCTCACCAGTGCGTCCTGCGAGAGGATGATCGGGGATTCTGTCGCGTGCGCGCGGTCAAGGACCACAAGCTCCTAACCCTCGTATATGGAAACCCGTGCTCCCTCCACATCGACCCCCTCGAGAAAAAACCCCTGTATCATTTCCTGCCCGGACGCGCCGTCCTCTCTTTGGCCACGGCCGGCTGCAACCTCCGCTGCCTGAATTGCCAGAACTGGGAGATCTCGCAGGCGCGTCCAGAGGATATCCCTTCGACCCCCGTCTCCCCACAGCAGCTCGTCGGGGCCGCCGCGGAAAAGGCCATACCCGCGATAGCCTACACCTACTCGGAGCCCATCATATTTTACGAGTACACGCGCGACTGCTCGGCCCTCGCAAAAGAAAAGGGCATCAGGAATGTCCTCGTCACCGCGGGCTATATCCGGGAGGAACCGCTCCGTGCCCTCTGCAAGGTCACCGACGCCGCCAATGTCGACCTGAAATCCTTCAGCGACAGCACGTATCGTCGCCTGAATCGCGCCCGGCTCGCGCCGATCCTCCGCACTCTGGAGATCATGCGCGAGGAGGGCGTGTGGGTGGAACTCACGCGCCTGATTGTGCCGGGCTATTCCGATGACGTGGATGACCTCACAAAGATGTGCGAATGGATCCACAAGAGCCTCGGGCCGGACGTGCCGCTGCACATTTCACGATTCCATCCCGCGTACCGCCTCCAGGCATTGCCCCCCACGCCCGTGCGCATCTTGGAGCAGGCCCATGATATCGCGAAGTCCGCGGGCCTGCACCACGTGTACATCGGTAACGTGCCCGGCCGCAAAGGCCAGAACACCCTCTGCCCCTCCTGCGGTCGCGAAGTCATCGTGCGCGAAGGATACCAAGTGCAACTCAAAGGCCTCGCCGCTGGCAAGTGCGCCTGTGGCCACGAGATCGCCGGGGTCTGGTCTTAGAACGAAAACGGAATTCCCGATATGAGTGAGGCTAGGCTCGACCCAACACCCAACACCCCGCACCGGGGCCAGCCAGCCCTCTGGATCAGTGCCGGATTGCTGCTGATCCTCGGAATCGGCCTGGCGTTGCTGATTCACCGCCCCGCGCCCCCGGCGCCACCCCCCACCCCAGAGGGCCCCGTGCTGCCCACCGTGGTCGCCGGTCAGTTCTATCCCGACGACCCGGACAAACTGAAGGCCGAGGTCGCCCGCTTCATGTCGGCCTCCCCAAAACGCGGCTTGGCGCGGGTCCGCGCGATTATCGTCCCCCATGCGGGGTACGTGTTCTCTGCGGCGGTCGCCGCCCACGCGTACCGTGAGATCGACCCCGCCTTTCATACGGCCTTCATCCTCGCGGACAACCACACCGCCGGCGCAAACCATTCCGGCGCATCCATTCCCGTTGCCAGCGCAATGGCGATACCCGGCGCACGAGTCCCCATCTCTCCCCTCGCGATCGAACTCCGTCGCAAGCACCCGGAATTGTTCGTCAATGAGCCCGCCGCCCACCAGAGCCATGTGGTTGAGGTGCAACTCCCCTTCCTGCAGGCCATCAAAGGCTGGCCTGAACGGCCGGACTATGCGATCTTACCATTGGTGCTCGGTTCCATGGACGCGTCCCGCAAGACTCAACTTGCTGCGGCCCTAGACGCCGCCGCACCCAAAGACAGCATTTTTATCGCCAGCACCGACTTGTCCCACTACATGGACGATACGTCAGCCCGCCAGACCGACGGCACCACGATCCAGACGATGATGGCCGTCGCCCCCCAAGCCCTGCCCCCCGGCTCGTGCTGTGGCCCCGGCTCTGTCTCAACGGTGCTCGAACTCGCCAAGAAACACCGCTGGCAGCCCCACTTTCTCAGCTATCAGAACTCCTCGGATGCCTCCGGCGACAAATCCCGCGTCGTCGGCTACGCCGCGATCGCGTTCACCGAACCCTTGGCCATCGACCCCGCCACAGGGCGGGCTCTCACTGACTACGCCCGACGTGTCGTCGAGATCCGCGCCCGCTCCGGACCCCCGCCCGATTTCGACGCGACCCTGCTAAAAGAGCACCCCCAGCTCAGCGAAAAACACGGGGTCTTCGTCACGATCAAAAAACGGGGACAGCTCCGCGGCTGCATCGGTTCGCTCGGCCCCGAGTTCCCCGTCTGCGATGGCGTCCGCGAATTTGCCGCGAAGGCCGCCTTCGAGGACCCGCGCTTCCCGCCAGTCACGGACACCGAACTGTCCGACCTCCAGTACTCGGTCTCGATACTCACCGATCCCGTCCCACTCGACGCGCCCCCGGAGGAGTACCCCACCCGTTTGCGCCCCGGTATCGACGGTGTCATCCTGATCATCGGCGGGCGATCTTCCACCTTCCTCCCCCAAGTCTGGGAGGATTTGCCCAATCCCGAAGAATTCCTGAAGCACCTCTGTCTGAAGCAGGGCGCGCCCCCCGATGCCTGGCGACGCCCCGACACCAGGCTCCTCACGTATTCCGCCCTCGTGTTTGGCGAAGGACACCCCAAGTGACCTCCCGCCTACACCCGGCTCGAGAATAGCTTCCCCTCAAACGCGCTGGAGGACCGGCGCGCAAGCGGGCCCCTAGCCCGGACATTTCACAGCCTTTCGGCTGTGAAATATCCGGGCTCTGCGAAAACCCCGCCATGGAAGCCATATATTCGGAAAGGTCAGGCAATGACTGGGATCTTTCGTGGGTGCAGAATGTGTTTCGCGGATCGATGGCCCCAAAACCCTCCAAAATCGCATTTTTCAGAGCGCGGTTTTCCTTTGAGCCTGCATGTTTCACGCGGGAGCGTGAAACATGCAGGCTAGTCACATCGTCATTCCCCGAGACGCCCGCCGGCGGAATTCCCCTGGCCCCACGCCCACCATCCGCTTGAACACGTGGCGCAGCCGCCTCAATTCACCAAACCCACATTCCACGGCCACGCGTGAAAGCGTTCTTCTGTCGGGCGACAGGAGCAGCACCTTGGCCCGTTCAACACGCATCCGGCTGAGGAACTCGTACGGCGCCCATCCGAGGCAGCGTCGGAACCTTGTCTCCAGCGTCCGCCGCGAGAAACCCGTCCAGGCCACCAGCCTTTCCACGCCAAATCTCTCGCCCAAGTGGCGCCTTGCCCGCACCACCACCTCCGCGATATCGGGATCCTCGATCGCAAGCACATCGCTCGATGCCCTGGTCACCACGCCCCCCGGTTTCACAAGGATGGGCGCTGGCCCAGGCCGTTGCCCCCGCATCAATTGATCGAGCACCTCTGCCGCCGCCCTGCCATGGGCCCGGTCGTCACGGTCCACGCTCGACAGCGTCGGGCGGCTGAACTCGCACGCGACAAGATCGTTGTCCACCCCGACGACCGCCACGTCTTCTGGCGCTCGCAGCCCCACGCGGGCGCAGGCTTCCAAGACCATCATCGCGCGCTGGTCGTTGCCAGCCATGATGCCAACCGGAGGCCTCATCCGCCTCAGCCACTTCACCAGCTGCTCCCGCTCGTCTATCCACCCTCGCACCGCCTCGAATGGCCCCGCCGCCCAAAGCACATCCACCCGTGCGCCGTATTCCCGAATCCGCCCACGAAATCCTTCCAACCGGCGCGCGATATACCACACGCCGCGAGGCCCAAAATACCCGAACCTCGCAAATCGCCGCTCCAACAGATGACCCGCGACCATCCGCCCGATCGCCAGATCGTCGGCCGCCACGGTCGGCACACCAGGATCGCGCAAATACCCGCCAAGATTCACCACGGCCACACCCAGCCGACGCGCCAGCGCCGCCTGTCGCCGATTCGCCAGAACCACCAGCGCACCATCCCCATCCCAATGCCTCAGCCACTCGACGGAAAGATCCAACCGCTCCGGGGCCCGGCTCATCACCCACCCGCCTCGCGCACGGGCATAGTCCAGCACGCCCCCCACCACTCGCTCCAATACCGGGTTCCCCACCGGGAACGCCAGTGCCACCCGCCGATCCAAGGCCGAATGCCTCTTGCGCACAATGGCCCTTTTTCTGCGTGATTATGCTCTATGGCGCAAGCCGCTAATGTGCATGATGTCGGGGGATGATTTCGTCTAATGCGGTTTCCCCGGGGTCCCCGGCCTCGGTCCAGAAGCGCTGGGTGGTGTGCGCGCTGCTCTTCGCCGCCACCACGATCAACTACATGGACCGTCAGATCCTCGGCATCCTCGCGCCCCTTCTCGAGCGCGAGATCGGCTGGAACGAGATCGAATATGGGCACATCGTCACGGCTTTCCAGGCGGCCTACGCTATCGGCCTCCTGGGTTTCGGCCGCCTTCTGGACACTGTTGGCACCCGTCTGGGTTACGCCATCTCCGTCGCCCTCTGGAGCCTGGCGGCCATGGCGCACGCACTCGCCTCCAGCATCGTCGGCTTCGGCGCGGCACGCTTCGCCCTCGGCCTTGGCGAGGCGGGCAACTTCCCCGCCGCAGTCAAGGCGGTCGCCGAATGGTTTCCCGTCCGCGAGCGCGCTCTCGCCAACGGCATATTCAACTCCGGCGCGAACGTTGGCGCCATCTTGGCCCCCGCCATCGTCCCGTGGCTGACGTCCTCATGGGGCTGGCGCACCGCTTTCTTGGCGCTCGGCGCCATCGGCTTCGGGTGGCTGGCGCTATGGTGGGGGATATACGAAACGCCCGGGCACACCGCCCAGCCCATGGCAACCGTCGGCGCCACACCTCTCGACCCCACTGACCGCATTCAATGGCGGCGTCTCCTCGCACACCGGCAGACGTGGGCATGCATCGCCGCATTCGGTCTCACGGCCCCGGTCTGGTGGTTCTATCTCTATTGGATTCCAAAATTTCTTTGCTCGCGGCACGGCCTTGAACTCGCCGCCCTGGGGCCACCACTCATCGTTATCTATACCATGACTTGTGTCGGGAGTATCGGGGGCGGCTGGCTTTCTTCCGCACTGCTCCACCGCGGCTTTTCCACGAACCTCTCCCGAAAATTGGCCATGTTGGCCTGCGCGTGCTGCGTTCTGCCGGTGTGCCTCGCGCCGGGCGCTCGTGACCTCTGGACCACAACCAGCCTCGTAGGTCTGGCTGCCGCAGCCCATCAGGGCTGGGCAGCCAACCTCTTCGCGGTGGTTGCCGACCTCTTCCCGAAGCGCGCCGTCGCCTCCGCTGTCGCCCTCGGTGTCATGGCTGGCTCACTGTCCTCCATGGCGTTCTCCCAGGCCGCCGGCTGGATCCTGCAAACGACAGGCTCTTACTGGACCCTCTTCGCCTTCGCGGCCGCCGCCTATCCCATGGCGCTCGCCCTCATGCATTCGCTCTGCCCACGCCTCGAAATCGCCCTATTGGAGAAATGAAGGCACCACAAATCCATCCCGGCGGACCTTCCGCAGATCGACAGGAAGCCCGATCGGGGGGCGCCACGAGAGTCATGGTGCGCCAGCTTGCCGCCCTAATCCTTCTCGCCACTCCCTGCGACGCGACCATCCCCGCAGACGAATCTGGCCGCTCCCAACCTGTGGCCAGCGCCGCGGGCATCTATCACGCGCAGGGTGGAATGGCCGGAGAGGTCACACAAACCACAGCCATACTGCAATCGCGACTCAGCGCCGCGCCCGGCCCCACCGAGGGCGATGTCCCCGGTGTGCACGGTTGGGGAAAATTCCAATATGCCCTGACCCCCGATTTCGCACAGGCAGGCGAGACGGACTGGATCGAGGCCAAACAAGAAGCGGATTGCATCCTGCGACAACAGATCTATGGCCTCCAGCCCGGCCGCACCTATCATTATCGCCTGATCGTTGGGGTGGATCGTTCCCTCACGCAAACGGGTCCCGTTCACCATTTCAAGACCCTGCCGCAAACCGATCAGACCACCGCCGTCCGATTCGCCGTGGGAAATTGCATGAACTATGCCTTCTTCTTCAACGGCCCCAAGGGCGATGGCCGGAAAGCCCGCGCCGATGCGAAAGATCGGGAATTGGGCTACCCGGCCATGGAGAGCATCCGCAGGCTGCAGCCCGATTTCTTCATCGGCGCAGGCGACAACGTCTATTACGATCACCCCGCCAAGACGCCCGCAAAGACCCTGGCCGAGATGCGCCGCAAATGGCACGAGCAATTCGCCCTACCACGCGTCGCCGCGCTGGTCGGCGAGGTATCCACCTACTGGATGAAGGATGATCATGATTATCGCTACAACGACTCAGATCCTTCGGGTGAGAACGCGCCGTCGCACGCGCTGGGGGTGCGCACTTTTCGCGAGCAGATGCCCGTGGTGCCATTCATCGATTCCACCAACGCCACCTATCGCACCATCCGTTGCGGGAAACTGCTGCAGCTCTGGATGGTCGAGGGACGCGACTATCGCAGCCCCAACAGCTCACCCGATGGCCCCGAAAAGACGATCTGGGGCGCCGAACAGGCAGCGTGGCTGAAGCGCACCCTTCTGGCTAGCGACGCGCCGTTCAAAATCCTGGTCTCGCCCACCCCCATGGTCGGACCAGACGATGCCTACAAACGAGATAATCACGTCAGTCCAAATGGATTCCGGCGGGAGGGCGAAGAGTTCTTCGCCTGGCTGGTCACCAACCAGATAACCGGCCTCTATATCATCACCGGAGACCGCCACTGGCATTACCACTCAATCCACCCTAGCGGTTATGAGGAGTTCGCGTGCGGCGCGCTGAACACCGAGAATTCCCGGCTCGGCCGCAATCCCGGGGACCCAAAATCGACGGATCCCCAATCGCTCGTCAGACAACTCTACAGCGATGCGAAACCCACGGGGGGTTACCTTCTGGTGGAGGCGCTGCCGCCGCAGCCCGACTCGCCCGCACACCTCTCGTTCAGCATTCGCGACGAGTGGGGCAAAGAACTCTACTCGGCCACTAAGACTACCCTGGCGCTTCAACCCGGAGGTCACAGATGACCTCCCGCCAAGGAAATCATCACCAGACCCACGGGCCCGTGATTTGAAAACCATCGGAAAACGCGATGCCGTCCTCCGCGTCCTCCGCCGCCAGGACCCGGGGCGCTTCGTCTACGCTCCCAACTACTGGCAGTGGTTTACGCATCACCAGAACCATGCCCTGCTGGACGCGGAACTGCGTGGCTGCGAATCCCAGCTGGATCTCATCCGCCATCTCGGCCTCGATGTGTTCAGCCGCAATGTCTACTGCGATCCAACCGAGTATTGGTTTGGCGGCCTCTGCCGCGAGACATGGTTCGGCGTGGAGGTCGAGACCCGGCGACGCCAGGACGGCCAAGACACCATCACCGAAAAAACCTACCGCACGCCCTCTGGAACGATGGCGGAGCGCCTGAGATACATCTACCCGGATTCGACCCTCGTCCAAGAGAAACATCTCCTGGGCGGGGACAAACCAAACCTCGATGCCTTCGAGAAAATCGTCCTCGGGCGACGGTGGCGCTTCGATGCCGATCGGTGGCGCCTCTGGCGGCAGCGGATCGGCCCCGACGGCGTCCTGGTTGCGGGCGAGCTCTTCAGCCCGCTGAAGATGCTCCATCTCGCCGCTGGCGCCGCAGACTCGGTCTATCTTCTCGAAGACCACCCCCAGCGATGTGCCGAGTGGATGGTCGCCCACGAGCGGGCACAGCTGGAATTGCTCCGGGGGATGCTGGACGCCGGCGTCGAAGCAGTCATGTCGATGGACAACCTCGACGCCGCCTTCCACCCGCCCGCGTATATCGAGCGCTACTCCGCTTCTTTCTATGAGAGCGCCTCACGGATCTGCCAAGAGAAGGGAGCCGTGTTCTTTATCCATGCCTGCGGCCACCAGCGGGCCATTCTCTCCCTGATCGCATCGCTCGGGGTCGATGGTCTCGAGGGCGTTGCCTATCCACCGCTCGGTGATATCGCTATCGACGAGGCGATGCGACTCTCGGGTGACCGGCTCATCATCACCGGAGGCATCAGCGCCGCGGAGACCGAGGCATTCCATTCCTACGAACAGGCCCGCGAGTATCTGGCCGACCTTTTCGATCGCCTCCGCCCCTACCGCCACCGTTTCATCCTATCCGCCAGCTGCAACACATCCACACGAACGCCATGGGACGCCATACGCTGGTTCCGAGACGCATGGCGCGAGTTGGGACAGTGAAGATTACGAGAACCCACATGAAACATCGAACCCTCCCCCTCGCCACCCTCGCTATTACAGCCGTCCTTCCGCCGGGAGATTCACGCGCCGCGTCGATTGTCACAGCCCCCGATGCCCCTCCCCCTGTTGTCCTGGCCGCGCAGGAATTGGGCGCAACCCTGAAAAAGATCTTCCCGGATGAGACATGGTCCTTCGCGAATATGCCTCCCGCGACCGGCAACTACATAGCCGTCGGCTCGGCAGATTCCGATCCCCGAATCAGGGGGTGGGCCTCCGGTCGGCTCGAGGATCCCGAAAGCTTCGCGGTTTTCGTGACCGCCGATGGCCCCCGCCGTGTGGGCGTTGTCGCCGGAGCCGACGCCCGCGGCACCGCCTTCGGCGCCGCCGCATTGCTCAAGAAGCTGGGGTGCGGCTTCTTCATTTCCGGGGATGCCCTGCCCGCCCCGCGCCGGGGTGCCCTGCCCACCGACGGCTGGGACCTCTCCGACCGGCCCCTATTCAGAGAACGGATTGTTTTCAATTGGCACAATTTCCTCAGCGGCTGTTCGACCTGGAATGGCCCCCAGTGGCGCGCGTGGATCCGCGGGGCGCAACTCGGCGGTTTCAATTCAATCATGGTCCACGCCTACGGCAACAACCCCATGGCCGCTTTCACATTCCAAGGGAAAGAGAAGCCCGTCGGCTTCCTCTCCACCACCATCAAAGGTCGCGACTGGTCTACCCCACACGTCAACGACGTCCGCCGCCTCTGGGGCGGTGAAGTCTTCGACGCCGCCGTTTTCGGTCCCAATGCCGGTCTCGTCCCCGATGACCAGCGCATCTCCGCGGTCCGGGCACTGATGCGCGATGCCTTCGCTTCGGCGGAGAATCGCGGCATGGATGTCTACTTCGCTGTCGACGTTGACACGCCCACTGCAAATCCGCCCGAACTCGTGGAATCCCTTCCGGAAGCCGCACGCTTCCCCATCGCCTTCCCCGCCACGAAAGATCCGAAGCAGCCCAAGAGGACAACATGGCTTCCGAACCCCGACGTCTCCGAGGGTTATGCCTACTGGAAAGCCCAAGTCGATGCCCTGATGGACAACTACCCACAAATAGATTGCCTCGTCGCCTGGTTCCGGGCGGGCGGCACGCCATGGACCGAACTGAAGCGCGGTGAGATGCCTCCCGCCTGGCAGCGCGAGTATGAGGACGAGATCGCCAAGACGCCGCAGGCCCAAGACCTGAAATGGTCCCACAACCAATTCGCCATCGCCAAGATCGTCCGCGCGTTCCGCCGCGCGCTCGATGAGAGAGGCCATCGCGACGTCCGCCTCGCCACGGGCAGCTGGCGTTTCGATTTCGTTCCCGCCGCCGACCGTTTCATGCCCCCCGGTGTCCCGCTCATCCCTCTCGACTATCAGGTCCTCCACGAGGAATCTCAGCTTCGCGACACCGCGTCTCGCGCGATCATCCGCGATGCCGGCGCCCATCGATCGATCATCCCGGTGACTTGGGCCCACCACGATGATGGCCACTATCTCGGCCGACCCTACACGCCTTTCGACGCCTTCCAATCCCGGCTCGCCGACGCGAAGGCATCCGGCTTCGGCATCATCCACTGGACCACGCGCCCACTGGACCTCTATTTCGAGAGCCTCTCTCGTCAGACTTGGTCCTCGACGTGCGATGAGCCCCTCGCCTCCACCTGCGCGCAGATGGCCAGCCGCCTCTTCGGCCCCGACTCCGAGTCGCTCGGCGGGCAATACCTCGATAGCTGGATCACGACCGCACCGCGTTTCGCGCGCGAAACCAGCGACTGGGTCATCGATCGCCGCCTCCCCGATATTGGCGGCGTCTTTCGCGGCTGCACGGAACGGACGGCGCTCCTGGACGGACTCGAGTCCAAATCCATGACGCGGGATCAGCGAGATCGTTTGGCGTACTTCCGCCGCCTCGAGAGTTTCATTGCGGCTTTCCACGAAGCCCATGACCTTTACCAGACATCTCGTGATGCATTGGCCAAAAGCGACACGGCCGAAGCCAGAGCCCTCATGTCCCGATGCCATCCCGAGCCCGTTGTCCAGCACTTCGCCGAATTCAGCGCCAGGGGCGGGATCACGCGCGGGGAACAGGGCCTCGTGGTCGCACTCAACCTACGCTGGCTCACGCACATCATCGGCCATCGCCAGGCCCTCGGCATCGAGCCCGTGCGCGTCAACTTCGCCCCCACCCAACACGACCCCCTCGCCCAAGCCGCGGGTCGATTCACGTTCCATTTCGACACCGGCCGCCGGGTGTGGCAGTGCCTTGGTAAAGAGGAGACCGGAGCGACAACCTTCCAGCTTCCAGAGACCAGCGCGCCGACACCCGCCACCGACGCATCTGTCCCGGCGGAGATCTGCCGGACGGGCATCGAAATCACGCGCCCCACCAAACTGACGCTCCAGCCCTTGATGGCCCTCGCCCAAAAGAACCTCGGACCCGCACCCAGACTTCTCCCAGGAAACTACCGCCTCCGCCTCGCCTTCCTGCCTCCCACGGGAACCGATCCCTCGACTGCCACGGTCGCCATCAATGGAAACCCCACGGTCACGATCACGCTAGACCCCACGAAACAGCCTGGAATTTTGCCAATTGAGAGGGTCCTGCCGATAGCCATCGGTGCCGAAGGCCGCGCCGAATTGCTGATCGCCTCCAACGCTGGCACCCTCCGCCTGTGCGCCGCCGTCCTCGATCCAGACTAGATCCCACCCGGCGGCTGCCGGACCACCGGGAAAGAAAATGGGACGCAGGAGCGCGCTTGCGCGCGATTCACGCACTGAGTCGCCTGCAAGCAGGCTCCTACGATTCGGTGTCTGACTTTCCGAGTCACCTTGCCCGCGGGGGGCCGCCGCCCAGAGAGAATGCCGAGGGTAGCCGCATAGCCGAAGCCATGGGCCTTCGGCCATCCGTCCCGGGACGGAGTCGTAGACCCTCATGGTCTCGGCCGCATGCGGCGCCTGTCCTGGATTCCGTCCCCCGACTGTCAAAACTCTTTAGAAATGTCCCCCTGTTAACTCACGAGAGAATGTCCCCTTTCTTTGTTTGTTGTCCGTTGTCTTCTTGTGCCGGCTGGGGGTGCGGGACGCAGGGAGGCCGGAGCGTAGCGAAGGCCGACCGGAGTCCCGCGCCCCCAGCAGGGCTGCCGCTCGCGTGGCCTGCCCCTGGGCCTTGATCCCGC